>Ga0123357_10000081_pt1 | contig 76907 bp, 43 predicted proteins | sample TergutEmb28metaG_FD_89873 | JGI IMG/M metagenome (GOLD analysis project Ga0123357, IMG submission 89873) | Embiratermes neotenicus P4 segment gut microbial communities from Petit-Saut dam, French Guiana - Emb289 P4 | ecosystem: Host-associated > Arthropoda: Insects > Digestive system > Gut ...
CGCGGCGACCTGATCGCTTTACGGTCTGCAGGAGCCTACGGAGAAATCATGGCTTCTCAATATAATTGCCGAAAATTGCCAAATGCTTATTTTTCCGATTTATTATAAATTATGACTTGGAATACATTTGAAATAGTACTACTTGCGGCGCTAACATTTTGCTTTATTATCCAGATGCTTTATTACTGGGTAGTTATGGCTAAGCCTTATTATTACATACAATCCGCTAAAGGAAACTTACAAAATACAGGAGAACAGCCTCCGGTTTCCATCATTATCAGTATAAAAAAATCGAATCGCGATTTGTTGCGGTTTCTTCCCAGCATTTTAGAACAGGAATATCCTGAATTTGAAGTGATAGTTGTTACCGATGCAATATCAGATGAAAATGAAGAAGCGCTGAAGCGGTTAAAACTCAACTACCCCAATTTGTATTCCACTCATGTTCCTGACGATACAAAAAACGTTAGCCGGAAAAAATTAGCGCTGACCCTGGGTATTAAAGCGGCAAAATACGATAAACTTTTATTTACTGAATCCGACAGCCGCATCCGGACAAAAGATTGGATTTCGTTGATGGTTCGTCATTTTTCGTATAAAAAAAGCGTCATTTTAGGCTTTTCCGCTTTTGAAAATGCAACCGGTTTATCACATAAATATAAGGCATACGATTATTTTATATCCAATCTTCAAATGATTGCTTTAGCGCTATTTAATCATCCTTATGCGGGAAATGGACGAAATATGGCATATACAAAAACGCATTTCCTTGAACAGAAAGGATTTGTCAAATACCGGATATTGCAGCATGGAGAAGATGATTTGTTTGTTAATGAAATCGCTACCAGCGAAAATACGGCGGTAGAGCTTTCGGCAGCGAGTGTTACGCTTACTGAAATAAACGATTTTTACGATTGGAAGCATGAAAAAATTGACCGGATGGTAACCAAACGCTTTTATAAACGGGGACCGGTCGCTCTCTGGCGCTTGGAAACGTATATGCGCATCTGTTTTTTTGCCGTTATTATCGCCTGCTTTGTTTATGGATTACCATATAAGTACACAGGGAACTTAATATTGCCGGGGATTGCTTTCCTTTGCTTCGTTATTCAGTTTTCTTCCCAACTTTTTGTTATTAATAAAACTGCTGAAAAACTGCAATTGGAAAAATTCTACATGACTATTCTTTGGTTCGATTTGTTCCAGCCATTCATTAATTTACACTTTTTTATATACCAGATATTTAAAGGAAAAGAAAATTACACTTACCGATATGAAAAACGATAGAAACGCTTTGACAGATTTGCAACATTCGCTGGAAAATCTCAAAGGGAACTTGCATGTACTTGAAACCAATGTTTCGGTTGAAAAACAAATGGAATATTTTCGCTTTTCGGAAGCGGTTAGAAATGATTTTTATCATAACCGTTCGATTGACGCTCAAATGAAAATTTTAGAATCAACCGAATCGTCGCCTTCGGAAATAAAATATGCGCTCACTTTTTTGGCAATTTCCGGCAATGTGAAAGCATACCGTGCAATTGAAGCCTACCACGAACTGCATCCCGACGAGTGGGCGGCTATGGCTTTAATGCAAGCCCGAATTACGCTGGAATCCGAATTTTCCGACGAAAAACAAATTTTTATCTCCACCGGTTTGGGAGGTAAAGGCGATCAACTCCGGTTTTATGCTTTTTTCAAATCAAGGGGAAAGAAAATTTTCTCCGATTATCAAAAAAAATTGATCGAAAAAGAAATACCATATTATATACAGAATTATCAAGGTGTGTTGGAAGAAATTCAAATCCGTGATAATTATTTCACCCTGCTTTTTTTAATTCATATTCAAATGAATATCAAAGCGATGCTGGAAGAAGCTATCGACGAATGCAACCAATTCGGCAATTTTATTGATAAGGGATTTATTATCACTAACGTAAAAGTATTTTCGGAAGAAGAAATTCAAAATGAATTGATGAGAAAAGTATGAATAAAAATTTTTGGCTTCAAGCAATCAAATACGGTATTATAGGAGTAATGAATACATTATTGGCTCTTATAACTATGTGGGTTATGATGTATTTGGTATTTAAAGCCGGAAAAACGGAAAATGTATCGCCAATGATTCTCTCCGTTTCAAACATAACCGGTAATGTTGTAGGATTAATTAACAGTTTTATATGGAACCGGATATGGACTTTTAAAAGTAAAAATCACTGGGGAAAAGAATTTATCAAATTTGTAATCGCTTTTTTGATTTGCTTTATTCCTCAATTATTACTTGTAAATTTTTTGAATAGACTTTCAGGTCCGGATTTCCCATTTACAATCGGAAATCATTCCTTTTTAATCACTTATTCTTATATTTGCCAATTAATCGGGATTGTATTTTATACATCATTAAATTTTTTGCTAAATAAATTTTATACATTTAAGCCGGCAAAAAATAAATGAATGGGAAAAGTTTAAAAATAAAAAACATAATTTATTATTGAAAAATGAAAAAATATCTGTTATTCAGTATATTATTAATGCTGTTGTTTGTTTCCTGCGACAGATATAAAACCTACAAATTAGATGGAATGTGGCAGTTAAAAACGGTAAAAGACAGCAGTGGAAATGAAACTCAAGTGGATACCGTTTTTTACAGTTTTATGCGGGAAGTTATTTTTTCATTCACCATGACGGAAAATTCCAAATCTGCAAATTATCCTTTTTACGGCTATATGGATATGCCTTCCGATAATCAAGTTCATGTACAGATTAGCAATATTTCCTACACTGATTATATCGAATCGTTTCTTGCTCTTTCAGGTTGGAGTTCGGCAGATATTACTTTTGATATAAAAAAGTATGACAGTTCAAATCTTGTTTTATTTGATAATGGAACCGGAAAAACATTTACCCTCAAAAAATTCTGATATAGATTATGAAACGTATTATTTTGATGCTTATATTTGCGCTTCCGCTTTATTTTGAAGCATATTCGCAACTTCAGACAACTTATCGCGTAGAAGCTTTCGGATCTGTATCAACCGGTGAGAACACGCCATTTTGGATGTTATATCACAATTGGGGAATGGTTTCGCTCGATGCTGATAATTTTTATATAAGAGGCGGAGTGTTTCACCGGCAAACGATTAATAAGGACTGGTCGTTTAACGCGGGATTCGATTTGGCGGGCGGCTCCCCTAATGCTTACGGAAACGTTTGGGTACAACAATTATATGGCGAACTGAACTGGAAATTTTTAAGATTAAACATAGGCTCCAAAGAAGATTATGTTTCATTACTGAATCCGAATTTAAGTTCCGGCGATTTTGATATGTCTAACAATGCAAGACCTTTACCGGAAATAAAAGGGAGTATTCCAAATTTCGTCTTAATTCCTTATACAAAGGGAAATATGTATATAAAAGGAGATTTTGCCATAGGTCGTTATCTTGATGGAAACTGGCAGGAAAAAGTGGCAAGTCCTTATTATTACGGTTATGAGAAAAATGCGCTGTCTCATCATAAATCCATCTATTTCAGATTCGGAAATATTGAAACGAAAAATAAATTGCAGTTCGCATTCGGATTGGATCATCAGGCTCAATACGGAGGAGTATTATATAGAGGCAGATATTTTTGGACTTCCGATCAAAAAGAATATTCCGTATTCGATCAACCGCAGGGAATAAGTGACTTGTGGCGGGTTGTAATTGCCAAAGAAGGGTCGCCGTCATCATCATTAACCGATCAGCTATATACAGCCGGTTCAAGTATAGGCGCTTATTTATTTAAATTCGATTACCGGCTGAAAAATAAGGATATACTGAGTATTTACAAGCAGCATTTTTTCGATGATGGTTCCGGAATGGCTTTTGAGAATTATCGAGACGGATTGTATGGAATTGAATATAAAACGAAAAATAAATCATTGCTTTCCGGAGCGGTTTTTGAATATGTTTATACAAGAAATCAGACCGGTCCTATCCATTTTAATTTGGATATGGATGATGAACATGCTTACCTTCGGAGCAAAGGAAACGGAAATGACGATTATTACAATAATGTTGATTACGTGCAAGGACATTCTTATTTCGGCAGGACAATGGGAACGCCTTTGTTTCTTTCGCCCGAATATAACAAGGATGGCAGACTGAATTTCACAAGTTCGCGAATCATTGCGTATCATTTGGGCATTGAAGGCTATTTTCTTCCTGACTTGCAATATCGCCTGTTAGTTACAACCGGACAGTCTTGGGGATTATATTACGTTCCGTTTGATCATGTAAAGAATGGAGTCGCTTCCGAATTGGATTTGATGTACAATTTTCCAAAAATAGACGGTTTGGGTATGAAATTGTCATTGGCTTTTAACAAAGGCGAATTTTTCAGCGACGATAGCTTCGGAGGCGGAATTACCATTACCAAACGGGGAGTTTTATTTCAACGATGAAATCATGCTCTTTATGCTTTTATTTTTCACTTTTCCAAACATTATTATACGAAAGGATTATACACTTTCATCGTTCAACCCAATTTTCAATTTGAATCGAACTAATCCGAGTAAAATGCTTTTCGTTTTCTGTTACTAAAATCATATTATTGGCAATGGCGGAACATCCTATCAGCAAATCAAAATTGTCTATCAAAATACCTGCGCGGCGAAGTCTTGCTTTTTCACTTGCAAATAAATCCAATGCATTAAAAATAGGAATAACAGTAATTTCTGCCGTAAATTCATTCACTAATTTCATGTTTTTCGCAATATGCTCGCTAAATTCTGCACCATATTTTAGCTCAGCTAAAGTAATTTCTGAGATACAGCAATTTTTAAATCCCGCTAATTTAATTTTTTTATTTAATTCATATTTTCCGCGAAGATAGAAAATACAAATATTTGTATCCAATAAATACTTTTTCATTTTCAAAAAGATTCAATAGTACGAGTGAATACCCTGCTTTTCCTGATTTCCTCGATCATTTCTTCAGCGCTTTTTTCCGTATCAAACGCTCCGAAAAATTTATCAACAACGTCTTCTTTAGGAGTTTTTTTCACTATCGAATCGGATAATTTTGCCATTAATAGAATCTTATCTTCCCTGTTTAATCCACGCAATAAACCGAAATAATTGTCTATGAATATCGCATTATTTGTTTTCACATTCATTTTATCAATAAATTAGATTTTTTAATGACACAAAGATAGGTTAAAAAAATAATAATTCTACCTTGTTTAAGAAATTAATTTCATTGCCTCTGATTAAAAAAACGCTCAGGCTTGATTATTCATAAAGTCTTTCGGCAAAGTTCCAAACTGCTTGTGGAAACATTAGTTAATTCTTTCACAATTTAAACAATGTATCCTATCCATAAACGAATATGAATTAAATAAACGTCGTTGGCATAATTTGTTATTTCGTAAGCAATATAAGAGCCGCTCGGCGTGGAGTTGTCTGCTTTCAATGAAAAAAATCTCGCACCATTTGCTTCCTGATCTATGAACGAGGTTTGTTTCATGTTTTCGATTGCCATCACCAAATTAACATAATCAAGAATATCCTGATAAACTGCTGTCGTGTCGCCCTGATTATTCGGATTATTGGGGTCGTCGCCATTGTTATCAATCGGATCGCCGGTTTTATTGCAACCGGTGCAAATCATCAGGGCAATACTTAGGATTGCTGTTAAAAATTTGAAATTTATTGCTGTTTTCATTTTTTTATTATTAATTACATTAATATTTACCATTTATCTCTCTATCAGTAACTGAGGCTACTGCCTATTTAGGTTGGCTCTCTTCGAGAGCATTTTTTCTACTTTCATTGTTTTCTTCATTCCGTCATTCTCAAGCGGTTTCATCTCATCCTTCACTTTGTGAAATTCATCTTGCGCTTTCTTCATCATCTCTAAAATGTTGTGGTACGAATGGAATATGTGCTCCGGCACATAAACCGACTTATCGTATTCCGGCAATTGTTCGCTTTTTTTGTCTTGACTATCCATATTTTTAATTATGAATTATAATAATTTTCTGCAAAGTTATAGAGTAGCAAATCACCAAAAAAGATGCAAAACGCACCTTTTTTCAGTTGAGTGAAAAAAGGTATTAATCCCTTTAGTATAAAGGAAAAACGTTGAATTGAGCCGCACTACTGCCTTTGAGAAAATATTTGCCTAATTTTGCAGAACAAGCGTAAAATGTAGAAATACAGTAAGATATAATGATTTTTTAAAACTATCGTTTCGCATCTTTTTTTCAATGAATAATAGTATTATTTTTGTAGCGAAATAATTAAAGTTGAATATGAAAAACAGTATCATTATCTTTCTTGTTGCCCTGTGGCTTCTGCCCTGCATGGCGTTAGCGCAATACAAAGACTACCGCACATATTATCCTGAGTTAGATTCGCTCGAGCAGGTTTTGGCTACGAACCCGCCGGAAGGAAAAGAATTAAGAGATATTTACTTTCAATTAACGCAGGGCTATCTGGGTATCAATACCCAGAAATCAATGGAATTGGAACGCTACGACCTGGCGCTCTCTCTGCTGGATAAATCCATGAGCGAAATGCGCAGGATAGCGCACCACCTGATGCCCGATACGCTCGCTGCCGTCGGGTTAAAACAATCCATAGCCGACTTCGTAGCAAGCATCCCCAATGCAACATTTTCTTATTACGGAGACGAATCGCGCTTCGACTCGAAGTTGGAAGAAACCGTCTATCGCATCACACACGAATTAGTGACCAATGCGCTGAAACATTCCGGCGCATCGCAAATCCTTGTGGATATTGTCCGCTACGACAACCATGTCACCCTTGCCGTGCAGGACGACGGATGCGGTTTCGACCCCGACGCTGCATCATCCAATGGAATGGGGATGAATAATATCCGCACCCGCATCGACGCATTCAACGGGAATCTTACGATTGTATCAAAGCCGGGAGTAGGAACGGAGGTGAATGTGGAGTTTGTTATTCGTGTTTAATAGAAATTCTACTTTTTATTTGATTCTACAACACAGCAAATTTACAAAGATTTAATAAAATAATAATAAATTTTACGTACATTTGCCAAATATAAATTTTATTATTCAATGAAAACCTTTTATTTGTTTCTAATTGCTCTTTTATCCGTGCAAATTGTTGATGCACAACAAGTAATCAGTATTAATCCGGCGATAACCTACCAGACCGTTGAAGGATTTGGCGCCTCCGACTGTTGGACTGTTGATTTTGTAGGACGGTATTTTAATGATAGCCAAAAAAATCAGGCTGCTCAATGGCTTTTTGATTCTCAGTTGAAAAGCGATGGAAGCGTTAATGGGATAGGGTTGTCGATGTGGCGCTTTATTTTGGGAGGAGGCACTTTGGGACAAGGAAGCGCAAGCCATATTTCGCCTTCGGTACGCCGCAGCGATGCTTTTTTACTCCCTGATGGAACTTATGACTTTGAAAATCATCATCTCGGACAGAAATGGTTTCTTCAAAAAGCGTACGATTACGGATGTAGAGATTTTGTCGCTTTTTCCAACAGTCCTGTGGTGAATTTTACAAAGAACGGCAAGGGGTTTTGCGATTACGGCAGCGACGGAACATCCAATTTACGTCCTGATGCAGTCGCCGCTTTTGCCAACTATCTAACTAAATCGCTGGCGTATTTCCAAGATTCTTTAGGTATTCCGTTCCATTATGTCAGTCCTCTGAACGAGCCTCAATGGGCATGGCAATGCGATGCAAACGGAAATGCGGGACAAGAGGGAAGTACATGGACGAATAGTAATATGAAAACGCTGTGCGTCGCATTGGATTCCTGTTTACAAGCGCAGGGGCTTTCTACGAAAATATTTTTAGGCGAAGCCGGACAGTGGGATTATTTATATACCCGTCAAAGTTCAACCAATAATAAGGGTGTACAGATACCTGATTTCTTCCTTTCGACAAGAAATAATTATATTGGAAATCTGAAAACGCTCGAACCGTGCTTTACTTCACATAGCTACTGGAATGATCAGGATTCAGCCACATTGGTATCCGTCAGACAGTCGGCAAAACAAATGGCAAGCACGTATGGCATAAAACTTCATGCAACGGAGTGGTGCATGTTATCGGGTTTACCGGCAGACGCTCCTTTTTCAACCGGTTTTAACGCTTCAACCGTTAATATGGATATTGCGCTGTTCATGGCGAGGGTTATTCATTCGGATTTAACGATTGCCAATGTTTGTTCGTGGTCGTATTGGACCAGTATGGACACCGAGAGCGGAGCTTCAGACCGGTATTTATTATTAACCTTGACTCCAACCGGAGGCGGAGGCGAAGATAATTTAGTGCGCGGAGGTACGGTAACTACTGCTAAAACGCTTTGGACGTTGGGTAATTACAGTTTATTTATCCGCCCCGGTTATCTGCGTTGCGACATGAAAGGAGCATCTAATTTAACAGGATTGATGGGTTCGGCTTACATTGCGCCCGACAAATCAAAATTAGTAGTAGTATATGTCAATCTTAATTCAACTACGCAACAGGTGACTCCCCAACTGGCGGATATACCGGGGTTTCAATACTCGACTGTTGACATATATCAAACAAGTCAATCATTAAATCTCCAGAAATTGCCTTCTTTGGATTATGCTTCCGGCGCTACCCTGCCCGTTTACGGGCGATCGGTAATGACTTTCGTATATAATCTCACATCCGGCGCACAAATTGAAAAGGTGAAGCAAACGGCGTTCAACTGTTATCCTAATCCGGCGACAGATTATTTGGCTTGCAGCGCTTCCGCTCCAATACAACGTATAACGGTTAGGGATATTACCGGACGGGTGATACAAAATTTGCCTTTGAATGATTCCACCAATTCATATTCATTGCCTGTGGAATCTTTACCTGCCGGAATATATTTAGTTTCAGTCAGCAGCCGAAGCGATTTCAAAGTATTCCGCATTGTGAAGAAATGATTTTTTATAATCCGCACAGATATAACAAACGAGGTTATACCACAGTGATATAACCTCGTTCAAATAATTAATTAACAACTATTTCACTATTACAACCCCTCGATAAGAGGAATTTCCTTTGACAACGACAATATAGCTTCCGGCAGGCAACGCTTTTGAATACTCGCTTTCGCTAATTTCTGCGCTTGCTGTTAACTGACCTGTTGTTGAATAAATGAAAATACGGTTGCTTCCCGTTAAATTTCCAACTGTCAGCAATCTGTCGGCGCCATACGCTATGGCTGTATTCACGTTAACCGGTTTAATGGAGATAACCGTAGAGGCTTCCACAATATTCCAATAATGTAAAACGCTTGTACCGTCTTTATCAATATAGACGCCGGAAAATTGGACGGAATCATTGTCCACACCCATATATGCGCCTTTCCGGTAAGGACCTATAGTATCGCATTTGATGGTATAGTAATTTTGCACGCCGGCTTTCTTTATCACAAATTGCGCTAATGCAGTGGTCGGATCATCTCCCCAAACCAACGCATAGTCGTCGAACATTGCATTTCCGCTACCGTCAATTTGTTGCTCTCCGGTATTGCTGTCGATATGCGGAGCAACAGAACGAGTCAGGAATTGACCCAAAGCAACGCTTTTGATGTTATATACGCCTGTCGAATCGGGAACCGCTACAAATTGGAACTCTTGGTCGTTATCGCCCGTCTGTGAGAAAATACCAACTCCATTTACAACGGTGGTATCGGAATATTCGCCAAAAAACAAACCTCCGGAATGAACGATGTTATATGGAATGGCAGTATTCGGCTGATAAGGATTAATGGCGGCAAGCGCGGCAGCAAAAGCGCTGTTCAAAGCTGTCGTAGCATCGCTTACATCGCTTTGGGTGGCATTCGTATCGACTAAAACCGCTTCTGCGGCATTCAGCGCCTCCATCAATGCGGCGTATTCGTCAGTTGGAATTTGATCGGAACCGCTGCCGCCGCTTGTATATTTCAAAAAGTCGTTTACTTTATCGACAGCCGCCTGCAGCGAAGTTTTCACTACGCCTTGTACGTTAATGTTCTGAATAATCCAATGATCCCTCACGTCAGCGCCGGTTTTATCTATAAAGACACCAAAACTGGTAGCGTTGGCGGGATAATCGGTTCCCATCGTATAGGTGGTTCTGACATTGCCTCCGGTTCCGGATGTCGTCAACATACAATTGATCCTGTAATAACCGCCGCCAACGCTCTTGATTTGGAATTGAGCCGCATTGGTAGTCGGATCATTTGCCATCATAAGACTCCATCCATCAGAGGAACCTCTTGTTATAAACAAACCGGTAGATAACACTTCGATATTGAAAACAGTCGGTTGCCCCGGCACCGGAACAAACTTGAATTGCTGGTCGGCGGAATAATCCGCGTTTGCAATAACAGGACCGTCGCCCAAATATAATCCGCTGGAATGTATGATATAAAAGGTTGCGTCCGGATCTGGCTGCAACGGATTAACATTATCCTTATAGTCTTGCAACGCTTGGCTCAATGCCTGTAATGTCGCATTAACAAGGGCTTGTGAAGCCGTCACGTTATCCAATACATCCAGGGCATAATTAATCTGCTCATCCAACGTGTTCCGTGGTACGGAAGGATATTGATCGGGAAGATTACCCTGCACGGTTGCATCAAAGAATGCAATTGCCTCATCTACTTTACTTTGCAAAGCGGCTTTGTCCACTACGTTGCTATATTCTTTGATTTTCCACTGCTGACGGTCCGGGTTTGACGTTGCGTTTTTATCGCCGTAAACAAAAACGCTATCCAATGGCACATCCGTTCCAAGCAAGTTACTGCCGAGATTTTTAATTTGAACATAATCCGTATTTCCGGCGATAGGAAGAATCTGGTATTCGCCATTGGCAAGGTTTGGAATTGCAGTCGGATCGGTTACCCAAACCATCGTCCATACATTTGCAGTTCCGAGTACCAAATACTCTTCGCTTAGCATGTTTTTAATGTAATAAGTACCCTCGTCAGCCCCGGCTACGGGTTCAAATGCAAAAACCTGATCGGCATTCCCCGATAAAAGCGTGATTATCGGGTTGTCCCTTTCCACAGCCCTCGTGATGTAAAGTCCTGATGCAGCCGTAGATTGTTGAATGGTATAATACTTGCCTTCTTCCGGTACAGTAACCGACGCCTGGCTAAAAAGAGATAATCCGCTCTTGCAAATTATCATTAACAGTAAAAGAAAAATTTTTTTCATAACCTAATAATTTAATTAATACTTATTTTTTATTTTTTGAAATTCATCTATTCATCTTAATTTAACAGTTGCGCTTTTCAACAGCGGAGAGGTAACTTTCAACTGAATATCTCCACTTGCGGCGGTAGCTTTCACATAAACCAGCGCCCTGCCGTTCCAAGCGTTAAGCATATTGCTTCTGTAATTATCGTAAGCCGCCTGTTTCCCGTTTTCAATAGCGACAACTTTCCCTTCTCCGATCACTTGGCAACGGATTGCGTTTTCAGCAAAAACAACGGGCAAACCGTTATCGTCAACAACAGTAACCATGACCTGAGCTAATTCTTGTTTGTCCAATCCATTGCCGTCTAACAGTTTAGCTTCAAGCGCAGTCGGCAGTCCCACCGATTGAAGTTTATCCGTTGCAACCGTCTGATTGTTCTTATAGGCTTTCACTTCCAATGTTCCGGCGCTGTAAGGAACATCCCATGCAAATACCGCCGTATCATCGTTGTATTTCTGGCGTTCTCCCACTGCTTTCCCATTCAGGAAAAGTTCCGCTTCATCGCAATTGGCATAACAAACGACCCGTATCTTCTGCCCGTCTTCATAATTCCATACAGCGGGAGCATCCACCGAAGAAGGACGCCTCTGGCTTGCAGGATACGTTCCAAGATAAGCAACCGGTTGTTCAGCCCAGAGCGAACGTTGAAAATAACCGCGCGGTTTTATGTTTCCCGCCAAATCAATTAAGCCGGTAGTAAATCCGCGCGAGGGCCACAAGCCCGCTTCTCCAAGATAATCGAAACCTGTCCAGATAAACTGACCGAAAACATATTGATTATCCCGCACCGCTTTCCATGAATCAAAGCCGCTGCTGGTTTCACTTCCGAAAAGAACCCGTTTGGGATATTGCCGGTGGTCGATTGCATACCTGTCTTCCGTGTAATTATATCCGACAATGTCCAGCGCGCCCGGATAATCGGTATGATTAGACATCACGACTCCGGCTACAGCCGCCGTGACCGGACGCGAAGTATCGCATTGTTTGACTACCGCCACCAAATCTTTCGCTATTTCTCCCAGCCGTTCCGCACGCGGATGAGACGGAAGATAGCCGCCTGCTTGCTGTTGATGGATCGTCACCGAATCCAGAACCGGATGCGAATAGGGGTCGTTCGGATAATCAACTTCATTGCCGATGCTCCACATCACAATGGAAGGATGATTCCGGTCGCGGAGAACCATGTCTCTCAAATCGCGTTGTCCCCATTCGCGGAAATACTGAAAAGAGCCTTGATGACCGGGTTCTCCCTGATTCCATCCTTTGATCCATTTGTTTTTGGGATATTCCCATTCGTCAAACGCTTCCGCCATTACCACAAAGCCTAATTCGTCGCAGACTTCAAACAGTTCATTCGATTCCGGATTATGACTCATCCGGATAGCGTTGCATCCCAACGATTTCAGTTGTTTTAAGCGATACAGCCAAACTTCCTTTGGAACGGCGGAACCTAAAGCGCCCGCATCGTGATGGATGCATACTCCTTTCATTTTCAGAAATTTGCCATTCAATGCAAAACCATTGCCGGCGTCGAATGTCAATGTGCGAATGCCAACCGCAGTAGAAGAAGCGTCAATTTGTTTGCTCCCATTAAAAACTTTGGTTACCAATTTATACAGATATGGATCGTCGATGCTCCACAGATGCGCATTCGACAAATTCAAATTCTGTTTGAGGACGGCGCTGCTATTCCCTTCCACGCGCAATGAGCCGGAAGTTGAGGCTACCGTTTTTCCCGAAGCATCCAGCAATTCCTGCGTAATTTTCAGCGTGTTCGGCTGTCCGGTGGTATTCTTTATGGTTGAAGCGACAGATACCGCGCTTGTATTTCCTTTGGTCGCTGTGGAATAAAAAACGCCCCACAGGTCGATATGAACAGGATTTGCATAAATAAGCCGCACGTTGCGATAAATGCCCGATCCGGTGTACCAGCGCGAATCCGCATCGTCGGAATGATTCACTCTTACGGCAATCGTGTTGTTTTCTCCGAATTTGATATAGGGCGTCATATCATACATGAAGGATATGTATCCATTGGGGCGGATTCCCAGCCATTTACCGTTGATAAACACTTCGCTGTTGTTATAAACTCCTTCAAAATAAATATATACGTTTTCGCCTTTTTTATCTGTGGGTACGGTAAAATCTTTACGATACCAGCCAATACCGCCGGGTAAGAATCCCGTACAGGCGGCATATTGCGGGCTGGCTGTTTGCAAGACAGTCCAGTCGTGCGGTAAGGTTACGTTTTCCCACTTGGAAACATCAAGATTTTCTCTACCTCCATATTGAATATCTCCCAAATGAAAACGCCAGCCGTCGTTAAATAGTTGCCGCTCTCCAAAGCCTTGCGCCCCTGCTGCAATTGAAAAAAAGCAAAAAGCCGCGATGATAAATTGTTTTTTATACATCATAGAAAAATTGATAAATGCGCCCATAACTAATTCTTAATAAACTTTTGAATACTGTAAGATTGATCGTTTTGTACGGAAAGCAAATAAATTCCTTTCGACATACCCGAAATATTTAACGTCATTTCGTCCGGCGAAGCAAAAATTTGTTTTTTCATTGTTTCGCCGGTCAAAGAATAAATTGTCACCGTATTGTTTCCTGATTTTTCTCCCGATACTCTCATGGAAATAAAGTCGTTTGCCGGATTGGGGTAAACGGTTAAATTCCGGGATGAAATACCAACGACAGGGATTCCGTTTTCAGTGTTCAGCCGAACGCCTTCATTCGTAGGTTTTACCTGCTTGATGGTTCCGTCGGCATTAAATTCCATTTTGTCGATACAAACTTCGCGGTGATAACCGGGTCCATTGTTCATATAAGCGGCATTGATGCGGTGATAGACAATATACCATTCGTCCCGTCCGGGAATTTGCAATACCGAATTATGCCCTGTACCGTAGATTTTATTGGCGGCATCCTGAATGATGACAATCGGATTGGCGGCTACCGTTATCGGACCTGAGGGCGAAGACGATGTGCCGTAAGCGACATGATAGTTCGCCACGCCTGTATCGTCAACCGACCAGAGGAAGTAATATATTCCGTTGCGGTAAAACACATACGAACCTTCGCGGTAGGCATAATTGGCTGTCGTTCCGCCCGAAGGAGTTATTACTTTTGTCGTACCCGCCTTCAGGGAAACCATGTCGTCGTTCAACTCGGCGACAGCTAAATAACCGTTACCCCAATAAATGTAATTCTTACCCGATACGGGATCGGTAAACACGCAAGGATCAATTTGCTGTCCTCCGCCCGTAGGGGATGTAGCGATCATGGCTTTACCGGAGTCCGTAAAAGGTCCTGCAGGGTCGTCGGCAACAGCTACGCCAATTTGTTTTCCGCTGCCGTTAACCGCATTGCCGCTAAAATAGAGGTAATACTTATAAGAGCCGTCGTCCTGCTTTTTTTCTGAAATAGTCGGCGCCCAAGCATTGCCGTTTGCCCATGCGACCTGTCCGGTTGACATGTCGAGTATGGTTCCCTCGTTTGTCCATGCAGCCAAATCATCGGAAGAAAACGCATTGAAATAATATCCGCCCCAACCGGAAAATCCGTCAGACGTGGGATAGATATAATATTTATTCGTTTTTTGAGCGTATAATACTTGCGGGTCGGCGTAAAATCCGGGTAAGACGGGATTGTTATTGGCTTGTATCGACTGTCCCCATTTTTGTATCAAGCGCTCGTATTCAGCTTCCGTAATCGGGATAACCGTTCCATGACGAGGCGAAAAATCCATAGACACTTTATTATCAATAACCGTGAAGTTTTCCAAATCGGTTGATTCCGTAAACTGGTATGCGCCATTATTATAAAGATCGTACATGAAAATATACTTTTCCTGATTGATTAACTTGAACACGCAGGAGCCTTCAGACGCTTGGGTTGTCTGCTGGAGATATTTATTCTGCAACGCATATCCTCCGTTCACGCTATCGGAAACAGCTTTCATAATTCCGTTTCCATTGCCTTCGGTCTTGAAAAACAGGTTGTATATTCCGTCTTTGAACGTAATATCCCCGTCGATGCAGGATTGTTGCTGCGGATGGTAAAACAGGATTTTCGGAGTAGTCGCCAAAGCCGTAAAATCGGCATTTGCATACGAATAAAAGATAATATCGTAAACAAGAGTCGGCGAATTCATCGAAAAGTAAACCATGTATTTTTTAGCGACAGGGTCATAAATTGTTTCGGGCGCCCATGCGCGGGTGATATTGTTAAATTCAGGGAAGACGGCTTTAATGTCAATTTTGCTTGACGTCCAGTTTATGAGGTCGGTCGATTTCATCATAACAATGCCGTGGTTACTGCTCCATCCCAGCGCCGATTTCATATCGGTTGCCGCCATGTACAAAGTGTTGCCATCGACGCTACGGTAAATATGCGGATCTCTGATTCCTCCCGTAGCGCTGACTGCCGCCGAAGAAATAACCGGTTGATTACCGTTTAAAGTTTTGTAGTTATATCCGTCTCGGCTGACGGCAAAACGAATGGCTTCCTGATCGCCGGTATTTCCCGTAAAATAAACAAACAGGTAGGCGCTAAAACCTTCGTCTTCCTTGAGACACACGGTAAAATCCTTAGACTGACCGACAGCGCCTTTCTGAACGGTTGCCGTCAGTTTCACATCCAGATTGCCTTCTCCTTTGGCGGGCAGTTTTTTGACTTGCCCGTTGTAGCCTACATATTCCGCATTGCCCGAAGTCCAGCTTATCGTTGAACCTTCGATGCCTTTCAGCGGCAGAGGAATGGTTTGCAACTGGTAACAACCGGGGTCAATCGTAATATCATTTAAATCGGAAGCGACTGAAGCGGCATCGTCCAACCCCGGCAAAATAGTTATATTAAAGACTTTTTGCATCGAAGAGCCGCCTAAAGTAAGCGTAGCCGTGAGTTGTACGGTCACCGGTTCGCCGCCTTGCGCCGGACGGATCACCACGCCTGCATCCGTTAAATAGCCGGCGTCCGACGATTTCCATGTAATGCTTACGCTGTTTAATCCTGTTGCCGGCAATTGTAAATTATTCCTGACGGCGCCGGTGTTACCCAAATCCAGCGCATCGTAAGCGTCTTGCAGGATTTTTTCCGTGTAAGCAGCGTTCAATGCGCCGGTATTTGCCGCTATTTGGGTAACTTCGGCGGCAGTTAAAGCGCGGTTGTAAATCCTGAAATCGCTTAACCATGCGCCGCTGAGATAAACGTCTGCAGTAAAGGGCGAACGTCCGATCCAGTTATAGAGTGTGGCTGATCCAATATCATGCGGTTTGTAATTGGCTGTTCCGGTTGCCAATACAGCGCCATTCAAATACAGCGTTCCGGTTGTTCCCGATTGAACATAAGCAACATGTTGCCAAACGCCTTTTGTTGCCGCCGCTCCTCTCTGGATTGCGACCATTTCGCTGCCCCAGCCGCCGGTAGATTGAGCGTAACGCTGGGCATTCACGCGGTAGGCGACATATTTTCCCGCAGTTTGCGTGCAGGCGCTGTTGTCGGAAAAAGCCCATAGAAAGTTACCTGCGCCGGTAATATTCGACGATGATTCAATATAGAGATAGGTAGCAATGGAAAAATCTCCGAGAGAAGTTATTAACTGACCGGTTTTTGTTCCCATATCTACATAACCGTTTTTACTGCCAAGCGCTAAAACATCGAAACCGTTGAGTTTCACGAGTGAAGCTCCATTAGCCAGTACGCCGTTATAACCGTTGCCCGTAACATCGCTGACAAGGCTTGCATCGGTAGCATCCGCTCCGAATGCGTATTGAAGTTGCAATCCGCCGGTTACCTGCGCTTTTAGGAGGGCGCTGAAAAAAACGGCGATTAGTATAAAAAATATTTTTTTCATCATATTATTTTATTGAACAAGCGCCTTTCCAACTGCCGGCGTTTGCCCTGATACCTTAACAATATATAAGCCGCGAACAACATTGAATCTGCTCTCAACGCCGCTTGCTTTCAACGTTTTTACCAAACGACCCGAAATGTCATAGACGCTAATCCGGTCGCCTGCATTTATTCCTGATACTGCAATTTCTCCCAGACTGCCGTATATTTTCACATTATTCGCTACTTTCGGCATTTGAATAGCATCCGGAGTTGCCGGATTTGCAACCACATCGTCAATCGTACGGAAAAAGACGTTGAACACTTTTTGGGTAGGACTTGCATTCGTAGCCTGTTCGTTCAGGGTTTCATTGGGGAATATGAGGGCGTTGGATACTGTGCCGTCACCATTTTGGTTGCCGGTAATGCAGTAAGCCGTACCGTTGAAAAAAATCTGGTGGCATCGCCAGCTCCAATTAGTGTTATCGCTCGATTGCGCCGTTGGGGTATCGCCATCCTTCATGCGGCAAATTTCGTCCAAATGCCAGGCGCCGTCAGTATCCCAAACGGTTTTGTCTGAAACTAACGAATAAAGCGGCATCGGAGGATCGGACTCAAGGTAGGAATAAATTGTATTGTATTGAATATTCCAAACCTGATTGTTATGCAATTTATCAGGATTGTCGATATAGGAACGCAATTGAAGATAAGTATCTTTCACTCCGGTCTCAGGCACTGTCAGGTAATAATCCCCGATTTGGATATAATACAGTCCCGACTCAAAATTATAAGGCGATTCTCCGGCAAGAGCAGGATAAACGGCTACAGCGCCGACAGAACCCAAAAATGTTCTGTAAGCGGCTGTCAGTATAGTAACTTCATCATCTATCAGGAATTGTGAATCTTTATTGTCATCAATTACACTTTGTGCAACTCCAATAGCAATTTTAAAAGAATCGACTACATCCTGCGTATATTGCCCTACTCCATCGCCAATGGTTGTATTTGCCACCACAGCGTTATATTGGGCGATGAGCGCAGCCAGTTGCGAGAAATCGCCTACGCTACCGTATTCGTAGGCATTTTCCAAGTCGGGAAGCGCTGCCGCCCAATCGGCGATTTGTTGAAGCGGCACCGCCTGATTGTATAGCTCGAAGTCATATATTAAAGTATTTTTCAGATAATTGTCGCCGGTAAAGGGCGATTTGCCAATCCAATTGTAAGCCGGAGGTATGGGGAAAATATCGGTTGGAAGAGGAAGCGCATCATTCGGATCGCCAACCTGATTGCCGTCGATGTACAGCGTTCCCGTTTTCCCTGTTTGACGGTAAACGAGATTGTGCCAACCATCCTTATCTGCGGCAATTCCCAAAGTGATGTTAGATTCGCTGGTGTAACCGCTGGGAGTAAGCATTAACGATTGCGCATTCAAGCGGTAAGCGGCATACGCGCCAACATTCCAACCGCAGGCGTTTGATGTAGAGAACGACCACAGGAAATAGCCGTCGCCGATCAATGAAGCGTTTTTGTCAATGCGGTAATAAACGGAAACCGTATAATTATCAATTGTTGGGAAAATATAACCGGCAGATTGTCCCATATCCAAATATCCGGTACCGTTACCCAAACTTAATACATTGTAGTTGCCCATCTGAATAACAGACGCATTATTATAAATAGTTCCGTTATAACCGGTGGCGCCGGGCGCGGTATTTGTCACGGTATTACCGGTTACATTGTCAAACTTATACTGTATTTTCAAGCCAAGCGCGGAAGCTTTGTAACTTTCGACTGCGGTACGCAACATATCAACGTATGTTTCTATGTTAGCGGCAGTAATCGAGCTGTATGCATTATCGACATTTGTATAAGCGGCGTCTAACGCCATCATTGCCGCTCTCGGATATAAATTATCGTTCCATTCGCCGAGCAGCGCTTCAGCCTCGTCTAATAAATCATTCAAGTCATTGATCGCGTTATTATAATATTCATTGTCCAAATCGGGAATCACAGTCGCCCAGTCGTTGATTTGCTGATCGGGAACCGCTAAGTCGTAAAGCCTGAAATCGTAAACTAAGGTATTCAGCAGATAGCTGTCGCCGACGAATGGCGACTTGCCAATCCAGTTATAAATCGGCGGAGTATAAAAAGCGCTGCTTGGGGTTGGAATTGAAATCGGAGTTGCCAATTCATCGCTTGAAACAGCTAATTGCCCGTCGATATATATTTCTCCCGAATTTCCCGTTTGGCGGTAAACGACATTGTGCCAGCCTCCCTTATCGGCAGCCTGTCCTACTTCTATGCCGTTTTCACTGCCCCAACCGCCGGTTGAAAGCGCAAAACGCTGGGCATTCAAACGGTAAGCGGAATACACTCCCAAAGTTTGCGTATTGGCGTTTGACGTGCAAAACTCCCACAGGAAAAAACCGGCTCCGCTCAAAGAGGCATTCGTTCCCACGCGGTAATAAGCGGAAACCGTATAATCCCCCATCGTTTGGAAAACATTTCCGATAGATTGTCCCATATCCAAATATCCGGCGATAGTTCCCAAACTTAACACATTGTATTTGCCCATCTGGATAACCGATGCGTCGTTGCAAATAGTTCCGTTGTAATCGGTTTCGCCCGGAGCGGCATTAGGCACAGTGTTGCCTGTTACATTATTAAATGTGTATTGAATTTTCAAACCAGGGTTGTCCGTCGGACGGGCAAACCCATTGATGGTGAAAATGAGAAGCATGATAAGAATCATGCAGCTTGTAGAAATTTTTTTCATGACTGTTATTTATTAATTTTTTTAATATTTTATCTTTACCGAACAACTCCCCTCCTCCGTTATCACATTCAAAATATAAATACCTTTTTGAGGCAAGCTAATAGCCGCCCGCGTCCCATTGATTTTGACTTCCCGTATCCGGATGCCCTGCAAATCAAAAACACGCGCAAGCGCATTTTGAGGTAAATTATCAATAAACAATTGATTTCCAGAAACGTAATATTCAAAAGGCTTTTCTGCATTTTGAATAATACCCGACGGACTATCAATCATTTCCTGTTTCAGCAAATACCATTGCTGGTTTTCATTCGATGTAATCTGGTTATTCCAGACAATGACTTTATTTCCGTTATCGAACAAACCGCCGTTGTTGTCAACGACAAAATGGTCGGGCGCCACAGCGCTTATAATAGCATACAAGCCGCCTGTCAGCACCGGCATAATTTGCCATTTCTGAGCGTCATCCGAAACGTTTAATTCTTTTTGCAGCATATTATTAGCTATTCCGTTGGCTGTCATAACCAATCCCGAATGCTTATTGGTAAAGCGGAAATAAGTGTTGTCGATCGCTTCAATTTTCCAAAGTTGGCTATCGTTGCCCTCAATAGGAGACCAAAGCATCAATAACGCATTGGGAGAGGTAGAAGAGTCGGTAACGTCGATGGCGTTATTGGTGTGCTTATTCCAAATGGAATAATAATAATTTTCCGCCGTGAAAGGCTCGGTCGGTTGCGCTGATTGATGCTCGAATAAGCTGTGATTCAAAAAAGCGATGCGTCCGGCGATGTAGGTTTTCAGGTAATCGACTCCTTCTTTGTAAGTAGGAAAAAGGAATGTTTCGAGATAAACCTGCGTATTCAAATTATTCCAAATTTGAAAATTCTTTTGTTGGGATTGCTCCAGCAATGCCTCCGTTTCATCAATATAAGTCAGCAGTTTGTTTTGAAGGTCGCCGTTTACAAATTCCGTCCACCGGCGTTGAACAGCCTGCTGAAACCATTCGTCTTGCCAAAACCGGTCGATCCATGTGCGCGGATTGTGGGCGTATTCGCACATCAGTTTATTGACGGCGTCACCCAACCGGTTATCATTGTTGAATGCAATGTCGAAATCCCAAAAAGGTCCGAAATAGAGTTTGTTATCATTCCGCAATTTATAAATATAAATGCTCCAGAATGAATCGGAATTACCGGTTAATTCGCAGCCGATATACCAGTTAATCAATGAGGTTGTGTCCACCATCGAGCGGTAACCGTTGACCGGATCTTTGAAATCGGTAGAAAACAGACGGCTCTCAAAAGTATTGATATAATTTTCTATGTAGTTGGTTTGTTGTGGATTAATATCTGTGTCGTTGGGATACTTTATTGTAATTTTCAATCCGCTGCTGCTGGTAAACCACAATGGTTCCGATTCGGCAAAGCCGTCAACTTCGAGCAAGTATCCGCCGGAAATAGTCGGTTCCTGCGTATCGACCATCGTCAATGCATCGACAGGAACGCGATTGTCGCCATCCTGCACCTGATCGGTAAACATATAATTTCCTTGAAACTGATCATTAACGTATAAGTCAACAAATTGTACGGAAGGCGTAAATTTCATTCCGAGCAAAGCGCTGATTTTATTTGCTAAAGCATTTCGCATCAACGTTTTGTCGGCATAATTCGCCAAGAGCACCCAACTTTTCTCATTTGCCGGAAGACCGAACAGATTGGCTTTCTTGTCTAATTTTATTCTGTAAGGTTTTTTAGGCATATTCCATGTCGAATTTCCGCGTCCCCTGATGCCGCAACTTACTTTGGTTATATTTTGCGAGGCGATGGAACTGCGGATAGTAACCGTTGCCGGATTATATATTTCCTTATCGGTAATATCGCTGCCATCGTTGGTGTTTACATACATTGTCGGAAGATTGGTCAGTTGCGTTTGCGCAATCGACAGGCAAGGCAGTAATAAACACAGAAAAAACCCATAAAAAATTTTCATTTGATAATTTTTTAAAATTGTAGAGACGGGGCGCGCCCCGTCTCTACGAAAAAACAATTTTTTATTGAACAATCACCTTGCCAACCGCCGGCGTTTGTCCCGATACCTTTACAATATACAAGCCGCGAACGACGCTGCATCTGTTTTCAACAGCGCTTGCGTTTACCGTTCTAACCAAACGTCCCGAAATATCATAAACGCTGATTTTGTCGCCTGTGTTAACGCCCGATACTACAATCTCGCCCTGACCGCCGTATATCTTTGCATTTCTTACGGTTTTCGGAGTTTCAATACCGGTCGGATGCGCTGGATTAGCGACAACATCGTCAATAGTCCTGAAAATGACGTTGAACACTTTTTGGGAAAGACTTGCATTCGTAGCCTGTTCGTTCAGAGTTTCATTGGGGAATGTGAGGGCGTTGACAAGAGCGCCGGCAGTAGTGCTATTGTTTGCTGTAATGCAAAATGCAGTGCCATTGTAAAAAATCTGATGTCCGCGCCAGCTCCAGTTTGTAGCATCATCTCCTTGCGCCGTTGGAGTATCTCCCTTTTTCATGCGGCAGAGTTCGTCCATGTGCCAGGTGCCGTCGGTATCCCACGCGATTGTGTCGGAAACTAACGAATAAAGCGGCATCTGAGGAATGGTATCCAATCTGGAATAATCGTAGTTGTAACGGATATTCCAAACCTGATTGTTATGCAATTTATCCGGGTTGTCGATATACTCGCGCAATTGGAGGTAAGTATTGGTAGTACCGTTTTCAGGCATTGTCAGGTAATAATCTCCGATCTGGATGTAATACAATCCCGGCTCTAAGTCGTATGGCGTATCAGCTCCCTCAGAAACAGGATAAACGGCGGCAGAATTGACAGAGCCAAGTAATGTTTTGTAAGCGGCGGTCAAAGAAGTAACTTCATCGTCAATCAAGAATTGCGAAGCTTTATTTTCAGTCACTAATCCTTGCGCTTCCGCAATAGCCGCATTAAAGACATCGACTGCATCCTGCGAATATTGTCCTACGCCGTCTCCGATGGAAGCCTTCGACAAAAAGTCGTTATATTGAGCAATGAGCGCGCTCAGCGCTGAGAAATCGCCTACCGAACCGTAGTTGTATGCGTTGTCCAAGTCGGGAACCACTGCCGCCCATGCAGCAATTTGCGGATCCGGTACCGACTGGTTGTAAAACTCGAAATCATACACTAAGGTATTTTTCAAATAAGTGTCGCTCGTAAATGGCGACCGTCCAATCCAGTTGTAAGGCGAAGGAGTGGTAAAAATACTGTTTGTAAACTTTAAAGTATCAAGCGTACTTTTCAGATCCCCGTCGATATATAGATAGCCGAAACTTCCTTCCTGCCGGTAAACGAGATTGTGCCAAGCATCCTGTGGAGCGGGCGAGGTGGGTGATGTTGCACTAATGGTTTGTTCGTTGTTATAACCGTTGGGTGTAAGCATATATAATTGTGCATTCAAGCGGTAAGCGGCATACGTTCCTGTAGTTGAGCCACAGGCGCTCGATGTGGAGAACGACCACAGAAAGTTACCGGCTCCGGTTATCGTAGCGTTTTTGTCCACCCTGTAATAAACGGAAACCGTATAATCGGTGGTTCCGGGCAAAACATAACCGGCATTTATCCCCATATCCAAATATCCGGTACCGTTTCCAAGACTTAACACATTGTAGTTGCCCATCTTAATAATAGACGCATCGTTGTAGAGCGTGCCGTCGAAATTGAAGCCTGCTGTACCGGTGGCAGTATTTGTTACCGTATTTCCCGTTACATTATTAAACTTATATTGGATTTTCATGCCGACATAAGAAGCTTTCGTAATATTGTAAGCTGCAGACAACTGGTCTAAATAGCTTTGTATATTAGATATTGTAAACAGTCCATTATCATAAGCGTCCGAAACGACTGAATAAGTTGCATCCAACATATTCATGGATGCTTGGGAATAACCGATATGCGAACCGTTAAGCAAGGCTTCAGCCACATCCAGCAAATCCAAAATCTGGTTTATATCTCTGACAAATTTCACTTCCGTACACAGATTGATTGCTGCGGTGAAAAGTTGCGGTGAAAAATCGGTTTGTCCTGAAAATGGAGCATAGCCGTCAAGGGCGGTTTTCAGTTCGGAAGCATACATGATAGAACCATCGCCGTAAAGAGCAAGCCCTTCGTTATAAATTGATTCTATGGTTGTCATATCAAGCGTGCAAGTCACTTTAACATAGTCGATAAAAAGTTTTGCAATGTTTCCTGAACCTGAACCTGAAATAGAGCCTAAGCCTACCTGAATTTTACCGGTAGCCATATCTGTCAGCGTAAAACTTACTGCATCGGTTTCCCAAGCCCTGAGTGCAAAACTGGTCTTTGTTGACATAACGGCAACGTCTTCATCGGGAATCCAGCCGGTCAGGCTTGTTCCTTGCGTTCCAGACGCCTGGTCGTTGTTAAAAGAAGCGTATTCAATCGTATAGGAGCCGGGAGGCAATACTACGTTTTGAGAGTAACCTACCCGCGAACCCCATCCTGAATTAATTCCCAGACAGCCTCCGGTAGTTCCTCCATTGGGATCCAACGTCGGCGGCATCACATTATTCATCGTTGATAGCGCCCCATACTGATAAGTAGCGCCGCAACCGGTCGGATTTATCGCATCCAAAGCTATATCCCAACCATATACAACTTGCATCAAATAATAATCGTAGCCCGAATTGTTTGGCGAAGTTGTCAATGATTTTACGCTGTCGGTTGAAAAAAATATGTTCTCATCAAATCCCGCATTTTTCAGCACCAGACTTGAAACATCCGATTGCGCGCGCCCGCTCATGCTGAAAATAAAGAGCAAGGCTACAATTACACAGTTTGTAAAAATTCTTTTCATGATTTTTTAATTTTTTAATTTATAAATTTATATTTATTTCTTCTCCGGTAAAAACCATTTATTCTCATCCAACAACAAATTATATACTCTGTCGTAGTCTGTTCCATGCTTTGCCGCTACGCGCGCCGCCAAAAAAGAGGGGGCGTTTCTGTGCATCGCAATGCGCATCAAGTCCTGAAAACGATTGCCTTCAAAAGAAGTCTCAAGCGCCATTTCATCGCAGATTGCATTTTCTACCCATTGTATCGAATCGGAAAGGGTTGCCAGAACTTCGCCATTGGTTCCTCCCAAAATATAATATTGATTAGTAACGGTGCCGCTTCCGCAACCGCGCGAATGAATTCCTGTTCCCTGACTGTTATTACGATTAGATATATATTTCTGATTATTAAAAACCATAATATAGGGTTTTGCATCCGCTAATTCCGATCTCGGTATCCGCGTTGTATCACTCAGCGTAGTAGGGTCAAGTCCGTATTTTAATACGGCAAAAGCCGTATTAGGCTTACCCGCGCGGTTTACAGCTTCTGCGTAACGCAACATTATCAACCCATATCGGTAAAGCATGATATTATTTGCCATGTTTAACTTGTAAAGTCGATCGATAAAAATTTTAACATTACCATCAATAAGATAATATTGCTGAGGATAACGATTTCCCTGATTCCTCAAATCGCCCATTGTATAATAATCTGACGCTAAAGCGCCGTTAACATAGTGCAACACATAAACCTGATCGCCCCACAAGTTGTTCATCACATCGGAAGCTTTAAAATATCTGCATGTGTAGTTATAGTAAACGTTTTGTCCTAACACTTGATTTGTTATTCCCTGTGAAGAAGTCCCCGCCATTTCAATTGCTGAAATTAACTCAGTATTTGAGCTACTTACATACGTCATTTGCGACCAAGTGTCGTTTGATGGAAAGACAAAATTATTGAGGAGAAAATTATCGTATGTCCACCAGATACTGCTCTGAATGTCTCCAAGCGGAGTTAAATTTCTGTCGGCATAAGTTGCATAATAGGTAGCCGCCTGTTCATAATCGGCGGTTGAGGCGCCTCGCCACAAATACAAATCGCCTAAAAGCACTTCCACCGGTATAAGCAACTTACTGCTCGGCAAGCCGTAAATATCTCCGTAATTGGGATACGCCGCGCCGACAAAAGGCTCCAAATCTGCAATCAGCGCATCGATGATTTGCGGAATCGAGTAGGATGGATATTCTTTTTCCGTATCTTCAACAGTTAAAAGCGGTTGGGTAAAGTAATAAGCTTTACCCCAATTAAAAGCTATCTGCATATAAGCCCAGGCGCGTATGGCATGAGCCGCCGCATTTTCCGTCTGCAATGGACTTGCGGCATCTCCCGTCCGGCTGATTAAATAATTGCAATTGTTGATTATTGCATAATAATCGTGAGAACTGGCGTAAGCGCTCGTATCGCTGACGGTGAAATCGCTCAGCGAGCGAATATCAGCCGGCGTATAATCGGTCGTGTTCAATAAATCGCCGCGCATTTCGCCGAATAGAAAATAACGTTCGCCTACCCTCTGCATTCCGGTCAACAGACCCAATATAGACGAAATCGAATCGTTTGCCGAGTTAAGCCCGTTTTGGTCAACGGTTATAAACCTGCTCGAATCGACTGTCAACATCTTGTCGCATGACGAGAAACCGAAGATTACAGCCGTAAAACATAAGAACCACACTATTTTTTTCATATTTTTTCCTTATTTATAAATCCAACTTTAATCCGATAAAATAACTTCTGCCCTGCGACAGTAATCCGGCGTCGATTCCCTGATACAAAATGGAATTACTGCTTGAAAATTCAGGATCCGGACCCAAGTATTTGGTTAATGTCCACAAGTTATTAGCCGACGCCCAGATTGTAAATCCCGACAGGAATATCGAGTTGACAGGCACGTCGTACGACAGGGTGAGCGTTTTGAAGCGCAGGTACGACCCGTCTTCTATCCACCGGTCGGAAAAGCGGCTGTTGCCCATCGGATCGCTATAAAGGGCTTTGGGAATAGAGGTTATTTGTCCCTCGTTGAGCCACCTGTTTTGCATTGCCGACGATTGGTTATACAAGTTGTAGCCGCCTTCCAATATGGAACGGGCGTAATTGTAAACATCGTTGCCCTGAGAAAAAGCAAACAGCGCGGTCAGAGATATTTTCCTGTAAGAGAGCCGCGTATTGAAAGTTCCGGTAAAATCAGGATTCGGGTCGCCGATAACGGTTTTATCTTTTTCATTAATAATGCCGTTGAAATCTTTATCCACAAAGTGCATATCGCCCGCAGTGAAAGGAATATACCCAACTCCTGTCCTATCGACCATTTTCAGGTTAGCGTTCATTGCATCCTGCGTAGTAGAAAAAACGCCTTCGGTTTTATAGCCGTAGAATAAACCTGCCGGATTTCCAACCGATGTCAATACTTCGCCGCCCAAAATTGAAGTGGTATAATCGCCGTCCGGCAAAGCAAGTATTTTATTTTTGTAATGGGCTACGCTTCCTCCTATTTCCCATTGGAAATTTTTAAGAACCAAGGCTTTTGCATTCAGGGAGATTTCGTAACCTCTGTTTTCCAATTTACCGCCGTTGGTCCAATAGGATTCCAATCCTGCAATGGAATTTAACTGTTTCATAGTCAACAAATCGGAAGTGATATGATGAAACCAGTCGGCAGAGAGCGCCAAACGATTGTTGAAAAGGCTCAAATCCACGCCGGCGGTCTGTTTATGAACAGTTTCCATTTTCAGGGAAGTATTTCCGATATTCGCTAAAATCAGTCCCGTATATTGATTGATGTAACGAACAGAACTGAAATAGGTTAATGCGCTTGCAACCGGTATGTTGTCGTTGCCCGACAAACCGTATCCAGCCCGCAGTTTCAACAAGTTGACAAAAGGCAGCGCTTTCATGAAATTTTCGGATGAAACGAGCCACGCCGCATTCACGGAAGGAAAAACTCCCCAGCGGACGCCCGCTATTTTCGGTAAGTCGGCATCCGTTCCAAAGCGGGAAGAAGCGTCTGCGGAAACGATCGCCGAAAGCATGTATTTATCATAGAGGCTGTATCTTGCATTGGCATACCATGAAAACGAACGCCACTGGTCGTCAACGCCGAAGGATTGACGAAACATCAACGAGCCGCCCAAATTATGATCCAAATCGGTAGCGGTATTATATCCCGAACCGGCAGAGCTTTGGTATGAATCGGAGAGGAAGCGCGCGCCGCCCGTCAAATCGAGGACGTGAATAGAATATTGTTTATGCCAGTTAAGAAACATATCCGCCGATATAGACGTTTGCTTTGCATTTTGGGCTTTTACGTGACTGTTGACAACGCTGTCCATTATCACTACGGTCGGAACGCCTTCGTTGGGAAGGAAATACTGTTCAAACAGCGAATTGAGCGCGTAGCTGAATGCCGCCGACAGCTTCAAATTATTGTTAAACTTGAAAGTGGGTCTGAAAGCCAGCGTCAGGTAATTCTGCGCGCTTGTGCCGACTCCGTTCTTAATGATTGATACGGGATTGGCAATGCTTGTGGCGCTTGTAGTGTAATAAGGTCCCAGCAAATCAACATCCGAGAGGGTGACCGTGGTGTTCCCATTAATGGAATATTCGTATGGAATCAACAAGGGAGACTTGATCATTGCCAAAGCGTTAGGCGCGGTAATCAAACCTTCGGAAGAGTCGAAACCGTCGTCTCGCAAATTGCGGTCGGTTTGAGCATACGAAAGGTCGAAAGAGAAACGGAATTTTTTCGTCAGTTCAACATCGGCGTTGAAACGCACGTTGAATCTTGAGAAATCGTTGGCTTTCAGCGTACTGTTGGCTTTGGCATATCCCATCGAGAGATGATAGAGCGCAACGTCGTCGCCTCCGCCTACGCCCACGTTGTAGGATTGCGTCAAACCATTTTGATAAACGTCGTTCGCCCAATTGTTGTTGTTGTGATAACGCATATAATCGTAAAACGAAGGATCGTCATTTAAAAACGGATATTGGGCTAATTCCTTGGGGTCGGTAACTACCCCTTTGACCATGTCGCTGACATAAACGCGGAATTGATCGCCATTCAACAAGGGAGTCGTTTTGGGACGCATGTTTGCGCCTGCCATCACGGTAGCGGTAATCCGCGTCACGGGATCTTTTCCCCGCTTGGTCGTAATCAACAAAACGCCGTTTCCTCCTTTTGCTCCGTAAAGGGAAGTCCCGTCTTTCAGCAACTCAATTGACGCGATATCGTCAACGCTGATATTGGATAAGGGATTTAAAAAGTATCCGGAGTGTATGGAAGGACGGTCGTATTGATTATCGAAAATCATGCCGTCCACGACAATCAAAGGTTGCGATCCGGCATTCAGGGAGTTATATCCATTGATGAACATGGATGCTCCGATAGCCGGAGCGCCCGAATGAGTAATCACCCGCATATCGCCGCCCATCTGGGATTGCATGTCGGCGTCGGCAGACAAAGCCGATGAATTGCGCAGGGGCGGTAATGTATGATAGAGCGATGCATCAATTTTTTGCTTGCCTTGCAAGGGATATTCCACATCCGCATAATCCGGCGCCGACACGACAAGCTGATTCAGGTATTCCGGAATCCGGATAGTGAAAAATCCTTTTTCATCCGTCATTGCCGAATATTTTTTGTCTTTGCTTTGCACCTTCGCGCCCAACAGCGGAGTATGGCTTGCCGCATCCCAAACGTATCCTTTTACAGTCGCGGAATCAGTTACCCCAAATTTAGCTACGTCAAATTTAACGTCAATAACATTATTGGGGCGATAAAGCGAATCTGCTCTCGTTGCTTCCTGCGCACAGAGGGGAATAAAATAAAACAGCAAGACTAAACCCGACATCACTTTTATTATCTGAGGATATTTTTTCATGAATAATTTATATTTATTTAAGTAAATACTAATTTCTTTTTGGTTCTAACAGAATGCAGTCCAACAATAATTGCCGCGAATAATTGGCAGTCTCCGTACGTCCCACATCGCTTACTACTTTAAATGTGACGGTAACAAGCGGATCGCCGTTGCTTTGCACTTCATTGTAATTAGCCGTCGGGAATTTGAAATTTTGAGTTACCAATTGGTAAAAAATCCCGTAAGAAGGATCCGTTAGAATATCTCCCGTATCGGGAAACCGCATAGAAACGGGATTTCCATTACTATCGTTATAAGCCAGACTAAAATATACTTTGCAGGGTTTTCCCACAAGGCTGGGAGTTACTAAACTTGGAGATATAAATACGCAATAAATATCATAATAGCTCGACAGCGTATTCGGAATCTGAAAAGTGACAGTCGGGTTACCGCTCGACGTGGTCGGATCCAATTTCAGGTATTGCCCGCTGGAAACAAACGCTCTCGCATCATTTGATACTCTGACAACCGAAGGCGTCGATAGCGTGTTTTCGCGACCAAGCACCGATTCCGCTTCAACCAGAATCGGTTGTTGCCACGAATTCCAAGCGGCGTAATTCAGTTGGCTGGTCACAAAAACCGTCCCGTTGCTTGTAGCCGCCTGTTGCGCTCCGTCGAAAAGATATTGCGGATTATAAAAAGTATGCCGCGTTGTTGAAACCAGCGAATCTTTAGGCGACGGCTGGTCGTTCATGTTGAAAACCAAATCCTGAAGCATGGCGTAAATGGTATTTCTCCGCTGCATGGAGTCGGCTTTGGCGGAATTTTTGTTGTAATACGTAAAATCGTTTTTAATACGGTTGTACGCTTCATTCCACGCAGTATTGTCCGGCACAATCATCATATACGTACTGTCTTCCCTGTTGATATAGCCTATGCTGTCTAATATAACGTTCACATTAATGAAAGCCGAATCCAGATAGGTTTGCTGTCCATCGACAATATTTCCCGCCACGCTGTTGTCGGGATAGAACTGACGTTCGTCGAAGGAATACAAAAAGTTTTTAATGGAATCCAAATCAGCGCCTTTGGCAAGATATTCATAGACATTAGGGAAAAAAACGTCAAAATTCGCCAACACATGCACAATGCCATTGGAAGCGATAACGCTTTTGACCGGAACAGCGAAAGGCGCCGTTCCGAAATAATAATTACCGTTTTGCCATGCAAGGTCGGTACGTTTATTGTTCAACGTTGATACAACAGAACTTGAATTACCGGGGACCGGCAAAATGAAGCGGGCGATATGATTTTCAACCAGCTCTTTTTGAACATCCATATCGGCAGTATCCAAAGCTGACAAGGCGTCGTTGTCGGGAGCGAAAATCGTATATGCCTGCGTCCGCGACAAAATCAGGTCGTAACCGTAACTTTTCAGGATTTCCGTGAATTTGCTTAATTCGGGCATAGTTTCAATGGTTTCCCAAAGATTCGTATCCGAAACAATAGCAGGATCCGCCTTATAATGGTTGTCGTAAGTTTTGTCGGCGCATGCGCCTGCCAAGAATGCGACACAGAGAATAATAACTTTAAATATTTTATTCATAATATATAATTCATAATTCATAATTATTTACAACCTGTCTTCCGCAGTACCGTTCGGATTATCAAAGACATTTTTGGGAACAAGCTCAAAAAAGTCGATCTGGAACTGGTCGCCTGCGTCCGGCGATACCGACTTGAAGCGCAACCAGTGCGACCCGTCCGAATCCCATGATTTCGTACAAATAATCCGCCGCAAAGCGCCGTTCTGCTGGCGCGCCGAGACTGTTCCGCCCATGTAGGTCGTACCGCCTTTCATATATCCGCGATTCCGCATCATTTTATCATTTTCAATACCGTTGTCTATCGTGCTTGCATCGGATACCCAGCCGATAGTCGGGTCTGATGCGTTGATTTTCATATTCAGCGGAATACCCTGCGGTTCTCCGTCCACATAAAATTGAAGGATTCCCCGCGAACCGTTCGCCGTGTAGCCAAAACGGATTTCGTAAGTACCGGCTGGCACGGGCGGTAAACGCATCGAAAAATCAAACTGACCGGTTGCCATCATTTCGTCTGCCTGATAGTTCATCCAATAATTGGTGCCGCTTGCATTTCCTTGCAAATAAAAGAGGTTGGTGTTGTTAGACGAGAACTGAACGTTTTTCAGATAGCCGCTCGGGAAATTGTAATAATTGGAAGCTCCGGTTACTCCGGCAGGGTCGTTGCCCTTTTCATAACGCATTCCGTTTGTTATCAATTCGGGATTCAAACTTGCGGCATCCATGCGGATTCGGGTATTCAACAGCATGGTTTTTACCGATTGGTTATACGTCAGAATGCCGTTTATGAGGTGATAAACGCCATTGTCGGTATCCTGAGCGTAATCGGAACCGGCAGGCAATACGGTAACGCCTTTTACCCCGCGCACAGCGTCGCTGTTAATGATTACGCCGCCGCCTTCGTTCGACACCTTAAGCATTGTGCTCGGACAGAATGTTTCCATAAATTCATAAAGCGTAGCGTTTTGCGCCATGTTGCAACTGTAGAAAAAGTTGTTGTACTGTATCGTTCTGTCAATCAGATGATAAGCCACAAAACGGTTCAGGCTGTTATGCCGGTCTGCCAAGTTGGAGACGGCTGCGTCTTCGGGATACATGACATCATATACGCTTGCCGCATATTTTTTCAAATCGTCTATCGTGTTAATGCCGCTTGCTGCGAACACGTCGTTGGATTCTACAAAAACCGTATAGCCGATTTTCTTTTCCTTGGGGCTGCGGCAAATGGTGGCGCCGTCGATCGACAGCGGGTTCAGAACCGGCAAGTAGTTGTTGTCTTTAAGCTGTTGCAGCGAATCGGCTAATCCCGTTGCCTGCAAAGCTTCAGAAAACAGCGTTGTGCGCGAGTCGTCGCCTATGATGGTAGAAATGGCAGCCGTAGAAGGCGTCAAAACGCGGTCGATAATATCAATAACGCCGTTTTCCACTTCAATATCTTTTTCTACAATGGTTGAATTAGCGTTAATCACGATATTCACCGTTGCGGCTTGCGGCTTAAATCCAACCACCAAATAGCGCGAGTTCATATTGGTTGAAGCCAAAGCGCCTTCCACAAAATCGGTGGTCATATAAATTTTGTCGGGTATTAAATGGCTGTAAACCATATATCTTACGGTTGAATCAGACAAGGCGTCTATGGAAGAAACTCCCAGCGAACCGTACCATGCTTGCATTGCCTCGTTGGAAGGCGCAAAACAAGTGTACAGGTTATACGTTTTCAACAAATTGGCAATGCCGGCTTTCTGCACCGCTTTTCCAAATTCGCTGAGCGTATCGGAATGGTTGTCGATGTAACTGCCGACAGTTTCGCCGACGAATGTATAAAAATTTTCGCCGACTTTGTCGCTATCGTAGCATCCTTGCACCGTAAAGAGCAGGGCTGCGCATCCCACTATGAAGAGAGCGATTTTTTTACTATAATTAACAGGTGTCCTCATTATCATTGCTTTTTATTATTTTACAATATTTGTTGACGTCACATAATACGGATTTTGCACCAAAAGCGGGTTCGCCTTTAGCTCATCTACATTGATGGGCATGTATAAGGCATTCATAACCGAAAGTTTGGCGACAATCGTACTCACGTTATCGGTGTATTTATACGACACGAAAGAGACCAAATCTCCCGAATTACCTTTCCGTTCCGAACGTCTGACCAAATCAAACCAGCGTTTGCCTTCAAACATCAGTTCGCGTTGGCGTTCCAGCAAAACCAAGTAATCCAAGGTGGTAGGATCGCCGTAATTTTGAAAAGTAAGCGAATCCGTTTCAAGCAAAGTAGGATTTGAGCGCATATAAGTTGTGTTGACAATATGCAAAGCGTCTCGCAAATCGGTTTCCGAGCGGTCGAGCTGTACCAGCGCTTCAGCTTTCATCAGCATAATATCCGTAATACGGTAAAAAATCCAGTTAGGCGTAGTAGATGAAGGATTATATGAATAAACGTTTGTACCTATTTGCACCGGATAATACCAGAATTTGGTTATCGGATATGAGCCTCCTTCCGATAGACCTACCATCATTGACTCCATTTTGCGATCATCCGTTAATGAAAAAACATTAATGTCTTCGGCATACATAGTCGTTGCGCTCAGTTGTATTTTGTCGGTAGATTTATTCACTCTGCCGTAAAGCTTTCCTAATCCTTCATTGTAATGATCTTCGGTAAACTGCAGTTCCAAAATGCTTTCGGAAGAGTTGCCTCTCATGCCCGGAAAGAAAATGTAATAGTAAGGTACCATGCCTGATGTCGATACCTGTATCAATGGATATTTTGGAAGCGATACGTTTGATCCTCCAGAGCCTCCCGTTCCGTTGGTATTTGTTGCAACGGCATTGATCAGCTTATCGCAATAATCGACGCATTCGGCATATTTTCCTTGCCAGAGGTACACGTCAGCCAAGATAGCGCGGATGGCGTCTTTGGTCATTCTGCCTTTGGTTTGCGCCCAAGAAGTGTATTCAGACAAAGCCCACTGTTCCGCCTGCAACAAATCGTTCGTAATTTGCGCTAAAACATCGGCGGGCGGCGACTGCGGAATTTGCAGCACCTGCGAGTCATCGACCGTAGGTTCCAACACCAGCGGAATATCGCGAAATGTGCGCACTAAATAAAAATAGCATAAAGCGCGTATCGCCAACGCTTCGGCTGATTTCGCCTGCAAATCGGCATTGGTGAAATTAGGGTCTATATCCACGACTTGAGGGGCAAATTTCAAGACCGTGTTGCAATAGTTGATCACCGTGTAAAACGACCCCCACTGCGAAAGGGAGTTGGTGGGAAGAATATTGGCGCTGCTTACATCCCGCAAATCATTGTCGTCTGCGGTTGAAGCGGGGATTACGTTGTCAGACCGCAATTCGCCCCAGCAAATGGCACGGTACATAAAATCGTCTTCCTGCATTGCGCGGTAACAGGCGAGTACGGAAGCCTCAACATCGGAGCCTTTCTTCCAATACTCTTCCAACAGTATCTGATTTTCGGGACGAACAGCCATATAGTTGGTGCAAGCAAGCAAAGAGCAAGCAAGCAGACAGAAGATAACAGCTTTAAAGAGTTGACTTGCATTAAAGAGCTTCTTAATCGGTAACATTATCTTGTTTGTCATAATTTATAATTCATAATTCATTATTCATAATTAAAATTGCAGTATCACTCCACCGGTAAACGATTGTGAACGAGGCGTTTGATTGTTATCTGTGCTTACGCCCCACGAGTCGTAGTTAACTTCCGGATCGGCTCCTGAATAGCGCGTAAAGCAATACACATTGTAAAGAGTCAAAAACATAGACGCATTGGTAACAGAAAGTTTCGCTAACCACTTTTTAGGAAAAGAGTAGTTGAATGAAATCTGATTGATGCGCAGGAATGAGCCGTCTTCTACATAACGGTCGCTGCCCAGAAAGTTCCGCGCAACAGGCATAGAAGTTCCATTTACCGCATTTTTATTCCATGCTCTCGGCATATCGGTTATGTCGCCTTCTTTTCTCCATCGCCAGTTGACGGCGCGGCTTTGATTATTATTGTCAATCATACTTTCCGCCCACATGCGAGCCGAGTTGACTATCTTGTTTCCATAACGGAATACGGAATAAATATTCACTGAAAATTTGTCGTAAACGAATGTGAATCCGCCGCCGCCGTTAACCTTCGGGTAAGAATTGCCTAAGTAAACAATATCTAATTGATTGATATTCCCGTCATGGTTTATGTCTTCATACATAGCGTCTCCGCCCTGAAATTTGTATTGATTGGTCGTTCCGTAGGCAAAATACATCGGCACGGGTTTGCCGCTCGAATCGTAAATAATATTTCCGCCGGCGTCTCGGGCTATTGGCGCGGAGCCTAAGGCATAACCGCTTGCCACGAAATTGGGATTGTCTATGCTGTATTGATAAACGCCCTTGTAGCGGAAGCCGTAGATCGAACCGAGCGAATTATGCAGTTGCAAACGGGAGAGATAATCGCCGTTGTTGAAAGTATAATCGCCATTGTATTGAGCCAATATAATAGGGCTTAACGACAGCACCGTATTCCTGTTGTTAGCGAAATTCAGGTTGAAATCGGCGTGAAATTTACCGGCATGTATGAATCTGTTCAGATTGAGAAACAATTCCCAGCCTCTGTTTTGTACCGAACCGGAATTTTGCCATGCGTAAGAGGGGAATCCTGAAGAAGTCGGAATTTTAACGCCTTTTTGCAAGAGGTTGGATGTCGCTTTATTATAATAATTGAAATCCGCAGTGAACAAGTCGTCAAACAATCCGATGTTAGCGCCGATATTCACGTCCTGAGTCGTTTCCCATTGGAGGTTGTCTAAGCGGATAGAGACAGGACGTACGGTACCGTTATATATATAATTGCTCCACGATTCGTAACGGCTGAAATAGGTGTAGTCGTCACCCGGCTGATTACCAACAATTCCGGTACTTGAACGAACCGCCAGCATGCTCAACCATTTTTTCGACGGGTCCATAAATTTTTCATCGCTGATATTCCAACGTCCTGCAATACCTCCGAAATTACCAAACCTTTTGCTGGGACCGAACTTGGAACTTCCTTCACGCGTATAGGTAAAATCCAGATTGTATTTCGACTTAAACGAGTAGTGCGCCATATAAACGAAGTCCATTCCACGCGAAGAAGAAGTTGAACTCGACATATTGGAAACAAAAGATCCGGTAGTAGGGCTGATTATTCCCAAAGGCATTCCGTAGGATTCTTCGGACTGCGAAGCGCTCGTACCGCTGATAAATTCAGCCAAAGCCGTCATTCCCAACGAATGGTTTTTGTTGCTGAATTTCGGATGCCATTCGATTTCAAAGCGGCTTGTCGTTTTATAACTTTTACTGTTGCCGTACTGTCCATGGTTAATACTGCCGTCAGTCCATGCAACCGAAGCCAGCGACTTTGGGAAAAAAGCGTAGGTCGTGCCGTTATTGATGTCGAATTGCACAGACGCTCTCACTTGGAGCTTCTGTTCGTCTGTCGGCTGAATTAAATCATAATCCAAACGGAGAACGGGCAAAAGACGATAATTCTTTACATTGTTTTTAGCCTGATATGCAAGCGCAACCGGATTGGTATAAGCCAACTGGTCTTTCAACTGAGACGACATGGTTTGCGGCAGCGTATAATATTCGCCGGTGCTGGCGCCGTTGGCATCTTCGCGGTAAATGCCCAGATTCGGCATTTTATTGTAAGCAAGCGCCAATAAATCGTAATTCTTGTTGCTAATATTAATGTTATAATTTTTATCTTGATTTTGATAGGTAAACGACATATCCGAAGTGAACACGATACGGTCGGAAACATAGTAGTTCAAAGTCATCAGCGAGGTATAACGGTTTAAGTTCTGACCGATAATACTTCCTTTTTCGTTGTCGTAACCGCCCGACAGGTAAAATCGCGCCCGTTCGCCGCCGCCGCTCAACGTAAGATAGTGGTTGTTGATGACTCCGGTGGTTTTTACGGCGGATACCCAGTCGGTGTTGTTGTCATACATGCGCCAGTCGGGAAATACCGCATCGTTAGTAATATAGTTAAATTCTTTGATATTGGCGGTTGCATCGTTTTGCATCGGATTGAAATAAGCTTCTTTCATCAGCATGGTGTATTCGTCTCCATTCAGCATTCTCATGCCTTGCGGCTGCCGGCTTCCTGATAAGCGGTATGAATAGCGCAATTGCGGTTTCCCTCTTACGCCTCTTTTTTTCCGGATGGATATAACGCCGTTGGCAGCCTGCGATCCCCAGCGGGCGGTAGATGCGCCGTCTTTTAATACGGTAATGCTTTCAATATCGTCCACATTGATCGACAAAAGGTCGGCATAATTTTCGGGGTTAGCGTTGACAAAATCAAAAGTATCGGCATTGGAAGCGTTATATATCATGTCGTCAACCACAATCAGAGGAGGTTTATTGGCATTGATGGAAGCCGTTCCGCGCAAACGCATGGAAGAGCCAGCGCCTACGTCTCCCGAATTGGCGACAATATCCAAACCGGCGATTTTACCTTGCAGGGCTTCGTCGAGCGAAGTGACCGGAAGATTCTCAAAATCGGCTTTGATGGTTTGATAAGCCATAGACGCTTCGCGTTCCGGAATGCTCAAGGGACCTGTGTTCACCCGTTTTTTGGCTGTAACGACAACTTCCGATAAACCCGTTTCGTCTTCCTTCATTTCTATGGAAAATTTCCGCTGGTCGCCTATAGACAGTTTTTGCGCCTTAAATCCTATATAATTAATTACTAATTTATTTTTTGGACTCACAATCTTCATGGAGAAATCGCCGTTAACGTCAGTCACCGTACCGGAAAGCACGCGATTCGTACCATCGACTTCCATGACTGTTACGCCAACCAGTCCGCCAGAGCCTTTTTCAAAAACATTCCCGATTATCATGTCGGAAGATTGTTGCGCTTTCAACGACTGAAAGCAGCTTAGCAGTAATGTGATCAATATTGCATTAAAAAAATGTTTCATATTTTATTTGTATGAATATTATGTTTATTCCGTTATTCAAAGTACAGGCATTTATCAATCTGATGAATGACGATGTATGATGATGTCTCAATCAAGGTAGCGGTTGCAGGATCTGTCGTGTCAAACTTGAAATCGCGAGCCATAATGTTGTATAAACCGTTGGCGGTTACTACATGCGCCGTTTCTCCCGTTTCGGTAGTAACATTAAGCGAATAATTGCCGCCGCTCAAATTGAGTTTATAAAAAGTTTCCGTAATATTATTAAGCGTCGCCGTTTCAAAAGCGCCGGAAGTAGTGGTTTTATCCAGAAAAACGGAATTATCCTGAAAATGGTAGCGCACAAAACGGATGATTTTGTCTGCCAGCGAATCTCTTACATCCTGGTCGGTTGCCGCTTCAACGTCGTCCCACGTAGGCAATCCGTTTTGAATCGCTTTTTGCACTTCGTCGTTTGTCGGCACATACAGGGTATAATGGTAGGTGCTTAAAAACCGCACATTCAAATCCAGACCCGATTGCGAAGGATCTTTGTAAAAGACGCTGTATTTGGCAGCCCGCACTGCATCGCCCGTCCACAAATCGTCGTTGCCTTGCGCCAAGGCGAAAAATTCGCTAAACTCAGGCGTTGTAGATAATATTTTATACACGGAACGGGTAGGCGAATTTATCGGTTGATCGATCACGTATGTTTTTCCGTTTCCGCGTCCGTTGGTTGCTTTCGTCTGGTCGTATATTTCACTGACGGGAAGCGTTGCGCCCTGTTCGATATCGCCTCCTCCGGCTACCTGTACCTGATTTCCGCTACGGATTACGCGGATGGTTCCTCCGCCTTTGGTACGGTAATAATCGTTTCCGTCTTCAACATCGCCGACAACGATTTGGTAGTCGAGCATATCCTTCAAAACATTCCTCAAAATGGTCGTATTGTTTTGGACAGCGATTGAGTCGCCGATCTGACCGGTTATCGGATCGTAAGGATGTCGGGAAGCGTAAACGACGTTTGTAGTATAATTGTAATGAAATTTCCATACCTCCGGCTGATCATGCCCTAATGTTGTCGGAGGAGTATATGTGAAATTATCAGTCGGCAGAAAGAAGCTGTAATAGTTGACCATCGAAAGCAGATAGGCGTCATATTGTAATTGAGCGATAGCCCAATTGAAGACTCTCATGTTTTCGTTGATGGTGGCGGGAAACATCACCGATGAATATAAAGCGGGCGGATAAACGGTGTTCATCACATAAATGACGCCATTGCAGGCGATATACGATTTCTTGACATCCGAAGGCTGCATTCCCATTGGCTCCTGAGCGTCATCGACAACGGTGCCGAATTGCGAAGGCAGCGATGCGAGGAAACTTGGCTTCATGTGATTCATAATTAATTTATTGATGACTCCATTGGGAATATTTTCCACCGAACCGTAGCGTTCGATCAAAGCCCGTCCCGAACCGCTTTGGAAATACCTGTTCAAAGCTTCGTCGGAAGGCGCAAAAATAACGCCCATATCGGTTTGATACGTGCCGATAGTACTGCTTGCAGTGTAAGTATTCCATCCCGGGTCGTATTGAAGATAATCGGAGATATTTTTTTGATCCGGACCCATAACAAGTTGTGAAGCCGATGAATAAAAAGCAATACCGCTTCTTTGAGAAAAGTAACCTTTCATGAAAACCGAATCGGTTCCTCCCACCGACCTGTATTGGTTTGTTAATTCTGCATTGTAATAAGGTCCTGCAAACCGTTCGAGAAGCGAGCTGAACAGTTGGGTTTCGGGCGCTTTCCGGAGGACTTCCGCCATATTGGAAGGCGGAATCAACACATCTGCCAAGACATGGATATATCCGTTCTGACAAATAATGTCGCGTTGCACTACCTTATCGTTAAAAATATAAGCGTCGTCGCTTGCGCGCTGCACGCCATTGAATATTATCGAAAAATCGTTATCTGTGATGCCGTGCGCCAGCATTTCCGCTTGGAGAAAATGCACCATCGGAATAGGATTAGCGTCTTTTGCAATGTAGATGCCTTTCTCGCGGAATCTGTCCCAATAGCCGTTAGTCGGCAAATCGTTTCCCTTTTCAAAAGTAAGCGTATCCATAACCGCCAAAGCAGTTTGGCGGCGCAATGCTTGTCCCAGAACCGGTCCCGGAATCGTTGAAAGATTTTCAAGCAGAATAGCGTTATTAATCATGGAAGAGTTCATGATTAATCTTTTTTGCGCCAACGTAAGATCTTCATAACTTTTTACGCCCCAAGGATTATTTGCATAAAAACGGGCGAAGGCGTCGTCGTCAGCGACAAACAGCGTTTTACTTCCCGTTCTGGACAATACTTCGGCATATTCCATGTCGTTGATAAGACGAATGTAATTGGTATAATGCCCATCGTTTTGCAGATAATCATAAATACTTTTGCCTAACCCCGGAGGATCGTTATTTTCTTCAAAGTATGCTTCTCTACAACTTGTGAATAAACAAGCTTCGAGGATTAAAAACAGGAAAAAGAATAATTTACTGATATTAATATTCATATTGTTATGTTAAATTCGATTAAAATTTATGGATGCAAATGTAAAAATAACTTAATAAAAAATATATGATGATTTGGGACAAAACTTAGGGCATTTTTGGACATTTTATAGTTTTTTCGGTAAAGACGGGGCGCGCCCCGTCTCTACGGGGAAAATGCCCAAATCCCATTGATCATACCATTTCAGCAAAGGCAACCCGTTTTCAAATTGAACAGGCAGCCAGATGTAGCGTCCGTCGATAGGATAACGCGGCATCCATCGGTCTGCCATAAAGATGAATGCATCCTTTTTTCCCTGCACCGGAAGAATGAATGTGCCTTGAGAATGAAAAGTCAGATTGGCGTCTTCGCCCACGCAAGGATTGGGATGCTCTGTCCAAGGTCCCAAAATATTGTCGGCTGTGAAAAGCCGCGCGGCATTGGGCGCCCAACCCGTGCAACCGGAAGTTATCATAAAATATTTGCCGTCTTTTTTGAAAATAGCGGGCGCTTCGTTGTGTCCGCAAGGAGCTATACGAATATATTTTCCGGTATAACCGAGATAATCGCCGGTAAGTTCGGCAAGCTGGATCGTGAGATTTTCTTCCGAAGAATAGATTTGATAGGCTTTCCCGTCGTCATCGACAAAGAGGGTCATGTCGCGCGCCATTTGTCCGTTCGCCAAATCACGGCGGACAAACATACCGTTTTCAGCGGCTTTACTCCATTCGGGCGTCCACCATTTCTCAAAATCATCGGGTTTTGCCGTTGCGGTTTTCTGCTCTTCCGTCATATTTTCGGGAAATTTACCGGGGTTCGGACGGCATGATTTCAGATACCTGTATGGTCCCGTAACTTTATCGCTGACGGCAATACCCGCCTTTGCAGCGCCATAGCCCTGACCTTTCAATTCGAGATGGAAATACATTACAAACTGACCGGTCTTCGGATTATAAATAACCTTCGGGCGTTCCATGATGGAACCTGAGGCGATGTCGCTCGTTTCATCCTTTTCTACAGGGAGCGCAATTCCTTCATTTTTCCAATTATACAAATCGTCCGACGAATAGCACGTTATGCCAACCAATGCGTTGTTGGAACGTTCGCCTTTATGTTCGCCAAACCAATAATATTTGCCGTTGTAGAACAGGATGCCGCCTCCGTGAGCGTTGATGTGAACTCCGTTGTTGTCTAACCATAATTCACCCGGCTGGAATGCGGTAAGATTCACGTCTGATAAAGCCGTAAAGCTAAAAATGGCGCTAAAAATCAGAATGGTGAGAAATGTTATGCTTTTTTTCACGATTAAAATTATTTAACAATTATTTTGCTAACCTCTGTTTTCTCTTCAGAAACTATTTTCAAAAAATAAACCCCTTTGCCTTTCGGCGCATAAACATATTTATTATCGTCAAATCGAAGAACGGTTCTTCCTGCCGCATCTACGATTTTGACGCTAAATGCTCCCGTCGTTTTTGCATCTTCAACAAAAATCTGTTGACCTGCATTTACAGGATTCGGATAAACGGTGAAATTTTCCGCGTTGACGCCGTTAATCGCCGTGATGTCGTCGCCGGGAGTTCCGTCCGCTTTATCGGTAATTACTTTAATCGGCGCGGCATCGCTTTCCCCGTTGTTGTTTACGCTGCATATCTTATACCAGTAAACGGTGTTCGGCGTCAATCCGAAGTTATCGTCATAACTTGTCTGCGTGTATGAATTTCTGAGAACGATATAAACGCTGTCGGGATAGGAAGCGCGGTAAATGCGGTAACTCCTTGCGGAAGCAACCGGGTTCCAACTCAAGTTGATCCACGTTGATGAAACAGGGGTAGCCATAACTTCCGGCGACATTGCCGCCGGATCGCTTAATTTAGGCACGTCTTCTTTGGTCAGTATCAGCCACCGTTGCGTTGTTGCAGCGTCCGCCAGATTGAAAGTCGCCGCGGTTGTCGTTCCTGAAGCGCCCGACGAAGCAAGACAAGGCGGATTCAACGTAGCCTGCGGTCTGACAATCCAATATCCTTTCACTGTGGTAACGCCGCTGCCGATGCCGACTACAAAGCCGGAGCGCGATCCCATTAGTTGGAATGAATTATAAGCCAACGGATTCGTGACGGCTGTCATTTTAATGCCGTTAGTTCCGGTAGCATTGTAAGTGAAATAATGTCCTGTTGCGGCATTGATGATTTGATAATAACAGGTTGACGGAAGGAACCGGAGATACCATGCGGCGCTATCGTTGGTCACAGCGTTGTTAGGACTGATAACGGTATTGACAATATTACCCAATGCGTTCTCCATTAAGAACGAGGTGTTTTGTCCCGTAAAATCCGACTCATTTTTAAGATAGTATTTCACTGTATCGTTATGCAAAAATGTATAAGCAGGCGTAGTAAATCCGCCTGTCGGAGGCAATCCGTCTTCGCCCATCGCCTGTACTATCAAGCAGTTGCCGATATAAAGCAATTCACTGCCGGTATCTTCCCATGAACCGTTCATGCCGTAAGTCAGAGATGAGGCGTCTGCAGAACCCTGACTGTTGCTTGCAGGCCAAAAATGCTGGGTATCGCCCGTTATGTATTCTCCCGTTTTGTTTTCCCAGAAGCGAATTACATTGGTTGCCCGTTCGCCCAGCCAAAGTCCGGTAGTTCCGCCCGATCTCACGGGAGAGCTTGGACCGTACCAGATAACGTGTTGTCCAACGCCAACGCCATGCGCCATCTCGTGCAGGACGGTACCTGTTTGCTGATTGGCTGAATTTGGACCTATTCTCATGTAGCCGCCATAGCTGCAGTCGGCAGTCGGCGTATCGGCGCCGAAGTTGCACGACACCCGATAGCCTTGAATGCTGGTGAAGTCGCAATAATAGTTTACCGCCGATTGCAACGCCGCGTTGATGCGCGTGTTGGAAGCCGCATCGCCGCCATTGTTATAAGTGAAAGTAGTGTTGCCCTTCGGAATAGTAATAATTTTGATAACATCGCCATAGATCGTTTGTCCGTCTTTGGTAATGATGTAAGCGCGCGCATAGTAAACCGTTGCAGGCGTCAAATTTTCCATCCGGTAGATATAACCGTTTCGAGAATAAGTCAACGTAGTATGGTTATCAAGGATGGTTGGTTCAGACTGCGTACTCCAGCAAAAACCGTGTTCCTGCAAATCCGTAATGGCGACGCCTGTTATTGTACTTCGTCCGTAAGCCTTAGTCGCTCCGCGCGCATACATCGGATTAGTAACGACTTTGGGTTGGGCGAAAGATTGAGAAATTGCAATAAGTAACAGGACGAAAGAGATAATTATTTTTTTCATTCAACAATCAATTTACAAACTTCTATTTTTTGCAGCGAAACAACTTTCAAAAAGAAAATCCCTTTGGTTTGCGGCGCATACACATATTTATTATCATCAAACTGAAGAACAGTCCTTCCGGTCATATCCATAATTTTGACGTTAATTTTCCCTGCAAGATTTTCACCCTCGACAAAAATCTGTTGTCCGGCTTTTACCGGATTAGGATAAAACTTGAAATTATCCGTAGCGATCCATTCAATTGCCGTTGTTGGATCGTCGCCGGGAGTTCCATCTAATTTATCTGTAATCGCTCTAACAGGAGTAGCCGCGCTTTCCCCGCCGTTGTTTAAGCTCGTAACCTTGTACCAATAAAGCGTATTCGGCGTCAAATTGAAATTATCGTCATAACTTGTCGATGTCGTTGAACTTCTAAGGACGACAAAAGTAACGCTGTCGGGGTAAGTAGCTTTGTAAACTCTATAGGATTGAGCGTTTGCAACGGCATTCCATTTCAGGCTTATCTGCGAATAAGAAGCAGGCGTAGCCGTAACTACCGGCGCATCCGCTACTGCGCTAATTGTAATCTGAACGGGTGAAGAATAGACGATACTTCCTTCATAACCAATCGCTTTTACACGATAATAGGTAGATTGGGTCAAGATGCCGGTAGTTGAAATCGTTGGCACTGCGGCATCGGAAGACGCGCCTGCATCGGTGCGAATGGCGGGAATCGTATCGCCGGAGTCGCTCCATGTAAAGGTTGAATTATCGTATTTTTGAAGTATATAGCCAATGGCTGTTTCCCTGTTGTAATCTTTCCACGCAAAAGTGTATTGCGAAGGATTCGTGGTCGATTGGGTAGCTGTGAAAGTAGGAAGAACTAACTTCCATTGATGATCATAAGCTCCCCTGTAGGCAATCTTCGACGGATTGTCGGAATACCATGCTCCCGCCAACGTAAGAGAGCCGTTCAATATCATAGCGCGGGCATCCTGAACCCAGTTATAAATAAAATATCGTTCGACATGCACCGTGGAATCTTCCATAACGCCTATAATACCTTTTATATCATTCAGTTGTTTTGTGGCGTTAGCGGTAGAATAGGATCGGTCGGCAGTCGGCCATGTTTCGGTTGTCCAGTTAGCTCCGTTGTTCCATTCGGTGATCCATATCGGACGTTTTGTGTTGTTCCATACAGCCTGCAGTTGACTGCGCCACGACGATGTCGATGTGTACCAGTAAGCATGAATAGCCACAAAATCGACTCGATAATTCCGTTTATCGCATTCGGAAACGAAATTATACAGCCATGAGAAATCGGTTGGCGCCGGCGAGCCGAGTCTGAAACCCGAAGCCATCATGCCGGGCCATAAATTGATAGCCTGATCAACGGTAACAGCTTTTCCTCCGTTGTCGTCCTGATGTTGTTCCGGATGTTCCGGTTCATTTAAGCCAAGAAGATGGTTGACATTCATTTTATTTTGAATATCGGTAAAAGAGGGCCAGGTAAGTTTTTGTTTTATAGTTGCATAATTATAATTGGGAGACGTAACGTCTCCGGCAACATTCCAGTCATAGAAAGAAGTCGAATTGGACGTGTTTACATCAGAGCCGCCGCCAGCCCAACCTTTTTGACTGTTCCAGTCCCAGCGCATCACGCGGATGAACGATACTGTCGCTTCCAAACCTCTGGGCATTGCCGGCATTTCCAAATCGGCGGCATCGGCGATAAACACTTTGCTGAAACCGGTGCCATCGACCTGATTAGCTAAGGTAGCCATGTATCCTTTTTTCAGTTTGAACGACCGGATGGCATTGTTGAATGTTCCTAAATTAGTATTGCGGGTATAAATGGGATAAGACGTTGAATTTCCTCCAAAATTAGGTTCGGTAAATACCTGTAAAGCATTATTATCCGAGAGATTTCCGCTGGGGATAATAACCGCTCCCTGTCCGTAAATGGCAATACGCGCATTTTGGCTGCCATTGGCGTTATCCGCTCCGAGTTTCAGCACAACACTGTTGCCGTTAATAGTTATTTTTTTGGTATTGATGTATTGTGTAATAGCTGCAGACGGTCTGACGGCATCGAGGTATAACCACGAATCCGGAGACTGCAAATCAACGGTAGAATTTACCAACGGCGTACTGCTTGTGAGGTGCAACAGGGTTTTACCGGAAACTACTACGGCAGTATCGGTAAACTGTGGATAAGTAACAACGCCGGCATCTGTTAAATCAATCGCTTTTACCGTTCCGATGGTAAAGATGAAACAGCAAAGTAATAATAAATGGAGTAATCGTTTTTGTTTCATTATGTTTTAATAATTTTTCTACTTTAACAAATTGAAAATAAACACGGAGTATTTATTAAAACTCCGTGTTTATTTTGTTAATATAGTTCCATAACTTAATCCGTTAAAGAAGAACTAAATAAATTCAATTTATTTCTTGATGAATTTAGCTCTGTCGCCCGTAGCGGTAGCAATAATATAAACGCCCGCTTTCAAAGATCCGACATTTACCGTACTGAATAAAGTTGTTTCCATTACTTTATTTCCTGCCATGTCGAAGATGAATATTGTCGTACCATCAGGTTTGTTTACATTTAACACATCCGAAGTAATAGTCGGATATACAAATACACCTGATAATGAAGGTGTTTCAATAGAATTGTCGATATGTTTAACGAGCTTAAGATTGGCAACGCCTATCCATGGCTGGTAAGATGGAGTAGCAAAATTAACTCCTTCGAAAGTCATATAATACAATCCTGCCGCTCCGCTTGTAAATGTATAGGTATCCGCTACGTTCACCTCTCCGGCTGTAGTATATGGAACTTCTACACTGTTCAAACGACCTGTATCATCAGAAGTAGTACTGATACCAATGCTGATGGATCCGGCGGCGCTTGCGCTTCCGCCAAGGAAAACGTCAAAATTAAAATCATACTGGGTAGCAGCATCCAACACAACAGGATAAGCATATACAGATGAATAATAACTGGCTCCATCCCAACGCAACATCAAATGTCGTCCGGCAAGCGGCGTTCCGTTAGCGTAAGCGATGCTCGGCGTATCGTCTCTGAACCGGCAACCGCCAGTAGAATTAGCGTCCGACCAAGGTATTGCACTTCCTGTCGTATTCGACCAACCCACATCATTCGGTTTTGTTCCTGCAGCTTCAGCTCCCAAACCGCTCCAATATTGGACAAGGTTGTCGGTAGTAAACAGGAATGAATTTGCCGTAATTGATTGCGAAACAGCTCCTTCCGAAGCGATTGCAATATTGCCGCCCGTAATGGCAGAAGCTCCTGTGAAGGTTGCAGTAACGGTAGCTCCGCCTGCAGCTTGAGCATCGTCAACAGAAATACTGGTTTTGCTCAACGAAATGCCTGCAGGAGCAGTCAATGTTACCGGACCTGTCAAGTTTTCACCCGTTACCACAAAAGATTGCGCTTTACTGAATGGGAAGAAGTTGAGTTTCGCTTTATCGACTGTTAAAGCAGGAGTAGCAGGAGCTTCAAGACCGAAGTAATACAGACGGAAATTATCGGCAAATGCCCAGTTTACAGTACGGCTTACTGATTTGAAGCCGATATTTAATACATTATCTGTTACTTCAACAATCAGGCTATAATCTTTCGTGGCGGTTACTGCAACCTGCACATCGTTAGCAAAGACAAAAGTGCCTGTTGTTCCGCTATCGCCTCCTGCGCCGACTACAACTCTGTAAAATCCATTAGGTACATATACCTCTTGAGAAATAGAGAAATCGGGTCTGGGAGACGCACTGCTCCAGAATTGGAAATATACGTTACCTGATTGAATAGGAGTAACAGTTGCATCAACGTTGTTTCTTGTACAAAATTCGGTATCGTTGGGACCTGTTTTTGTCCAGCCCGGTATCGTCTGTTGTCTGTCTGCCTGAATCGCTTCAAAATCAGGATTAACGAGGAACTGCGTAAGGTCAACCGGAGCAGTTGGCGACGGCGGCGTTGCCAATCCTGCAAGATAACAATTAACAGGAACTACGCCCATAACGGCAATAGCCGCTTTAATATCTGCCGCCGTTTGCTCGACAGGATTATCATATACGGCTTGAGCCGTTTCTATGGCAGCCTGCGTTAAATCGGCGCAGGGAACTGTATCAAGACCGGCTGTTACCTCAGCAATTTTATCTTTCAGCGGTTGGTATCTGGCAGCAATATCATTGAAATTGCTTATTGCAGTATCCAATCCTTGAACGGCGGCAGTCAGAGCGTCGAACGTTTCATCTGCGTTATTTCCGGCTTCGATAGCGCTTTCCAGTTCGGTTTTATTAAACCATCCCATATCGGCTCCATCGATGCAAGCTTGCGCCTGCGCTATTTTTTCTGCCAACATATCTTTGAGAGCCGTTATGGCATCGCCAAGATAGGTAAGCCTGAAATTATCCAGCATTGTCCAAGAGTTTGCCATATTTATTCCTTTCTTTATTCCAATGGTCAATACTCCGTCGTCTCCAACAATAATACCGGTTAAATCAACGTCATAATAACCTTTCAGGAAGGCGTTCTGACCTGCTTCCATGTTATTGATATAACCGCCGGTCTGAGTACCGCCTAAAGAACTGTCATAAGCTTGCTCATATAACGATTTCACCGGTTGGCTAAATTCGGAAACGCTGCTTGCTGCATAAATTTTCGACTGTATAACTTCCGTACCGGCTATATAAGCTTTAGCCGTATCGTTGTCGGCAGCGCGTTCAAACGCTTGAGCTTTCAATTCATATACGCCTTGAGGAAGACCGTGTAACGTTTGATTGAAATCAAAAGCGGTATTGAAAAATTCAAACGATCCTGCCGTAACGATTCCGTTGGATACTACTGCGAACTGACCCGGTATCAGGCGTTTGTTTGCATTTGCAGGTTGAAGGGACGCCCATTTGGCTATGGAAACGGGAGTAACGCCATCGTTGATTCCGGCATCGTCAACATAAGATGTGAAATCAACCGGAGAGCTGACAGCGCTGCCGATGTCTATTCTCAAAGCGTCAACAATGCTGTTAACGGCATCAACCGTTGTTGCCTCGTTGTATTCCGTAATATAATCATTCAGATTTGCCAAACCTAAATCTCCGGCAATTTTCAATAATTTCGACAAGTCGTAACGGGCGTTATAAAGATCGACATCATATAAGTACCATTGAGAATAGTCGCTTTCTGCAGTAGCCATATTCAACCCGTAAGCGGGAGTTCCGTTTGCAACGCCCCATCTTGCGCTGGCGGCGCTGCCGGGAGTAGCGTTAGCGGCTAAGAATTTGCCGTTAGCGTTAGCGTCCGTACTTACTATTGTGAAATACGAATCATCGGCGGCTTTGGTAACAGTGAAAGTACCTACCGTTGCAGCTATCGTATATTGATCGCTGAAAAGATCGGATGTTCTTAAATAACTCTTAGCGCCTATATTCTGTCCGTTAGGATCAGCGCTTGTAAATTGTATATAATAAGTTCCGGAACCTGCCGTTACTTCAGTAAAAATAACAGGCGCGCCTCTTTGACTTACAACAGCCTGAGTAGCCCAGTTTCCGCCAAATGCCATGAATTTATCGGCGCCGGCGTTATACAGATAATAGCTTTTGCCCGGTACTAATTCGGTTTCCGGAGTTACTGCGGGAGTATTTACAACGTCTCCGCCGGAATAATACAGGCGGAAATTATCGACGTATGCCCAGCTAAAGTTGCGGCTTACGGATTTTAATCCAACAGTTAACTTGCTATCGGTAACAACGACATCTACGCTAAATTCTTTTGTTCCAGCAGCTACTTCTACCTGCACATCGTTGGCATACACAAAAAGACCTGTGCCGCCTGATCCTGCATCGGCTTTGAGGGTATATTTTCCATTAGGTACGCTTAACGCTTGAGAAATAGAGAAATCGGGTATGGGGTTAGCATTACTCCAATATTGGAAATATACGTTACCTGTTTTAAAAGGCGTACTATCAGGACCATTAGGACCTGCGTCGTTTCTCGTACAATATTCAGAGTTATCGGCGCCTGTTTTTGTCCAGCCCGGTATTGTTTGTTGCTTGTCGCCTTGAAGAGCTTCAAAACCCGGATTGCTCATCCAAGCGGTAACATCCGCAGGATTAGTTTCCGAAGCGTTAGCTACTTGATAATTTAAAACAGCAGTTTTTAATGCCTCAGCAGCGGCATTGACAGCATTTACATCAGCAGTTGCATTTGTATATACCGTATTGGCGGCATTGACTGCGGCGGAAAAATCTGCAAAACCATTTACGCCCTTTGCGCTCGAAGGCAATATAGCTTTAGCTCCGTCCAACACAACATTCAGCGCGGCATAAGCGGCGATAGAACTGTTAGCGGCGGCAACAGCGGCGGCTAATCGCGGAGCGGCGGCAGTTAACGCTTCTTTTGTCGGAGTAGCGATGGCTGCATTAGCCGCAGTAATGGCGGCTGCCAATTCGGTTTTGACCGTATTTTGCATTACGCCGGTAATTAATACAGCTTTATCTACTTCAACCTGAAGACCGGCTGCTATTGCAGTCAAATCAAAACCAATGTATTCAAGTCTGAAATTATCGGCGCATACCCAGTTAGCCATACCTGCTATAGTTTTAAATCCTACGGTCAGGACGCCGGTTGCTACCGACACATTGTCAACGATATAATCTTGTCCCGCAGAAACGACTGTTTCCTTATCGTTGGCATAAATTTTAGCGCCTTCAACAAAAGCAGGACTAGTGCCGTTTTCATTTACTCTTGCTTGAGCGGCTACGGTAAGCCTGTAAGTACCGAGAGGAACGGTTACCGTTTGGTAAATACTGAAATCGCCTAAAGTACCGGGAGGATTCGTATATTTTTCAATGAAAACGGTTCCGTTTTTCGTAAAAGCTAAAGTTGCAGGATTACTGGTTTGAGCGCTAAAGGCGCCCGGATTTGTCCAACCGGCTAAACTTGAAGTTTCAAAACTCGGATTAACAAGCAAATTAGTTACATTAACCGGATTATCAGCAGTTGCATTTGCCAAACGATAATTAGCCATGGCGGTATCCAAAGCCGAAACAGCTTGAAGCACTTCGCCCTGAGTTGCATCTGCATTGTCTTCTACCGCTTGGGCAGCTTCGATTGCAGTAAGTAACGCGGCGGCTTCAAGTCCGCTTCCATCTCCGTATAGCGCTTGAGCGTCTGCTATTTTACTTTCCAAACCGCTTTTGTCAATGCCGAGATAAAGAAGTTTGATATTATCGACAAACAATTTTGCTTGCCCTCCGGAACCGGCATTGGGTCCTTGTATTCCGATGCGAATTTTTCCGGCAGTGAGGTCGCCTAACGTAAAGTCAACGCTATAGGTTGTCCACACGTTGGCAAACGACATTTGCGTACCGTAAACCGCAGTACCCGAATTAGGTACAAATCCGAAATCGTTAGTCTGAATAGCATTTCCGCCGGCTCCATTCGCATCAATTGCATCGAACTGCAGTTCGTATTTTCCGGCAGGCAACACAACAGCCTGCGACAGTGATGCATGTTGCGCATACGCGCCGGAAATAGCCAGCGACGCTCCGCCATCACCGTTTTTGTCGGCGGCTGGAGGATTCACGCCATTCATAGGCCCCGGTATCGTCCCGAATGTGATTCCGTAACTTACGGTCACTATTCGTGCATACTGGGCGTTAGTAGTAGTGCTGCCGATAGCAGTCGGCGACTCCCACGACCAACCCGGAGGCGCATAAGCTTGCGATCCTGCCGCGCTGGAATTGGTAGAGAGAAATGCCGTACCCGCAGTTTGCACGCCGTCGGCAGTTGTATAAAAAATAGGAGCAGTTTCAAAATCCGTATTTGTCAAATACGTGCTCGTCACATCGGTTTGCGCCTCCACGAAGTAAGCGAAAACGCTTGCCAGCAAAAAGACGCTAAATAGTAAAATTTTCTTCTTCATAAAAATCAGTTTAAAAATTAATATTCAAAATAATATTTTTTCAATGTATTAAAATAATTTACAAAGATATATTTGTATCAGGGTTTAGTATGTGATAATTTGGGACAAATATTAGGATATTTTAAGACATTGAGAATTACTTTAATTATAAGCGCATCTCCGGAAACGGACATTTTCTTTAGCAATGTCCTAAATCATACTACCATTTGTCCGGAATTATCTCATACAAAATATGCGTTAACGCTTACTTTTGCGTAAAATTTATTTTATGAACCTGATGAAAAAATTGTTGGTTATCGCCGCTATTGCTGCAAGCATACCATTGCCGGCTCAAAACGCGGCAAATATCCGTTTGATAAGAGTAGGAGAAAGTAATCCAAACGCCAATGTCGTATTGCTTTCAACTCAGGAACAACTTTCGGGGCAGGCGTTTCAACAAGATATGTTGCTGACTTATAACGGTTATCAATATACCGTTTATTATAACGACACGCGGAATGTGTGCATCGCCCGCCGGAAATTACCGCTTGGCGCATGGCATGAAGTTGTTTTGCCTTATCAAAACAGCGTTGACGATTCGCATTGCGTCATTTCGCTCGGTATATGTAAAAACGACGGCACGATTCATCTTTCCTACGATCATCACAATTCACCGCTGCATTATTGCCGCTCTGTTACCGGTTTGGCTAACAATCCGGAAACAATGAAATGGAATGCCGGTCAGTTCGGCGAAACTACCGACATGCTGGTTGCTGGCGTTCATGTGCCGGACGTTACTTATCCGCGCTTTATTTCAAAACCAGACGGCAATCTGCTGTTTGAGTGCCGTTACCATCTCAGCGGCGATGGCGACAGTTATTTGCGGGAATACAACGGCGCGACTCACCAATGGTCGCTTGTCGGGCGTTATGTGCAGGGAATGGACGCCAATCCAGACGCTTGCGCCTATATCAACCGGATGGATTATGATAACCGCGGGAGGCTGCACGTTTCTTGGTGCTGGCGAGACGATTTCAACGGTCAAAGCAATCACGATATTTATTATGGATACAGCGAAGACGACGGACGTACTTGGAAAAACAGCGCCGGGCAACAAGTGGCTGTTACCGAACCGATTAATCCTACGGATAGCCGCGCTTCGGGCGCCTGTATGCGGGAAGGTATCGCTTCGCTGGAAATTGCCGCCATTGGCTACAATCGCGGTTATATGAATCAGGAATCGCAATCGTCTGATATGCAAGGGCGCGTGCATATTCTTAACTCCTATATTCCCGACGGCGGAGGAACGGATACCAATTGGGACACATCGCGGACTAAATCGCGTTTGTACCAGCGTTTTCGTAAAGCTGACGGAACATGGGCGGCGAATCAGGTGAAAAATAAGGGCGCGCTTGTCAATTCCTATTGCCGCGCGCAAATCATTGTTGACGCTTTCGACAATGCTTTTGTTATTGCTAACGGGGCGGAATTGTATGCCGCTACTTCGGCTGCCGACTATTCCGATTGGGATTTGATTTCGGATGCGGATAAAAACCGGTTCTGTTCCGAACCTCAGGTCGATCATCCGCGCCTGTTACAGGATGGCGTTTTGTCGTTTGTTTATCTGGGGCGAGACAAAAAGGTAACGGTTATCGATTACCTGATGGATAATCCGCATCATCCCGACGGTACGGGACTTGCCTTGAATACCGCCGGCGATGATAAGGTGTGGAGCGGTTCGCTGGAAACGCTCTACGGCGAGCAATATACGTTGTGCCTGAATGCCAATGCTCCGACAAGTATTTTCGTTGATGGAAAATTATTAATAAACAAAACGACAGCGGCTCAGGAGGAACTTTCGGCAGTTATACCGCTCATTGCATCGCACAAACATACGATTGAGCTGCGGACAAAATCGACGGCAAGTTTCGCCGGTCTTGTTTCGTGGCAAAGTCAGCATACGCCGAAGGCGGCTATTCCCGAAACATCGCTCTACCCTACCGGCGAGGCGCTGGACGATTCGGGCAATCTCTATCCTTATTCGCCGGATTTACCCGAATTGCAGAATTTTGGCGGTACAGACGCTAATATTGGAAATTTTATTCCTTCCTTCGATGATTTTACGCTGGAAGTGGAAGCGACCGGCGCGCCTATTATTATTGGTAACGGCTACATTACGTATAATCCGGCGGCGGCGGGCGTCGTCCGTTTTGCGCAGAAAGACGGCATCGTCTATGTTTATGAAGGGCAGGATTACAAAGGCGCGATTACTCCCGTTGTTTCCATGTCGTTTCCCGATATTTTCGGAACGGCTGACAACGCGGCGGCGCATACGGGCATTTACGATGCGCGCAATCTTTTCGCGAATCCGGGCTTTGAGACGGTTGCCGAATATATTCCGGGTTATGATCCGCAAACAAGCCCGTCTAATATTCAAGCCAAAGCAGCCGGTTGGAATACCCTTGATTCGTATTACGGCAGCGGTATGTCGAGAGATAATAATTTGACGGTCAATCCGGTATATGCGGCAATGCGTCCCGTAGCCGAAGGCAATTACGCCTTTATGCTGCACGGATATGGCGTCGGCGACGAAGGAATGAGCGTTTGGCAACAGCTTGACGGTATTAAGCCCAATACGGCTTATAAAGTGGCGTTCCGGCATTTGGCGCATACGGATACAAGTCCTGCGGGCGCCGCTTATAATGTGCGGATAGGGGGATTCTTTTCCGATACGTTTGAGGAATATACATACGGCAACCCTCCACAAGGCTTTGGAAACTATAAAGATGTCGGTTTTTCTTTTATTACTCCCTCCGTACTGCCTGCTTCGATTTTCTTTTCCATCAGCAGGACAACAACCTGTATCGCCCATTTCGACCGCATGACTTTGGTTGAGGGAACGGCTGATGCCGGAACGGGCATTACCGGCGTTACTTCTGCCGTCTATCTGTCAGGAACGGCTTATGCGCCCGGCAGCGTCACAAATATTCCTGCAGTGGCAGCGTCAGTCGAACCGGTAAAAATTTGGGGAAGCAAAGGGACTGTCTTTATCAAGAATTATACTTCACAACCTGTTGATATTAGCATATATGATATAAGCGGCAGGAAAGTCTGGCGGCAAAAAAGCGCGCAGGAATATAGCGCCATCGAAGTTCCCAGCGGCGTTTATATAGTTGTTGTGAGGACTTCCGGACAAATTTACAGTGAAAAAATCAGGGTATAGGGAGGGATGAATTAATTGACATCCCGTTCCAAGATATGAATAATCTCCTCTTGTTTTAAGCCGGTAATGGCTGAAATAGCTTCTATTGAGTAGCCTGCGCGATGGCTATTGATAACCACTTTTTCCAAGACAAAGGATTCGCCTTCGGCACGTCCTTCAGCCAATCCTTTGGCTTTACCTTCTGCCATTCCTTCAACTCTGCCTTCAGCTCTGCCTTCAATTAATCCTTTAATTAGTCCTTCAGCTTGCCCTTCAAGTCGTCCTTCTATCAGCCCCGTTTGAATCACACTTCTTTGAAAACGAACGGCTTCTATATGGGCTTCATATACCTCTCGTTCCTCTTTACTCATAGCATCCCTTCGTAAACGTTCTCTTGCTTCGGGCAAGCCCGGCGCTTTTGCATCCTCAGGTATTTCACTCGTTTTCAGAAAAGATATCCATTCGTCTAACGGGGTGACTGCTTTTTGATTAAATTCGTCCACGCGCAGAATGAAATATTCAGGATACAAGTCGCCCGCTTCTTCACACATAAATTGCTTCTGCTGGCTGGCAGACAAGCGAAGAGTGTCGCGATTGTGAATACCTCGAAACTTTGTACGACCATGATATACATAATCACTCCATTGTCCCAAGCACAAGTCTGAATAAACAATATAGACGAAAAAAAAATTCTGAACTTGAGCATATCTTTCTCCCTCGTGGATACACTCCGTAATGGTTTTGACTCCGCATAGCATTCGGTGAAAATAATCCAATTCACGATAATTCTGAATTTCAATAATGACTAACTCGCCGCGATTATTTTCTGCAAGTAAATGCACACGATTCAGCGGGTCTTCGAATTTATTCTTCTTGCTTACAATTTCAAGTACGCTTACAATTTTTATGATGTCTTTCAATAAGGTGGACAGAAATCCTTCCAATATCACAAAATTAGATTCTTGCCTCAACAGTTGTCTGGTCGCCCAATCGAATCGTATAAAATTTTCCTTAATCATAGGTTTTAATTTTTAAGAATTTATTTTTATATTGTAAAATACTAAATATAAAGTAAATGACTGCTATAAAAACTGTAAACTGTTTTTAATAAAGTATCAGGAGAAATAGTTTTTCTGTTGAACAATGATATTAATTCATCAAAAAAGAGTTGACAATCGCTATCTTTTTTTACCATTTGTTCCATTATTTTCTCTGCGTATTCCATCCTGATTTTTAGAAAATTTTGGTTTTTCTGTTCTAACTGCGCTTCGGGTAAAGTATCAATATTTCTACACTTTACCAATATTTCCGGAATATTGGTAAACCTATAACCCTGAACGGCTAAGTCCGTCCATAATTTGTAATCTTCGGCATTAAAATATGAGTCTTTATACAAGTTTTTTCCGTCTCGACAAACAGACGCCTTTCGCAGGATAACAGTAGAATCGACTATAGGATTAGCCAGTAAGAATGATGAAATAATTTGTTTATGTTCGACAGGCGTCTTTGCTGTTCTTCTTTGGTTTTCTGAAACTTCCATCCATGAACCGCAAACATCTGTTTCCGGATGCATTTCCATAAAATCATATTGCACTTGCAAACGGTTAGGAAGCATAATAGAATCTGCATCCATCCTGACAATATACTTTCCTTTCGATTCATCAATACATTCATTAAAATCAGATTTGCAGGCAATCAAGCGAATTCGCGAATCCGAATATGATTTAATAACAACTGAATTTTGCAAATCCATTAAAACTGTATTTGGCATCAACAACTCAAAATCATTTAACGTCTGATTAAAAATGCTGTCTATACATTCTTTCAGGCGATCAGGCTTTGCGCGATGCGCCAACATGATTATGCTTAATACCGGCGAAGGTTGAAAGACGTCATCATTGGTCAGTTGTTGCCGGATTTTAAAAATTTCAATATTTAGAACATCTCTGTCCTCGATGTGTTTATTCCAAAAAATACGATAATGTGATTCGTCTATTTTCAAGAGCCTGCCAAAGTCGTAGGTATAATTATTGAAAATATATAATTCGTTTAAGTTTAGAATACATTCCTGTTTTTTATTTTGCTTGTCTATGACGTATGTCTTATTTGCCCTGCCTTCGGCTTTATAAGGCTGCATAAATAAGCGATTTCCCTGTTGCTTGATTTTTTCATCCAAATTTTCGTTATCATAAAAAATTAACGTATTAGTATGCCGGTTCATTTCTATCAACCGGATGTGTTCGTGAAATTTTATTCGGAACAATCCCAAATAAAATTCGTCTAAATCGCGAGGTAGCGCTAATTTATTATCATATATAAATTGTATCTCCTCAAAAAATAAAAAACATAGCTTTTTAAAATACTCTGTTTTACCGCCATAAAAAGCGCCTCCGCCTTTATCATTCCAATAGGGCTTGACCATAAAAAAATCCGGAGAGAAGAAATCATAATAATCACCTATCGCAAAATCAGCGTCAATAAAAAAGATATGGGTATAGGCGTCCCAATCATTATTAATTTCCAAATAACCGGCAATGATGTTATTTTTTAATAAAGCAGTATAAGGCCATGTCGTAGTCTTACAAGGGATAGTAGTTACGCCGTCAATTGTATCGTTCCGGTCGGTAAACAAAAAGTAATCTACAGAATGATTGTGTTCAAAATATTTTTTATTATAAGGAAAATAGCGTCGCACCGAATCAAAATAAACCGGATCTTTCCCGACAGCTATTGAAAATAAAGCAATTTTATTCATCCGAAAGCAAGGTTAGTTTGTTTTTTGTAAAAAGCGTATAAAAGAAACCAAACACATCCTCCGGAGAAAATAATTTTTTCACTTTCAATGCTGATATATTATCGTATAGAGTCTTTATCTCCGGATAAGTATTCCCGTTCTGTTCAATCAAATATTCCGTTATTTCCTGCCGGATTCGCCTGCCGGTTTCCTTCTGTTCATTTTGCCTTGATCGGCTTACCTGCGTTTCGGAAATGCGATAAAACAACAAGGGTTGAGATTCGATATAGAAAACGCCTTTTTGTTTGGCTACTTCAAACCACAACTTATAATCTTCCGCGCAGGCATAATGTTCGTATTGCAAATCGCGATCATCAAGGAAACTCCGCCTGATCATGGTAGTAGGATGGTATAGAAAATTACCTTTGAGCAGTTGCAAAACGGGATGCTCTATCAGCCCATTGTCGCCTCCGGATATCTTGCCTCTGGGTACATTTTCGCCAAAAGGAATCATCCATGTTCCGCAAATAGTAATTTCCTGCTCTTCTTCCATAATAGCATGTTGAATTTTCAAACGGTCGATGTGCATAATGTCGTCCGCGTCCATCCGTGCAATATATTTTCCGGAAGCGCATTGCAATCCTTTATTCAAAGAGCCAATAAAATCGTGACTGTTTTGCAGTAACACAATGCGTTTATCCTGAAACGAACAAATCGCAGACAACGTATCATCTTCCGAACCATCGTCGATAATGATTAATTCTAAATCTTCATGCGTTTGTTTTAATACGCTTTCTATGGCTTCCACCACTGTTTTCCCCGCATTATACACGGGCATTACTACGGATATTATATTCATATATGCTGTCTTGTTTCTTTCATTAAATCGTAAATTTGATTCATTATTTTTGAATGATCAAACAGTATTTTTGAACGAGCCAATCCTTTCCTGCTCAACTGCACCCTCAAATGTTTATCTTTAACCAGTTTTTTCAATCCTTCATAAATGGCTTGTTCTTCTTGTGGTACAATCAGTCCGCAATCAGCCACAATTTCTTCAGCGCCGGACACTTGAGTTACAAGTATTGGTTTTCCCAGACAGAGAGCTTCGCAAAGAACAAGACTGTAACTTTCAGTAAAAGAAGCAGAAACAACTATGTCGGAAGCGGCAAGATAGGCATAGGGATTTCGCTGAAACCCTTTTAACAATACAACCTGTTCCAATGAATATTGTTGAATAAGTTTTTCGATCTTTTTTCGCTGATTGCCTTCGCCTATAATCCAACATTCGAAATCGAAGCCCTCGTTGATCAGTTGGTTTAGAACAGGTATCAGCCGAAGATAACCTTTACATTCAATCAATCGCCCCGCGCAACAAAGGGTGAGTTTATTTGTATGTATGGACGTTGATTGAGCTGTTGCTATAATTTCGTCCCTGTCGATGGGATTATGAATCATTTGTTTTTCCGTTTGAACATTCGGAAATAATTGACTGAAATTTTGAAGCGATTGTTCAGAAACAAATACAATTTTGTCCATCTGTGAATAGCACCATTCTTCTTCTGCATCGTTTTTGTAAAAACCGGTTGTCCAATGAAAGTTATATAAATCGCAATGGATCCACGCTATTTTTAACGCCTCAATCTTCATGTGAGCAATATGTTTGGTTGAGAACCCTTCCTGAAAGGCAATTGCCACATCATATTGCTTAAACCGGTAACTGTCAGCATTCTTATAAGTAAACCAATTGACTTGCGAAGGTATTTTGTCAAAATATACGCCTTGATTGAAAACAATTAATAAATCAACCTCGAATTGATCGTAGTCGATAGATTGGAGGATTTTGATTAATACCTTTTCAGCGCCTCCGCTGTTTAACGAATCAATGCTAAACAGGATAGATCGTTTCCGAACCGACGCTGTTTCCGTGCTGACAATCAATTTTTTATAAACGGAAACAGTTTGCTCCATCATGTTTTCCAGATTGAATCGCTCCCTGTATAACTTCCGGACATTGATTCCCAATTCTATTCGCAAGTCCTCGTTTTCAATCAGGGCAATTATTTTTTCAGACAATTCGTCCGTATCAACGCTTAAGCCGAACACTTTTGAAAAACAGGTATTGACCTTCAAAGCATTGACGTCATCGCTAAACATCTCGTCCAAACCATCGACCGCTGTTGCAATAACCGGCAAACCAAACATAGCCATTTCGATAGCGGTATAACTGCATTGTTCCTGTATGGATGCTATAATACCTATATCGCTTTCCCTGTAATAATGCTGTAATTCTTCAAAGGGAATCAGCCCCAATAGATTCACCTGCAGATCGCTGTATTCTTCCATGATCTGTTTGTAAATCTTAGGGCTGTAATTTCCTGCCGTATTTAAACAAACCGAATAGCCTTGCGCCTGTACTTTTCGCAAAGCTTTTAGAATATAAAATATGCCCTTACTTTCGGTGTGAGCGCCCACAAACAGGCAACGGAATGGATCGGAGCAGTTTTTCTTCGTCGTGCGATCAACATTATTCCCCAGATCATTGATACCGTTGGGAACAACCATTATCCGTTCGTCCGGCACATTCATTATCTTTTGCAAAAAATGTTTGGCGCATTGCGTTACGCAAATAATCTGATCCGGAGCCGAATAGGATTCCCACTCACAATTATTGGTAAAAAAAAGTTCTTTTTGGAGAATGTTATTCTCAACTAAATAATAAGTCGTATAAATAAAATTAAATTTTTTTCTGTTTTTATTGTACAAATCTTTCCATGGAATGCAATGCAAATGAGTGACAATCCTGCATGGCAACCGGCTGTTGATATACGATGCCAATGCAATCAAATTTAAAGTATGGATATGGATAATACGGTTGGATTTGTTTTCAAATAAATGCCGGATAAGGAGAAAAACCTGCTCGTTGTATTTTTGAAACCAATACCGTTCGCCGATAATTTCGTTGGTTTGCTGTGGTAGAGGAATGATTACTTGCGTATAATTTTTTTTCTTTTCTTCTTTAGGAAACAACGTAGCGCCTTTTAACAGTTGAATCCTGTAAACGCGTATAAATGGATAGTTTTCAAGCCCTGTCAAAAACGTACTCACATACCTGTCCACACCGGATGTGTTGTGCTCGTGCGACATATCTAACAAGTATAGATTGATTTCTTCCATAAATCAAAAAAGATATTTGAAACGGGAGCAATCCTCGTCTTTTCGCTTGTTTTCCTTGTAAACCCAATACAGCAGCAAACGGGCGATTCCAAAACCATAGCCGGCAATTAAACTATTTGCAGGAATAGATTGGATTAAATCCTTTTCATAATGCGGATTATTAAAATCGAACAAATCTTTTTCCAGTAAAAGAATTTGTTTTTCGTAACGTTTGTCTTTTGTTTGATTCAAAAGATACAACAAATCAATTCGTTGCGCGAGGGTTAATATGTTTGGATATATATTTTGTACCCCTTTTTCTTGCATAGTTTCGATATAATCTTTTGCCCCCTGTTTTTCTAATAAAAAGCCTGTTGAAAAGCAATTAGGAATCTTTCCTTGATTATAAAGCGTAAAATAAGAGATTAATAAAGAATGCGGAATTGTATAATCGGGAAGCAATGACGCAAAATTCAAATAATAACGAAATGAATTGATTAGAATATGAGACGTTGGAATGAACCGCTCATTTTGAACTTTGGAAAATAATTTTTCTAACGACATGGAAACATCATATAAAATATCACTTGCCAATTGATATATATTATTTTCTTTCTTCAAATTCCAGAACAAAACAAGAAAGGGAATAAATACTAATTCCTGCATGGAATTAGGAGCAGAAGCGCGAATACCGGATATTAGCCTCTCAATATCTTCGCTGAATAAATCATCAAAGTCTGCATCTATAAATTTATATTCAATTAAATATAATAATACGAACCCAATTTCCATTGATTTGGCTCTCCGTTTTTTATGCCGTAACGCCAATACTTCTTTCAAGAGTTCAAAAGCAATTTCCTCTAATGATTCATTATCCAAACACCTCGCCATTTCAAAAAGGCAAAGAGACAACCCCAACTTTCCTGTATTCAAATTGATAGAATCAATAGCCCCTATATTTAATAAAACAGCTTCAAGCAGTTTATTAACAGTTGGCGCTTTTGAATTGGACGGCATATAAATTTAGTATTATTATTCGCTTAATTCTTTTAACAGTTTATCAATATCAATGATTTTCTGGCGACAATAATCCCATCCCCAAAAAGAATAAGAATTTATGTTTACATCATCATAAGGAGCTCTTGCTTCTCTGATAAATACCAAAGCGTCAAAATGAGAAGCGACGTCGCAATAACAGAATGGATCCAAAAAGAAACGCGTGTACATATTTAACCCAAGAATGCCGTCCGGTAATTGCGTGAAAGGATAATAAATGCCGTCCGGTAATTGATTGGAAGAAAAATAAAAATAAGGAATTCCGGTATCCATAGCCGCTTTTTCAAAAGCAAAGGGAAACAGATACTTCCAAATCACCGAATTGCGGGCGTTGGCTGAAAACTCAAGATCCATAAGACCGGTTCTTTCTCCAATTTGAAAGCTCATGGCATAGTATTGCTTGCCATACCGTTGATATAAATAGCTTCCCAAACTGTCGGTTTTTATTGACGAAAACCTTGTTTCCAAATCGCTTATGGGAAAATGCTTGGTTATTTGTCCTGATGGCGCGATTATAACCGCTTTTTCGGCAGGAGACAAATAAATGTCAATAACCCGCTCAATTCTTTTGGCTTTATCAAGGACGCTTTCATCAACTACACCAAATCTCGTAGTACTCCATGGACGCTTTGATATATTTTCTATATCTTCTATTAAAGACAACAAGTATTGCAAATCTTTTTTATTCAAAGTTTTGGAAAGCTGCGATTGTGATATATACTTTTTTAAATCAGCATACTTATTCAAGTTAGCAGTCAAGGTTTTCAAATAATACAAAGAATCTTGTCTGTTGGTTGAAAAGTTCAATAAATAATCCGCCATAAAAAAAGTAATAAATGGACCTGTATCATTTGTTGTACCAATTATCCGTACCGGATCAATTGCTTTGACATTATATTGCCTGATCCACTTTAAAAATTCAAAAAAAACTGCCGAACTGTACATAAGTTTTTCTACTTCTTCCTTCAGTTTGTCTTCATACACATCCGTCCGCTTTCCTTGAAGATAAAGATTCCACCGAATACACATGCTTTGAGGTAGTTGTAAGAATATTAATTTGCAATTTTCGGACGTAATCAGATGTTTCATGAATTGTATCTGAGCTTCTCTTAGGTCTTGAATGCCATCCATTGATTCGCCCAATGCAATGATTTTTTTATCTTTCCAGTCCCGTATTTTGTTAAGAGAAGCATCATCTTGAAGGGAAAGCGGAATTATTGCCTCGGGTTTAAGACTTGTGTCGTTACGGGATATAAGGGAGTCCATCGGAAGATTGTTCAACTCCTGATTGCCGAGACGGATACTTATTTTATTCAGGTAAATACTTAGACCTTCGTTCGCATCGTTACAACCTTTGTCATTGCAGATGAAAATGTTAACTGCCCGCGCCTCAGGATTGCAAAATGTGAAAGAACGACTCGTCCATTGGTCGCTTGAAGACAGGATAGCAGAATCGGCATACAACGTATTTTCTTTTTTGTCCTTGGCTGTAACAAACAATCGAAATCCTTCAAGTTCACTTTTGTAATTCAGTGTGACAGTGCAATATTCTTTTTTTTCGACATGCTCCGGTAATACAACTGTTCTTGACCAAGACAGACGGCATGTCTTTGAATGCTTGCCTGTAAATACTTTGTCTCCCCATGTAGATTTAAGGGTAAGCACATTGTTGTATCGTATTCGTAAAGAATAAAATCCGTCATTAGCTACTTGTGTGCTATCAATGGTAAACCGATAAGAGAGATCGTTATTAAAGAAATAAGGTTGTTTTGAAAACCGCAAGCCATACGCTTGTTCAATGGTTTGAGCGAATGCTTTTGGGGTTGACAACCCCAAAAAGCATATCAGAAAAAAAAGGACATACCTGTTTGCTTGCTTGTTCATTTTCATTTATAAATAATGAACGCCTACTCATCAGTATGTATTGCCGCTTGATGGTGCAATACAATAATCCAAATCTTCCCACCCAAATGTACCGGAAGTATTTTGTTGAGGGTCATAATAGCTAAAAGTTGCACTATCACAGTCATATCCTGTCATTACGACTGCATGATTCCAATTTCCGCTAACTTTTGTACCATCAGCTAATACCGTTTCTTTAACCGTAAGCGCAGCATACATACCATCACAGCCTGATGAGAATTGATCTGAGATGCTATCTTCAATTGTTGAATCGTATTTAAAGTTAGAATCATATTCAATATTACCTGTTGATATGTAAGTGTTATACAATATATCAACCCATGCGCCGTGCACTCCCGTTCCGCCTTCAGCTAATTGGTCTTTAGCTTTTTGTTGATAGTATTCCAATGGCTTATCATTCTCAGTACCAGTACCTTTATACGTTGTATAATTCTCCCTCGCATAATAATCTATATAAATGTTTTTCATGTCATCGGGTGAATATGCTCCATTAGACAAATAGGCTAAAGTATACATAGAACAAGCGTTGTCTTTTATTAATTGATTGGGATTTGTTAGTGATGTAGTAAAAATCCCGCCCACAGTTGAAGATTGCTCTTCATTTAGCATTATTGGCAAAGTTTTTGCCATCGACTCAATGTCTAATTTTCTTAATGTTCTCATAATTTTACTGAATTAATATATTAATAAAGTTGTTTTTCTTTAAAAATTATTTGCAAATGTGAAAAAAAAAAAATGATATTTGCAAATAATTTTTCAACTATTTTTAAAATCAGATGATTTTTAACACTTTCCCGCATGAATTTCAGATGGACGCAAAAGATTGCGGACCGGCATGTCTCAAAATCATAGCCAAATACTATGGGAAATACTATTCGCTACAGTACTTGCGAGATTTATGCGGAATCACTCGTGAAGGCGTTTCGTTTCTCGACATAAGTTATGCGGCTGAGAAAATCGGATTGCGTAGCCTTTCGGTCAAAGCGACTCTTGATGTTTTAGTTGAAAAAATTCCTTTGCCATGCATTATCCATTGGAACAACAATCACTTTATCGTTGTGCATAAAGCGACCGAAAATAAAATCTATGTTTCCGACCCTGCAAAAGGTTTGCTCTCGTACTCTCACAAAGAATTTGTGGAAAATTGGTACAAAGAGAATGAAGCAACCGGTGTATTGATGGCGCTGGAGCCAATGGCAAACTTTAAACAGATAGAAGCGCATGAACGAATCGAAAGGTTCAAAAGCTTCGAAAATATCCTGAACTATTTCACACCTTTCAAAAACGCTTTCGGTATTTTATTTGCCGTCATGTTGATAGCAACCGGTTTGCAGGCGCTTCTGCCATTTATTTCTAAAGCTGTAATAGATACCGGCATTTATTCCCGCGACATTTCGTTTATCCGGCTGATGCTGATTGGAAACATTGTTCTTGTGCTGAGCGTCACCCTGTCGAGTATTTTGCGCGACTGGGTGCTGCTGCATGTTTCCACCCGAGTGAGCATTTCCCTGATTTCCGATTACCTGATCAAACTGATGAAGTTGCCTGTTAGTTTTTTTGAGAATAAATTAGTCGGCGATATCTTGCAACGGGCTGCCGATCATGAACGCATCCGTAGTTTTGTGATGAACAATTCGCTGGGCATGCTGTTTTCCATGATTACTTTTCTGGTGTTCAGCGTTATTCTGTTAGTTTATAATACATGGATATTCTTTATATTTGTTGCCGGCAGTTTTTTGTACGTGGTATGGATACTGACCTTTCTAAATGTCCGCAAAAAACTGGACTGGGAATTTTTTTCTCTGAATTCCAAAAATCAAAGTTATTGGGTTGAAACAGTAGGAAATATTCAGGAAATAAAAATCAATAACTATGAAGATATCAAACGCTGGAAATGGGAAGCGATTCAAGCGCGTATCTACCGTTTGAGCCTGAAAGTCTTGATGATAAACAATACGCAATCGCTGGGCGCGCAATTCGTCAGTCAAATGACCAATCTGGGCGTTACTTTTTATTGCGCCATAGCGGTAATTCACGGCGATATTACTTTTGGAATGATGATTTCTACTCAATTTATCATCGGTCAATTAAATGGTCCTGTAGCCCAATTGGTCGGATTTATCCAGTCGGCGCAATACGCCAAAATCAGTTTTATGCGCATCAACGAAATCCACCAATTGAAAGATGAGGAAGATACGTCTTCGATTATTTCCAACAATATCGAATTGCCGAAAGACAAAAGCCTTGTTGTTAAAAATCTGTCGTTTGCCTACTCGCCTCATGCGCCCATTGTAATAAAAAATCTTTTTTTGAAAATACCCGAAGGAAAAGTAACCGCCATTGTCGGCGACAGCGGTTGCGGAAAATCCACATTGATGAAACTGCTGCTACGTTTATACTTGCCTTCGTATGGAGAAATCTGCATCGGCGACATGAATATCAACAACATCAGCCTGCGGGAATGGCGCTCGAAATGCGGCTCTGTGATGCAAGACGGAAAACTGTTCAACGATACGATACAGAACAATATCGTGTTGAATGAAGAAAATGTGGATTATGAAGCTCTACAGCAAGCGGTGGAAGTCGCCAACATCATACAAGAAATCGAAGCGATGCCCAGGGTTATCAAACCATGATTGGGGAAATGGGACGCGGGTTAAGCGGAGGACAACGGCAACGCTTGCTTATCGCCCGCGCACTGTATAAAAAGCCGGATTACCTGTTCCTCGATGAAGCCACTAATTCGCTGGATTCGATTAATGAACAGAAAATAGTCAAAGCGCTGAACAATGTTTTTCAGAACCGCACGGTGATTGTGATTGCTCACCGCTTGAGTACGATACGGAAAGCCGACCAGATCATTGTACTGAAAGCCGGAACGATTGCCGAAATCGGCAACCATAAAAGCCTGATGGAAAACAAGAAATATTATTACGAATTAATTCAAAGTCAATATGAATTGGAAACGGAAACAGAATAACGAAAATATATCCGCCCGCCGGAGCGAAGAGATAACAGACATTGTCGATCGGATGCCGATGACTTTCGGTCGTTGGGTAGCAATAGCTGTCGTTCTGTTTGCCGCCATGTTAGCGCTTTTCGGATGGGTGATCAAATATCCCGAAACTGTGACCGGACAGATACAAATCAATTCGAGTAACGCATCGGTGAAATTGGTAACCAATGCTTCGGGAAACATTCATCTGATGACTTATAAAGCGCAGGATGAAGTTACGGCAGACTCCTATATTGCAGTCATCGACAATTCCGCCATAACGGAAGACGTTCAGAAAATAGCCGGATTAATCCGGTTGTTCAACCCGATTGAAGAACTGCACGCCGGAATGCAATCCGAGTTTCCGGACAAAGTATCTCTTGGCGATTTGGATTTAAAGTATTATTCGTTTTTATCCGCATTAAAAACCAATTGCGATTATTTGAAAGACAATGTATATGAAAAGCAAAAAGCAAGCCTTTTAGATGATATTCGCTGGAAAAAGAATCTTCTCGACGAGTCGGAGAAATTATTGACTATCGTCAGGCAAAAACTGGATATATCTCAAAAATGGTTCGACAAATACGCCTCGTTAAATAAAGATGAAATTGTAACTTATGAATATGAAGTTGACCAGAGCGCCAATGTCTATTTATCGTCAAAGCAGGATGAAGAAAATTTAAAAAAAGAAATTGTTTCCGATCAAATGCAGATAGAGGACGATCAAAATCATTTGAATCAATTGACTGTTGAACAAAAAGAAAAAGAGCGGCAAAATCGGCTGGATTTACTGTCCACTTATCATGATTTGAGAGATAATTTAAAGTTGTGGGAACAAAAATATGTATTGAAAGCTCCTTTTGGCGGAAAAGTGGAGTTTTTGAAGTTTCTGTCTGAAAATCAGTTCGTACAAGCCGGTGAAGAATTATTCGGTATCGTTCCGGCAGAGAATACCATTTTCGGACAAGTCTTATTGCCTGCCGGAGGAGCGGGAAAAGTGAAACTTGGAAGCCGCGTTATCGTTAAATTAGACAATTACCCTTACACCGAATTTGGGTCGATAGAAGGAGTCGTAAGTTCTATTTCTTTACTTGCGCAACCTCAAAAAACAGAACAGAGCGTTGTTGAAACCTATTTGTTGAAAGTTGATTTACCCAAAGGGCTGACAACCAATTATGGCGAAACGCTGGATTTCCGGTATGAAATAGGCGGGACGGCAGATATTGTTGTAAAAGAACGGCGTTTGATTGAACGATTGTTTGATAATTTGAAATACAGCACAAAATGAGTTGAGAGTTGAAAGATGAACAATATAAAAAATAGAATGAAACCTCTACGAGGTTTAAGATTGTGTGGGCTGTATTTTTCTATTGATATGAATGCCCTAACGGGCAAAAAATTACAGCACGCTTTACAGAAATGTTTTCTTGTATTATGCTTTTTGTATGTTTCTTTCGTTTCTGCTCAGGAAAATGAATTGAATTTGAGATTGGAGGATTGCGTCGAACGAGCTGCCGCCGGCTCATTGGATGCATTCAGGGCAAAAAACATGTATCTGTCAAGTTATTGGGGATTCAGAAGTTTCAAAGCCGGACGCTTGCCAACGATATCGTTTCAATTTTCGCCTTTGCAATATACAAACAACATTACCCAGCGATACGATTACAGCCAGAATATTGACGTATTCCGGCAACAACAGTCTATCAGCTCCTCAGGCGGTATAAATATATCGCAAAATTTAGACTTGACGGGAGGGACTTTTTCTCTTAATACCGGTTTGAACTATTTACGAAGTATCGGTGATGGCATTTATACACAGTATTCAAGTACGCCGGTTCGGTTTGGCTATTCGCAATCGTTATTCGGTATCAATAGCTTTAAATGGTCGAAAAAGATCGAACCTTTGAAATATGAAAAAGCCCAAAAGCAATTTTTGTACGACAGGGAAAATATCTCGCAAACGGCTGCAGGATATTTTTTTGCATTAGCTTCTGCTCAGTCGGAATATGATATGGCGGTAGAAACGCTCTCTTCCTCCGATTCATTATACGCCGCAGGAAAAGATCGAATGCAAATATCTTCAATTTCACAAGCCGATTTATTATCGCTGGAATTGGACAAGATAAATGCGGAAAATACCTTGGAAAATGCTTCTATCCAATTACAACGTGCTAAAGACAATTTTGTTACTTATTTTGGTATGGACAGGGATAGTAAAATCCATTTAATCTTGCCTGAAAAGCCAAGTGATATAATAATTTCAGCAGAAGACGCATTGCATTATATGAAAGAATTTAATCCAGATGTTCTGTCGTTTCGCGAACAAATTCTTGAATCCGAGCAAGCGTTAGAACAAAGTAAAAAGTCAGCCGGCTTTGATGCAAACGTTTCAGCCAGCGTTGGATTTAATCAAGCAGGAAGCAGCTTTGCGGCTGCCTATACAAATCCCTCCCGCCAAGATGTGGTAAATATCAGTTTCACAATACCGATTGTTGATTGGGGAATCAGAAAAGGGCGGGTCAATATGGCGAAAAACAATCTGAAAATAACACAGTTATCTGTAGAGCAAAACGAGCAGAATTTGGAATTACAACTGTCAGAAGCAGTAACTGAATTTAACAAACAGCAAAAATTATTAAAAAAGGCAGAAGAAGCCATGAGAATAGCAATCTCATCGTATAATATCAACAAACAGCGATTTATCGTTGGAAAAGTCGATGTTAATACAATTACGCTTTCGCAAAGCCGTAGGCAGGATGCTCAACGAAACTATTTATCCATTTTGAATAATTATTGGAACAGTTATTATACTATACGAAAATTGACCCTTTTTGATTTTAAGAAACAGGAAAGTCTTTCTTTTCAATTCGAGAAATTGCTGGAATAATTATTTTTCTTATGTTAATCTCTAATGAATTATTTACTGTTATTGAATCCACTCCGGCAACATTTGCCAAAAACAAACAGGCGATCTTTCAATATTCGTTGACATTGGTAGAGACGGGGCGCGCCCCGTCTCTACTGTTTATTACATGCCCCGGTTTTCGTCCTCAAATCCCTGAATCCGGCAGAGCTGGAACAATTATTCAGATTGTGTTTTCAGATTTTCTTGTTGACCTTTTTCATTACCAGCCGCTGGCTTTCATTGGCGGTTTCTTACGCCGCTCGTCGGGTTGCCGTTTGCTTCTACCCGATGTCCTTATGCAGCTCGTAGAAGATTCAATAGCCGGTTTGAGAAAGAGTTTGGGTTATGAATCGTTTGAAAAATTATTCCAATTGATGAACCGGCTTGCTGTAGCGGATAATATGATTGATCTGTATTTAAGAAGAACTTTGGGGATTGTAGCAAATTTTAATCCGGCTTCTACACAATCAATATCTTCGCTGAAACGCTCAATTATATTCCACGCTTTTGAGAGTGAAGTTCCGCCTTTGAAAATCAACGATTTGGCATAAGGCATTGAAAAAATTATTGCCAAAGTATGTGTTACCCACCAATCTTTTTCAACGGATTGAAACGTCAATCCGATTTTTTGAGCAGTTTCATTGATATAGAAATATTTTTCTTCGGTAGAAAGTTTGTGCCATTCTTGTAAAGCGTTGTTATTCATTGACTTTTTGTTTTAATGCGGGTTTCATAATTTCTCTAATCCAAGCGGGGGCAAGGCGTATGTCGTGTTCTAAACGAGTTGGTTTTTCCATTGCCAACAGTTTTTGAATGCGGGCGACTTCCTCGTCTGTGGCGTTGCCTTGTCCCAAAGTCCGCAACGCTTGAATAACAAGACGGCTGATTTCTCCTACTGTGCTCACGTTACGAGGCGTAGTTTTTTTGAATTTTATAATCATTTTGCCGACTTTTACATTTCGTGCGGTTCCGTCAGTTAGATAGACCACATTCATAGGTACTTGCGTAGAAAGTCCTAATTGATTAAGCGCATAACTGCCTGTGGGAACTATTTTTGCTTTGTCTCGCTTGGCGATTGCTTGGGCAATTTCTTCGGTTGTGGGGGAAATTTTGCCTACGGCTTGGTTAATTTTGGAGCGAACATAAATGCCTGTGGCAACTCGGTCTATTTCTCCCGAATTGACTAAACGTTCCAATGCTTTATTAACGGTTTTTGCATTTCCAAAATTCACAAAACTATCTGCAAAAAAGAGCGTACCCCTCTTCGCTTTTTTTATTTTTACAAGTATTTGTATTTCTGTATTTTGCATTTTTGTTTTTATTTTTCTTGTCGCAAATGTTGTAAAAATTTGCGACAAAATTTATACTGCAAAGGTACAATTATTTTTCAAAACAACAACAAGTAAAAATCTTTCCGTATGCAAATTCTATCACATAGGTTGACTGTTTGCTTGTCCTATCTCTAATCGGATTGATTCATTACTCCTCATTCTTCCGATACTCCGTCGGCGTCAGCCCAAACTCGTCTTTAAAATTCGAGTTGAAGTATTTGATTGTATTAAAACCAACTCGGTCGGCAATTTCGGAAATATTGTATTTCGTGTCCTTCAGCAATTGAGCCGCTCGTTTTAAGCGGACGGAACGTATAAATTCGCCGGGCGATAATCCGATGATAGACTGAAATTTGCGGGATAATTGCCTTCGGCTGAGGGCAAGTTCCGAAGCTAATTCATCTACGGAATATTCCGAATTATCAATATTTTTTTCGACAACCATCAAGGCTTTCCTTATCAATTCTTCATCAAGCGAAGTCGTAGTTATGCTGCTTGGCGTTATCTCAATGGTTTTATGAAAAAGTTTCCTGCGTTTTTCCTGCTGTTCGATAAGCGTTTCGATGCGGGTTAGCAGGACTTCAAAGTTAAAGGGCTTTGCGATATAGGAATCGGCTCCGGCTTTATAACTTTCTATTTCGGTTTCATTGGATAACTTGGCTGTTAACAGGATAATGGGGATATGGGAAGTATGGATGTCGCTTTTTAACCGTTTGCACATCTCCAAACCGTTCAGGACGGGCATAATCAAGTCAGATACAATCAAATCGGGAGATTTTTTCTGCGCGATCGACAGTCCTTCTTTTCCATCGGCGGCTTGCAGTATATTGAAATTGTCGCTAAGCTGTTCTGCCAAGAAATGGCACAATTCGATGTTGTCTTCAACAATCAGCAGCGTCTTTTGTTCTTCATTGCGTTTGATTTCCGTTTCAGACAAGAGGCGGGAGGATGCGTAGTCGTCCGTATCTTCACTATTCGCAGCATCTCCGGAAACCTCCGGATTCGCGGGAATGAATATCGAAAATATGCTGCCTTCGCCAACTTCGCTGGAAAGCGAGATGCGTCCGCCATGCAGCGCCAGATATTCCTTCACTAAGTGCAAGCCGATTCCCGATCCGGTTTTACTTGAATCGTCATTCTCGCTTTGGTAAAACCGCTCAAAAATTGATTGCCGCTCCGTATCGGGAATACCGCATCCGGAATCGGCAATATCCAACCGGATAAATTTCTTCCCGTCTTCCTGCACAAGCCGGATAGTGGTGGCTATATATCCTTCTTCAGGGGTGAATTTTAAAGCATTGGAGTATAAATTATTGAGTATAATATGGACTTTATTCTTGTCGAAATCCATAAACAGTTGTTTGACATCGCTTTCGAAAGTGAAATGAATGGATTTGTTTGCGGCTATATCTTTGAAAGTAAAAAATATATATTCTGCAAATTTCACAAAATCGGCGCATGAAAGTTTCAGTTTTTCTCCGCCCATCTCTAATTTACGGAAATCCAGCAATTGATTAATCAAACCCAGCATGTCTTCTGCATTCCGGTGGATGGGAATCAGTTTTTGCTTCAAGCCTTCATCGGTTAACTGACTAATCAAACGGCTTAGCGGCGTTATGATCAACGTTAACGGCGTACGAAACTCATGCCCGATATTTGTGAAGAAGCGCAATTTAGTTTGTATCAATTCTTCTGATTTTTCCTTGTCCATCTGCGCAATATGCAACTCGTTGCGCAATTTGATGCGGTTTATGTAAATCCGCAACGCAGCAAAGAGAATCAATCCTGTTATAAGCGCATAACAGATAAACGCCCAGTCTGTTTCGTAAAAAGCCGGTTTACGGATAACATCCAAGCGCGTAATTTCATTACTCCAGAGCTGGTTGTCGTCGGTTGATTTGACAAGGAACGTATATTTACCCCTTTTCAATTGATTATAGACTGCAAAATTACGACCCGGCTCCATATATATCCATTGCTCGTCAACGCCTACCATTTTATAGGCATATCTTGTTTTGCCGGGGTTCATATAATTCAATGAGGAAAAATCGATTTCGAGATTTGTTTCATTCGGAAGCAGAATAAGTTTATTTTGCAGGTTTGTGTCGTTTTGTTGCACCGACTTGCCGTTAATCCGTATGTTGGTAATTACAGTCTTTAGATTTTTGCAAGGCATCTCCAATTGTGGAGAAGGAGTGAAAACGCAAAGTCCATTACTGCCTCCAAAAATAATAGCGCTGTCGCGGGTTTGAATTATGGAATTATTGTTTAACGAAGTAATAATCAAATCATCTTGCGCATTATACCGTATCGAAGCGCCGGTCAGGGGATTAAACTCTATCACCTGTTTGTCGCTCGAAATCCAGATATGTCCATCAGGTCCGGCGATAATATTGAAAATGACAAGACCGTTCACATTCGCTTTTTGCGAATAATTCGTAAATTCCTTTTTAGCAATATCGTAGCAATATACTTGCTTTTCATCCAAGCAAAACCACAATTTTCCGTCAGCTTCGGCGCTGATGCAGGAAATATTGTTTCCCTGTAGCTGTCCGGTATAAGCGTTATACTTTTTTATGTTTATATTATACCCGTCCGTCATCACTTGCAACAAACCGTTGTCTGCCGTGCTAAGCCAGATAGTTCCGTAACTGTCTTCTACAATATCCGTTATATTCCCGCAATTATCATCGACGATCTGCCATTTACCGTTCTTCCACGAAAGAAGAATATTATTTGTAGCCGCCCATACTACGCCATTCCTGTCTTCATGCAGAAATCTCACTATCTCTGCGGTTTCCTGCCGGTTTTCCCCAAGAATGTCTCGCATGTTTATCGTTCCGGCTAAGGAAACTTTTCCGTTCGATTTCCGTAACCGGTAAATAGTCGGGACATAATCAACCGCAAGCCATATTTCGCCCGTTTCCGAATTGTTGCAGATTGCATTTGCCGGATTGATATCGGGCATATCCAATCGCCTGATTGCCGATGTTTGAAGGTTAAGCAAAAACATCCCGATGCGGCTTTGCTTCATCCAAAGCTCGCCATCTTTGTCCTCAAACATTTTTACGATGTCGGGAATATATCCCGTTTTGTCTTTGATAAATTGCAAATCAAGGTTGGTAACAGGCGAGCGGTTCGGATCGACTACAATAGCTCCTTGATTGTATGTTCCCAGCCAAAGATTTCCATCCCTGTCTTTCATAAAATCGGAAAACAGATTGGTCAGATTGTTGATTGGCGATGCAAATTCTTTGACCGGCTCAATGAGGTTATCTTTTAATGCAAATACGGTTACGCCTGCATACGAAAAAACCCAGAAATAACCGTTGACATCATCCTGTTCGATACTGAAATAAATACCGAAATTGAAGTTTTTGTCATCCGGCAGCGTTACGTGTTCATACATGGCTTGCCCCTGTTTATCGGGATAAAAACGGTATAATCCGTCTCCCCATGTGCATATCCAAAAACGACCTTCCCTGTCTTGAAATATTTTATGAGGATTGTTGTTGGAACCGATTGGAGGATAAGGCAGGAATGTATCTGTTGCCTTGTCTAAGTAATATATTCCGCCTTTCCAAACGGTTACCCGCACCGTACCTTTATTATCAATATGGATGCCGTTTACTCCCGCCATGTATTTTTTTCTCAATGACTTATCCGGATTATAAAGGTATAGCCCGTAATCGGAACACACCCACATCGCATTATTGACGCATAAAAGTTGGCGAATGGGCGAATTACCCAATAAAGCCGTATCTAAGGATGTAATCTTATAAGTACGTTCGTCTAATAATAATACGCCTTTTTCGGTACCTATCCATAATGTGCGGCTCAATGTGTCTTCGGCAAAGCCTCCGGAAACAAAGTTGGACGAAAAAGCCGGATGGGCAATATCCGAACGGAAACTTTTCATATCATAACCGTCGTAACGGCAAAATCCATTCGGCGTTCCTAACCACACAAATCCATCATTGTCTTGAAACATACGGTACACCGTATTGGATGGCAGTTGCTTGGTCACCGGAATCTGGCGAATGGTTATCTCGCTTGCATGCAGGTTCAATAACATGCACATAACCGGAACAATCAGGCTGTACTTAATTTTAGTCAAAATAAAGGGTCGTTTAAATTAGTCAATTTTTAATAAACGCATTTTTATAAATATAAATACAAAAGTAACTCATGTTTACGTATAAAGCAAATAAAACATTAAAAAATGCAGACTTCCGCTTAATACTTAATACATAAAATAAATGACCATTTTTTCATATCTTCTTTATCGTATGGCGAGCATGGGTAATTTATACTTCTTTTCTAAAAAAATGTATTACTTTTGCAGCCTGAAATAAACTAAGTAATCATCATGGAACAATCATTATCAATTTACAATACGCTTACCCGTGAAAAAGAAGTTTTTGTCGCGCTGCATCCGCCGCATGTAGGAGTCTATGTCTGCGGTCCAACGGTTTACGGCGATCCGCATCTGGGACATGCCCGCCCGGCAATTACTTTCGATATTCTTTTTCGCTATCTGAAGCATCTCGGATATAAAGTGCGATATGTCAGGAATATAACGGATGTCGGTCATTTGGTGAACGATGCCGATTCGGGCGAAGACAAGATTGAGAAAAAAGCGCGTCTGGAGCATCTGGAGCCGATGGAGGTTGTTCAATATTACCTGAACCGGTATCACAAAGCAATGGATGCTTTGAATGTGCTGCCGCCGAGTATCGAACCGCACGCCAGCGGACATATCATCGAACAGATTCAATTGACGAAAGAGATCCTCGACAAAGGATTTGCTTATGAAAGCGAAGGGTCGGTCTATTTCGATGTAGGAAAATACAATACGCAACATCAATACGGCATATTGTCGGGACGCAATATTGAAGATATGCTGAATACAACCCGCGAGCTGGACGGGCAGGAAGAAAAGCGCAACAGCGTCGATTTTGCCTTGTGGAAGAAAGCTTCTCCCGAACATATTATGCGCTGGTCCTCGCCATGGAGCGACGGAGTTCCGGGCTGGCATCTCGAATGTACGGCTATGGGAAAGAAATACTTGGGCGAACAATTCGATATTCACGGAGGAGGAATGGATTTGATTTTTCCCCACCACGAATGCGAGATTGCGCAAAGCGTCGCTTCGACCGGTCGCGAAGCCGTCCGCTATTGGATGCATAACAATATGGTGACAGTCAACGGACAAAAAATGGGTAAATCGCTAGGTAATTTTATTACTTTGGAAGCGTTTTTTTCCGGCAATCATCCAATGTTGACGCAGTCGTATTCGCCGATGACCATTCGTTTTTTCATCCTTCAGGCGCATTACCGGAGCACGGTTGATTTCAGCAACGAAGCCTTGCAGGCGTCTGAAAAAGGGCTTGCCCGCTTGATGGAAGCGTACAGGAATATCAGCCGTTTGGAAGCAAAAGCGCCAGTTTCAACAGTTTCTGTTAATGAACTGAAACAGAAAAGCTACGAAGCGTTGAACGACGATTTGAATACGCCGATAGTCATTTCACATCTTTTTGAAGCCGCCCGCAACATCAATTCGGCGCTTGATGGGCATATTACTTTGACATCCGGCGATATAGACGAATTGAAACAATTTTTTGATTTGTTTTTGTTTGATTTACTGGGTATTC
>Ga0123357_10000082_pt1 | contig 76838 bp, 67 predicted proteins | sample TergutEmb28metaG_FD_89873 | JGI IMG/M metagenome (GOLD analysis project Ga0123357, IMG submission 89873) | Embiratermes neotenicus P4 segment gut microbial communities from Petit-Saut dam, French Guiana - Emb289 P4 | ecosystem: Host-associated > Arthropoda: Insects > Digestive system > Gut ...
AAAATAACGGTTATAACCTCGAACACAATTTCGGGCACGGCAAGAAACACCTCGCGGTGATGTTCGCTGCCATGAACATGCTCGCCTTCGCAATGCATACGCTGTGCGACTCCGTCGAAAGCCCCTGGATCAAGGCCCGCAATGCGGCGGGGAAGAGAAAACGCTTTTTCGACGCGATCCGCATTCTTACCACCTATACGGTTTTCCCGGATTGGTGGGCTTTGATGACGACCATCGCATCTGGCCGCCCTCCCTGAAAAAAGCGCGGGCTGGAGGATCAGGACCCCATGGACGGGCCATTTGGAATTGCTGCCCGACCGTCCTGGTGGTTGACGCACATGTTCTCTGCACATACTGTGAAATCCATGCCAGAAATGACCGGGCACCACGATATGAAGCTCTTTGATGCTCTCGGCTTTCGCTGGGACAGATCGGCTGTGCCGACCTCCGTTCCATCTTACTCGGTGGACCGAGCCTGTTTCCGTCTCTATAAGATGCTTCCAGCGTTCGTCTGGGACGCCTCCATGCTCGAAGGCAACCCCTTTACCCTCCCCGAGGTCATGACCCTGCTGGATGGCATCACCGTTGGCAAACGGAAGATTTCCGACCATGAGCAGGTTCTCAACCTGGCGGAGAGTTCAAGGCGCCTGTTGGCGATGGTCCGGGACGGCGAGTTCTCTCTGTCCAAGTCTGTGTTCACAGAACTCAACGGCCTCGTTGCCCGCGGAGAAGCATTGGAATGGGGGACGTTCCGTGGTGAAGGCCGGGAGAAGAAATTCACCCCATTTGTCGTACTTGGCAGGCAGGAGCGCCATACGCCGTTGCCGACGGAACCCGGGGCTCCGGAACTCAATCGGGTGTTCGACAATGCTGTGACCGTACTGCTGGAATGTGCGCCCTTCGAGCGGGCAACGGCATTTTTTCTGTTCGGTGCCTTGCAGCAGTTCTTCTTCGACGGCAACAAACGCACCTCGCGCTTCATCATGAACGGCATTCTGATGTCGCACGGCATGGATGCGATCAGCGTTCCGGCCGCCGAGGCTGAGGAATTCAACCGGAAGATGGTGCGCTTCTACCGATCAAAGGACGCCAGCGAAATGATGGCCTTCCTCTCGTCGCATCATCCGGAAGCAGACGTCCTTCTGCCTCCAGTGCAAGATCGTGCAAAAGAATGAATGACGAGGCCGCAATCGCGTGCCATGGAAGAACAGGCGGCCGGAGTGATGCGCCGATCGGGAGAAAGTCGGGCACGTCTGCCGCACCAGCCATTCACTGATTGGTCCTCGGCACCTCCGGAAATGGATCACGCTGACTCACCGAATGCCTGCCTGCGGCTCATCGCGGAGTGAGCTTTCCCGTGGAGCATCGCTCCAGACCCGGTTCAGCTCTGCCGCTTTGGGGTCGGATGACGGGATGCTCATGAATGAACCTGCGGATCGTTTCCGGACATACCGCGAAAGCGATGTCCAGAATCCGTCAGCAGATTCCAGACAGGGAATCTATGCCGGGGCCGGCGAAGGACAGGCCGGCCGGGGGGGGCCCGGGAAGGCCGAATTATCAGACCGCAGGCTCAACGCCTGAAGAGGCGACCAGACTCCACATCCACCACCTCACCGCCCTCCCCGATACCGGCAAAGGCCGCCGGGTCCGCGCCGGTCAGCCAGACCTGGCCGCCAAGCGTGCCAAGCTCAGCAAACAGTGCAGCCCGGCGCGCCGGATCGAGATGGGCGACCACCTCGTCGAGCAGCAGGAGCGGCGTCACCGCGCTGGTCTCGGCGACCAGTGCGGCATGGGCCAGGACCAGGCCAATCAGGAGCGCCTTCTGCTCCCCGGTCGAGGCCTCGCGCGCCGGCATGTCTTTGGGTGCGTAAACCACTTCGAGATCGCTGAGATGGGGACCATCGGTGGTGCGCCCGGCTGCGGCGTCGCGGGCGCGGTTGGCGCGCAGGATGTCGCGATAGCGATCCTCCACCACGGTCGCGGATTCGCCTGCCAGAGCATTCTCCATCCATCCAGCCAGGGCAATGCGAGCAGATGGAAAGGCCGATCCCCGCCCCCTGGCCTCACACATGGCGGCAAGGCGCGAGGCCGTCTCTGCCCGGCTTGCCGCCACCGCCACCGCCGTTGCAGCGGTCTCGCGCTCGATCGCCGTACACCACTGCGCGTCGAAACTGCGCTCTTCAAGCAGGCGGTTACGGGCGCGCAGCGAGTGTTCCAGCGCCGTGACCCGGGAAGAATGGCCGTTATCGATCGCCATCACCAGGCGGTCGAGAAAGCGGCGCCGCTCCGATGCCGGTCCCATGAACAGGCCGTCCATCGCCGGTGTCAGCCACACCATGCGGATATGGTCGCCGAAGGCGTTGGCCGAGGACACGGTTTCGCGGTCGACGCGACAGCACCGGCCGGAGCGGGGTCGGGAAGGGGAAGCTTCGATCCCGGTGCCCAGCGTCGCCAGTCCCAGGGCGCCTTCGATCTGGGCCGATACCGCCCATGAACCGTCGCCGTGATGGGAGGCGACATCGTCCAGAACTGCCCGGCGCAGACCACGGCCGGGCGACAACAGCGAAATCGCCTCCAGGCAGTTGGTCTTGCCGGAGCCGTTGGGCCCGACCAGAGCCACCAGGGCAGCATCGGTCGCGATCGCCGCGGTGTCGTAATTGCGAAACCGGGTCAGGCTCAGTCGATGGATGCGCGCACGGATCATGCCGCCTCGCCGCAGGCGGAGCCTGGTTTCTCACCATCGCGCCGCGGCACGAGGCCTAGACCCGCATCGGCATCAGCACATAGAGGGCGCTGTGATCGTCGCGATCGCGCGCCAGTGTCGGAGAACCTGGATCCGCCAGCCTCAGGCTCGCCATCTCGCCCTCGATCTGCATCGCGATATCAAGCAGATAGCGGGAATTGAAGCCGATATCGATGGGATCGGCGTCGTACTGGACCTCAAGTTCCTCGGTAGCACTGCCGGAATCGGGATTGGTCACCGACAGGATCAGCTTGCCCGGTGTCAGGGCCAGCTTGACCGCCTTGCCCCGCTCCGTGGAGATGGTCGAGACGCGGTCGATCGCCGACTCGAAATCCTTGCGGTCGACGAAGAGTTCCTTGTCGTTATGTTGCGGAATCACCCTGGTGTAATCCGGGAAGGTGCCGTCGATAAGCTTTGAGGTCAGGATCAGGTCACCGACACTGACGCGGATCTTGGAATCCGACAATTCGACCAGCGCCTCGGTATCGCCATCCTCGATCAGACGGCGGATCTCATTGACCGCCTTGCGCGGCACGATGACGCCCGGAATGTCGCTGGCACCCTCGGGCTGGGCCAGATCGAGCTGGGCCAGACGGTGACCGTCGGTGGCCACCGCACGCAGGGTGGGGCAGATCACGCCATCGATCTTGCCCTGTGCGGCATGGAGGTAAATGCCGTTGAGATAATAGCGGGTTTCCTCGGTCGAGATGGCGAACTGGGTGCGGTCGATCAGCCGCTTCACGTCCCGGCTGGGCAGCCGGAAGCGATGGGTCAGCTCGCCACTTTCAAGATCCGGGAAGTCATGTTCGGGAAGGGTCTGCAGCGTGAAGCGCGCTCGTCCGGCCCGGATGGCAAGAACCGCGCGCTCGCTGTCGGCCTCCAGCACCACCTGCGAGCCTTCGGCCAGTTTGCGCACGATGTCAAAGAAGGTGTGAGCCGGTACCGTAGCACCACCCGCAACCGCGGTTTCCCCGGCCATGGTCTCCATCACCTCAAGGTCGAGATCGGTAACCTTCAGCGTCACCCGTCCGCCCTCGGTGCGGATCAACACGTTGCCAAGGATGGCAATCGTATTGCGCCGCTCGACCACGCGGTAGACATGGCCCAGGGCTTTCAGGAGTTGCGTCCGTTCGACCGTCACCTTCATTGCAACACCGCTCATATTCAAAAAAATGCCGGACAGCCGCAAACGGCCCCGGCCTGACAAGGCGCTCCGACCACCCACTCTAGCCTGTGGATATGATCAAAGCTTCAAGGGCGTCCAAGGTGGAGCGAAAACACGGTCAATTCAAGGCTGAATGGGGGCCCGGCAGCAAGATTTCATGTGGGCAGCCAAAAAAACGTTCCCGGGAACCAGTCCCGGGAACGTCATCATCCTGTCACAGAGCCCCGCTATTCCTGCAGCTGGCGCTTGAGAGACTCCACTTCCTCGGAAAGGGCGGTGTCCTTGCTGACCAGGGCTTCGATCTTGCGCACGGCGTGCAGCACCGTGGTGTGGTCGCGGCCGCCGAAACGCCGGCCGATCTCCGGGAGCGAGCGCAGCGTCAGGGTCTTGGCGAGATACATCGCCACCTGGCGTGGCCGCACCACGTTGGCGGTACGGCGCGAGGACAAGAGGTCGGACCGGCTCACGCTATATTGCCGCGCCACCACGCGCTGGATGTCCTCGATCTTGATCCGCTTGGGCTCCTGCGGCCGGATCAGGTCGCGCACCTCGCGCTCCGCCATCTCCAGGGTGACAGGCTGGTTGTTGAGCTTCGAATGGGCCAGAAGCCGGTTGATCGCGCCCTCGAGATCACGCCCGTTATGGGTGATGGAGTGGGCGAGATAGCCCAGCACGTCCTCGGGCACCTCGAAGCGGGCATGATGGGCCCGCGCCGCGGCAACCCTCGATCGCAGGATGCCGAGCCGCAGTTCCTCACCCAGCGACCCCATTTCGACCACGAGGCCGCCGGCCAGCCTTGAGCGCACCCGATCGTCGAGGCTCTCGAGGTCCGATGGCGGACGATCGGCCGCAATCACGACCTGGCGCCCGGCATCAATCAGGGCGTTGAGGGTATGGCAGAACTCCGCCTGGGTAGACTTGCCCTGGAGGAACTGCAGATCGTCGATGACCAGCACATCGATGCCGCGCAGCGCCTCCTTGAAAGCCAGCGCAGTCTGGGTCTTGAGGGCGGCGACGAAACCATACATGAACTTTTCGGCAGTAAGGTACAGCACCTTGCGCTCGGTGCCGGAATTTCCGGCCCAGGTCACCGCCTGCAGGAGATGGGTTTTGCCCAGGCCGACGCCGGCGTGAATATAGAGCGGGTTGAACATAACCGGGTCGCCCCGCCGCCCGTCGGCGACCTGACGCGCGGCAGCATGCGCCAGCGTATTGGAGCGACCGACCACGAAGCTCGCAAAGGTCAGCCGCGGGTCCAGCGGCGAGCCGTTGAGGGTGTCGTGCCCGGTCGGTGCCTGCATCGTCAGCGCCGGGCGCGGCTCCGCCACACTGCGTGTCTCCCGACGGGGATCGAGCGCAGGGGGCACTTCCTTGACCGCCGCCACGGGACGAACCGCGGTGCGCACCGTGAGATCGATGCGATGGACCTCCGGCATCTCCGCCTGCCAGCACGACAGCACGCGCTCTGCGTAGTGCGACTGGATCCAGCTCTTGAGGAAGCGGGTCGGGACCGACAGCTTCACACTTTCGTCATGAACCCCTTCGAGGTCCATTCTCGCAAACCAGCTTGTGTAGACATCCTCTCCCACAGTCGAGCGCAGCCTACCCTTCACGCGCGACCAGCGTTCCTGTTCCAATGTCATCGTCTCTAACTCATATCGAGATTTGTTGCTTTGTGAATGCCAACCCGGCATGCCCCCATGGAGTTCCTTTTCGAGACAAATGAAGTCCGCCCGGTGCCAAGGCACCGCTGCTCAAACCTGAATTGTCGCGAAAGGGTGTGGTGGGGTCAGCGCGTATTCAACGCTCTCAGGCGCACCAAAGACCGACTGCTGGACGAAACCAAGACAGCAACATCACAGGAAGGACGTTCGACCAATACCGCGTAACGTATTCTAGACATGTTTTAACTCCCCATCCCGTCGTGATACTCACGACAAGCCGTACAGCCAACACCGTCCAGACCATACAGGTCTGGCGACATTCGGCTCGTCACTTCAACTTGTCCGTAAGACCTGCCCGCGCGCGGATCGGAAAGCCTGGTCGGTATCTCTCATCTGCGAATTGCCGCAGATGAACCCTTCTTAATCTCCCCCCAGAGATTCCTAAGGAAACAACACCGCTTTGATCCAACTCCGCTTTTAAGCCCGCCCCCACATTCAGAACGCCGCCGAACTGAATGCCGCACCCATCGCACCAGAACCCTCGTTGGTCTTCCGGTGTCGTGGGCGCCACGAACGGGTGGAACAATTACACGATGATCCCGACGTGGCAAACAACTAGATCAAACCCCGGCCCCACCGCACTCCGGGATGCCCCTCCGGCCACCTCCAGAGGGGTCTGAAAGGAGCAGGCAAGTTTTTGAATCATCGTGAGGAATCGAAAGCTTAATTTTTGTTGCAAGGGCGGGCTGGAAGCGACAAAAAAACTTTCCGGACCGGTTCCACCACGGTTCATCCAAAGGAATTTTCTCTCCGCGTTCCTCACTATGTCCATAAGTGATTATGGAGACGCGGGTTTTCCTGAGAGATTTTGCCCCCACGAATGGGCCCGCCGGGGCGGTGTTTTCCTGGCGGTCGGGCAGCGCCTTGATGCGGAGAAACCACAGGCAAGGGGAAAGCCCCTCCTACTCGCCTAAAGATTGTGCGATTGCCGCCGTGGTTGTGAAAAATGCCGGCATTTGCAGCAGCGGTGGTTTGCGCCAGCGTCCGCCTTCTGCCGGAAAAATATTCATGACGGAGCCGGGCTGCGAAATCCCTGCGCGAGCAGGCGCACGGGCCTTGAGATGCCTGCAGCTTTCGGCTCCTGCTGGTTAAGGACAGCAGGACTGTCCTTCCAATCAGCTTCCGCCCGCTTTCAGCTTCGCCGATTTTGTACGTCGCCGCCGCTGCCCGCGTTGCCCGATTTCCGCCTTGTTGCGGTCAAACTCCGGCCTTTTGCGAAATCATGACCGGCCAAAAATCTGGAGAGCCGCGATGAAACCGCGAGCCTGTGTTCAAATTACTGTTATCGGAGGCATTGCCCCGCGCCGAAAGCGGTTTTGCCTCCCCGGGTCAGGAGTCCTGATCTGCCCCCGGCCACCGACGCCAGAGGTGGCACAATCGCCGCCAGAAGCACGAACAGTCTGAAATGGGGCAAGCCCGGCGTCAGACCTGCGGCCCTGTCTTCAAGGCACCAATGGGCGACCTGCCCCCGACGCCCCAGGGGGCTTGCGCAGGGTCACGGGCGGTTCACTCACCAGCCTGCCTGGACTTATGGGCCGCACGGCGCGACCCCAAAGGCACAAGCCTGGAGCGACGGCTTGAAATTCAAAAAGCCCGGGGTGAGCCGGGCCTGTCTTCCAATCGGAGATGTTGGCTCCCAAAGAGCCTTGCCAGAGGGGGCTTGCCGGGATGTCTCAGGTCGCGAGCTTGGCGATCGCGTGGGACAGGCGCGACACTTTGCGGCTGGCGCTGTTATGATGAACAATGCCGCGCTGCGCCGCGCGCATCAGAGCCGGCTCGGCCCGCGCCATCGCCTGCAACGCTGCACCCCGGTCGCCCGAGCGGATGGCTTCCTCGACCCGGCGCACCGCGCCGCGCATCTGCGTCCGACGCGACTTGTTGACAACGGTACGGCGGGCGATCTTGCGCGTCGCCTTCTTGGCGGAACTGGTGTTGGCCATCGTCTAAAGCTATCCTTGTCCAGGCTTTTCGTGTCGCTTGCCAGCGACTGTTGGCGGAGCGCGAAGGCAGCCTTGCTGGCGGTGCCTGACCTCCTGTTCAACAACAGCTGGCGGCGGGATTGCGCCCGCCGCCAGCTGTCCGGGCTTATAAGCCCTCGAAATCAAAGCGTCAACGCTGTTTGCACCGGCTCCGCGCCAGCTTTTGCTTCACCGCCTCGCGATCCTGCGCCAGAAACCCGCAGCAGGAGCCGCGAGCAGGTCGCTCGGGCGTGGTGGACCCGGCTGAGGGAGAAATCGCAAACACTGCACCGACGTGGTTGAATTCCGGCCCCCAGCCGGCTATGGGGGCAGGAACCGGTAACCTTCCCTGAGCGGTGAGGGATTTGTTATGATCCGCGGCTTTTTCCGACTGATTGGGCTGTTGCTGCTCGCGGGTGCGTTCATCTTCGTCGTCTATGATGGCGTGCACTGGGTGGTCGACCAGAATTTCCACCTGACCCGCTTCGGCCAGTTCTGGCTTACGATCCACGAACCCAGTGAAACCGCGTTCCGGCACTGGGTCGAGGCCCGCTCGCCCTGGCTGTGGACCACCGTGGTCCAGGAAGTCCTGCGCCAGGCCGTTTTCATTATCCTTGGCGTCCCCGGCATCATCCTGATGATCCTGTTCCGGCCGCGCCGGCCTCTGATCGGCTATGCCCGCAACTGAACCCCGGAAACCCCGCAACCCATTGGTAACGCTTTATTAACCACGTTGAGCGCAAAACTGCATCCGGCTGTTCTCTGGGGATCGTTCGGTGCGGCTCGCGCGGGTGTCTGTCCTGACCGTCATCGCCGCATGCGCGGCCCTGCTCGCGGGCTGCGCTGCGCATACCCGGCCGCATGCGTATTACGCCGTCATGCCCCCTCCCGCCGCTTTCCCTGCCAAGGCTCTGGATAAGGCTCCGGAACCCGCCACCACGCCCTATTGCCTTGATGCCGGCGACCGGCTCCGGGTCGTCGTTTTCGGCCAGGACAGTCTTTCCAGCAGCTACAGCGTTGATGCCGAGGGCCGCATCACCATGCCCCTGATCGGACCGGTACCGGCACGCGGCCGCCGCACCGCCGAACTCGCCGCCGACATCGCCCGGCGCCTGCGCAATGGCTATATCCGCGACCCCTCGGTGGCGGTCGAGATCGAGGCCTATCGGCCCTTCTTCATCCTCGGCGAGGTCACTTCTCCCGGACAATATCCCTACGTGCCGAACATGACGGTGGAGAGTGCGGTGGCCATCGCCGGCGGCTTTTCGCCACGCGCACGACGGGACAGCATCACCGTGACCCGCAACGAAACAACGGGCGCAGTGCGCGTCGCCGTGCCGCCCGGCACCGCGGTGGCGCCCGGTGACACCATCCAGGTCGGCGAGCGCTGGTTCTGACCCCGCGCCCGCCCCAGCCTCAGCGGCAGTGCTGGGCGAGAAAGTTCAGGCTGCGCTGCCACGACATCCCGGCGCTGGCCTTATCGTAGCTTTCACGGGCATCGCAGTGGAATCCGTGCCCGGCACCGGGATAGACAAAGATCTCGACTTCGGGGCGCCTGGCCCGGATGATCTCGACATCAGAGAGCGGAATGGCGCTGTCCTCTGCCCCGAAATGCAGCTGCGTCGGCACTTTCGGCTTCTGGTCGCAGACCCGCGCAATCGCGCTGCCGTAATAGCCGATCGCCGCCGCCAGACCGGACAGCTCCACCGCGGCGCGGTAGGCGATGCTGCCGCCGAGGCAGAAGCCCATGATCGCCACTGCTCTTTGCGCCTTCACCGCATCAATCGCCGCCTGGGTATCGCGCAGCATCGCATCCCAGTCGGGATTGGCAATGAATCTGCGCGCATTGGCGACATCCCCGGCCGAATAGCCGGACACGAAACCGGGTTCGATGCGGTCAAAGAGTGACGGCGCGATCGCAACATAACCCTGCCCTGCGAGGCGGTCGCAGATCGAGCGGATATGATCATTGACCCCGAAAATCTCCTGGATCACCACCACCGCCGCCGCCCCGCCTTCCGGGTCGGCACAATAGGCCCCGAGGCGGAAGCCATCCGCCGCCGTCAGTGTCACATCCTGTCCCATCGATCCCTTACCTTCCGCCCCACATCCAGCGGTCGCCATAATCCTCTTTCCAGCCCGTCAGCCGACCATGACGGAACTGCAGGAACAGGCGGTGATGGGAGGTGAGGAGTTCGCTGCCGCCGATATCACGCACCACCATGAAAATGTCGCTGTCGCGACGGGAACTGACGAGTTCGAGCCGCTGTCCCAGCGCCTGGGAAGCGGCCTCGACATCCATGCCGAAGGAAAGCGGAGTGTTGTTCGACCAGGTCGAGACAAAAAGACGAGGCGAGGACTGCGGTTCCCGGGCCTCACCCGGGGCTGCCGCCATCCCGACCGCCAGAACCAGCGCAACCGCCAGCAGATATTTCCTCTTCGCCATCATCCAATCCCTTGATGCGTTCGCGGCCGTCACGCGCACCGCAACCGGCCCGTGGCGGCGGCATAATGCTCCGTATCCGCTCCCGAGGTCAATCTGTGCCTCCTCCAGTGCTCCAGTGCTCCAAGGCATCACGAGACGGCATCCACCCATTCCCCGCCCGCATCCGGCGCACCGGGAACACACAACCGCAGGGCGGACAGGCGAATGCTTCTTCACGTCAATTTTGCGCGGCGCCGACCTCGCACGCATGCCAACCAAGGCGGTTCACACAGATCAACAGCCGGCGGACCGGCTCTCGAAAACGATGCCAAATTCCCTGGCGAGTTCGGCTCCAACCACTTTCGTGCGTGCGCGGCAGTGTTTCGCTGACCCAGATCTTCTGTGTGGCCTCTTCCTCGGCATTCAATCTGCCGGAGCTGCCACCGACCTCAAGACGGGTCAGGCCCTCCGTCCCGCCTTCGGCAAAGCGACTCTGTGCCCCCCCGCACCGCCATCGTCCAGGAACAAGACAGCCGCGCGCAGCCACTTCAGCTCAAGCCATGATCCAACGGAAGAAGGGCGCTGGCTCGCCTCGTCAGGCGAGTAAGGGGCCGTGGAAAAATAACTGCTCCAGAATCGCGCGAACAAATGAGAACAAAGGCCATGTTGCGTCCGATGCTGTCGCTCGCTCCGAGTCTCGGCCGCGACTGCGCAGAAGCCGAAGGATTCAGTGGTGGCATGCGCTGTCCAGGAGGCCGTTGCTTTCCCTTGTCCTTTATCATTTCAAGGTCCTCTACCCCTTGCCCCCGACCTCCTCCTTGCGTTGCTGGCCCGCTGTCCGGGTGCAAAAGCTTCCCGGATATCGCCCTTTTTGGAGAGATGAAGCCGGATTTGGGCCGGCGTTTCCTCCCCTTTGCAGAGGCACCGCCAGCCACGATCAACTGAGGAGATCTTCGGCGCACTGGATCTGGATGCCTTCGGGCCTCCGGAATCGATCCGTCTGGAAAGCGGCTCCTCGCGCTTCCCAACCGTAGCAATGCCTTCAAGAGCATATCGGATTGCCACCATGGCGGCGCCAAGATCCGCGATAAGTTGAAGCAACTCAACATCAAGTGGGCGGACACGGTCTCGTGCACATTCCATCACCCATGCTCCCCCAGATCCGGAACCGTTCGCTGCACCAGACGGTGCGGCACAGTCACGGACGTTCTGCGATCGCCGAACCCACACCCGGATCTGCAATTTTCGTTGATGGGACAATCCCCAGACAGCCCGTCGCTGGGTTGAAACGGGCTGTGGCACCGGATGCATGGCCGAAGGATTCCCTGCACACCCCGGCCCTTCCGGCCTGGCCCTGCCTGGGTCATTCAGCTTAACGATCCATGCGGTCCCGACTCAATTAACCCGCGCGGCTTCCGAACCGTTCGGCTTTGATTTCCGATTCTTTCCACCGCCACCAGCTTCCCTCCTGTCGGAAGCCGGAGGTCTCCGAGGCGACGGCGCTTTCGTGGAACCGCCGGGCACAGGTTCCAGACAAGGATCTGGAGGTCCTTCAATCCCCGGCGTGGCGCGATTTTGAGGCAGCCCCTGCGACAGAGTTCCATCCTGTCCGCAACGATGGCAGGCCTGCCTCTCCTGTCTTCCACATAACCGGCTCGAACACACGCATGTTCAACGCAGCTCGACTGAAACGCCTTTTCCACCACCGCCCTGTGTCAAGGTCATGCCAGCCAAATTGTCGATCGTGACCTAAGCCATTGGCGCATTGCGGCACTCCTCAATGCCTGGAGCGGTGTGCGGCAACATCATGCGCAGACCGTCGCAACGCCCCTCACTTTTTTCGGCTTTCACTCCGATACGGTGTCACAGGCCCAGGCCCGGGTGACGCATTCTCTGCCTCCAGCCGCGTTCTGACAGGCTTCGATCGCTGTATTCTGGGCCTCGCCGAGATCACTTCGACTGACCCAGCCGGTTGTGCCGCAGGAATCCGCCATTTCGATCGCCAGCGCACCACAGCTGTTCTCAAACTCAAGCACCACTGAGCATCCTCTGCCACCGTGTCCGGTGCACCTTTCCAATGCAGCAAGCCTGGCCTCTGCGGGATTCGCCGAATTCCAGGCGGTGCCATAGGCGCCGCACTCTCCGGAGGCAATCGCGCCGGCAGCATCTGCGGAACCGGATGGGGCAAGGGCCAGAGTGAAAAGCGCGAGGGCGGCGGTGGCCGACAGACAGATACGCATGGGAGGTTCCCTTACAAAGACGGAGAATGGCAGTGTTTCCGCTGAAAGCCCGTGGTCTCGCGTTGGTGCGAGCCAGCGCATCCCCCGCAGCGATTGAACGGCCGCCCCGATCCAGCCTGCGCAGGGACGTTCTGCCGCGTTTCAGCACAGCATTCAGCTGTTGAGGTTCTGGCACCCGGGCTTTGAGCCGGTCAATTCACAAGCTCACGAGCCCTTTCGCTGCGATCGGACCCCTCCACCTTGATGCCGTGTCAGCTGCGCCGGACACCTGACGGGACCAGCGATCCGGCTCCAGCGGTGACGACGGCCGGCGGCCGGAGCGCCTCACAACGCGGCAAGCCCCCCGCAAGATCCTGCCGATGTCGACCGCCACGCGCAAAAAGTCGCGCGAATATGGCGCAAGACCAGGGCAGTACGCGCAGCCATCGGTGCTCGTGTGCCGGGCGCTTGCGCCTCCCTCCTTCCCGGTCCGCATTGATCCCGCGAAGGTTTTTCTGACAAACCGGCGCTGCGGCGCGAAGGCCGCCTTTGACGCCACACCTGAGCGCCAGGGCTGGCGTCACGGCGCAGGCCATAGACGCCTTGCCCCAACCACGCCCATGGCTTAGCTCTTGATCCCGAATATTATGGTGACGAATTCAGGAGGACGGGTCGTGAACAGAATGCGTCTGGTGATGATGGTGCTGGCCGGGGCACTGGTGACCACAGCGGCTACAGATCCGGCCACGGCGGGTGGACGCGGCGACTATCCCTGGTGCGCCCAGGGCCAGGGCTACGGCTATCCCGGCGAATGTTCCTATGAAACCTACGCCCAGTGCCAGGCCAGCGTGTCGGGACGCATGCTCGGCTGCGGCGAAAATCCAAGCTATCTTTTCAGTGCTGCCGACGACCCGCGCCCGATGCGGCGCCCGCACCGGCACCACCGGCGCCATCACCACGACTGAAGCCTCTGCTCAGGCGGGCGCGGGCAGATTGTCCCCGACCCAGCGCCGATAGGCCGCGAGCTGCGGGTGCTCCAGCGCGCGGCCAAGATAGGTCCATACCCGCGGCAGATGGCGCAGATATTGCGGCTTGCCGTCGCGGCAGTTGAGCCGGGCAAAAGTGCCGAGCAGCCGGGTATTGCGCTGCGCCGACATTATGGCGTAGCAGGCGGCAAACCGGGCCGCGTCGAAATCGCCGCCCTGGCTCTGGCGCGCCTTGACATAGCGCGCAAAGAGTGCCTTCTCCAGTTCTGCGGCAACGTCAACGCGGGCGTCCTGTAACAGCGACACCACGTCATAGGCTTCGGGGCCCCACACCGCGTCCTGGAAATCAATCACGCCGACGCGGGCAATGCCAGTGCGGTCGGAAAGCCAGATCAGATTGGGCGAGTGGAAATCGCGCAGCACCCAGTTTTTCGGTCCGGCCAGCGCGAAAGCCAGGAGATCGCGCCAGATGGCGCCGAATTCCTCCAGCACGGCTACAGAGAGCGTGATGCCGCGATCGCGCAGATACCATTCCGGCATCAGACCGACCTCGATCTCCAGGGCCGCGTGATCGAATTCCGGCAGCCTGTATCGGGTCTCCCCAACCGCCACCACTCGGGGCAAGGGACGGGCATGAAGCGCCGCCAGCATGTCGGTTGCCGCCTCGTAGCGCTCGACAATCGGCCGCGAGGGGTCGCCTTCGACCACCGCCTCACGCCCGAAATCCTCGGTGATGAGAAAACCGCTCTGGAGATCGCAGGTATGGATCACGGGAGCAGAAAAGCCGGCTGCCGTCAGTCCTGACGCAATCGCCACGAACGGGGTGACATCTTCTGCCAGATGCACCACCGCACTATAGGGTTTGCCGCCATAGCTCGCTGCGCCATCGGCGCGGCGCGGCGAATTCATCAGGATGACATTGTCCTCTCCCCGCTGCAGCCTGGCATAGGAGCGGGTCGAGGCATCTCCAGCCATGCGCCGGCGCGGCGCATCAAGGAGGCCGGCACCCGACAGGAAGCCGCGCAGGGCCTGAAGCCGCTCCACGATGGCTGCCGCCGGGCCAGAACCCGAGATCACCGCGTCTCTCGCATTCTCGCCCTTCTCCGGGTCATGCGTGAGCGCGATGTCGATGCGTGAGGCCGCCAGGGTGCCCCCCGCGCGCTCCGGCCATTCGACCAGGGCGAGCACGCCTTCAGGCAGCGGGCACAGGCCGATTTCCTCCAGTTCGCCGGGATCTTCGACCCGGTAGAGATCCGCGTGCAGAATGCTCACCGCGCCGAGGTCATAGAGCTGCACCAGTGTGAAGGTCGGGCTCGGCACCTCAAGAGCGTCATCCCCGGCAAAATAGCGGATCATGGCGCGCGCCGCAGCGCTCTTGCCGGCCCCGAGGTCTCCGGACAGGGTGATGACGCAGCCCGATCCCACCAGCAAAGCGAGATCCGCCATCAATGCCGCGGTGGCGGCTTCATCGGCAAGCTCAACGGTGAATGTGATCGGGTCGGTCATCGGTTCTCTCACGTTCCGTGGGCACTCAAGAGGGGCGGGAAGACTCTTTATCAGGGCTCCAAGCTGTTACGAAAAGCCATTGCAAGGGTCCTGCGTCCAGGCCAATCCGGACCAGCAGGAAGACGAATGTCGGGGAACCCGTCCATTTTGGCATCCCGCTCCCCTCGTCTGGCCGATTGTCTTTTGCGGCCTGATCCATGATGCAGACGGCGGACTATTTCAATGACCCATCGATGGCGCCACAGTATTCCATGGTCACCTCTCCTCCCGGTGTTCGGATAACGGCGTCAGATCGGTTGAGAAACCACCTGTTTTTTGGGACCACCTTCTTCGCGAGGTGAACCAGGGAGTGAAGCGGCTTTCAGGCGCCTGCGGTAGGCCCGTCTGCCATCGTCTGCACCAGCTTTGCGCAATCCAGCGGCAGGTTCCATCATCGATCAGCACACACGCCAACTGGCGTTTTTCGCAGATCAAAGGCCTCAATGGTCTCCTGCCCCGCTTGAGGGGCCGCATGATTGCCCACTGGCGCGGGCTGTTTCGGCTCGATTCAAAGGCCGCTGCCGCTCCTCAAGGTTGTCGCCCATTGCCCTCTTGCGGCGATCCACCTGGTAGTGCCCTGCCACAAAACAACCATAGTACCGCGAAATAAGGGCTGACACATGTTCCACAGGTGCCGATTCTCCACCCTCTCCATTGGAAGGAGCGGCAATCAGGCGAAAAGCGTGGCAACGGCAAGGAAGATCCCGAGTTTGAGGGCAAAAGCAGATAGCGCGGAGCCAGCCCGCGCACCGGGGAAGATGGGCTTCCCCGGCTGAGGCAACAGCCTTGCTCTTGAACGGAGGTGAGCCAATATGGTTTTTGCCCATTAGCATCACCCTGGAAATAAAGAGAACCCGGACCTGCTGGCAAGTAAGGATCCGGGTTCAATCTATCATCTGGGGGAACCGGGGGCATGGTCGAAAGGCCATTCCCCCGTCCTCCGTAAATATAGCAACTCCTGCGCATTTCTCAAGCTTGCGATCCCGCCATCCCATAATCCGCATAGCGACCGGGTCCCGATCTCACGAAACCACCAATTCTATCCGAAGGTTAGCTGGAATTCGGGGCAATCCGTCCTCAAACGCCACGCATCGCTCCCCTGTGCACACATGCCGTCGTTTCGCCGATCGGCATCCACGGCAAGCTCGCGACCAGCTGGCGGGCTGAGGCAACACAACAGCCAACAGCCTTGCCCCTGCCTGCCTCAAGGGCGATCCACCCGGGCGTCGCCCGGCACAGCCGGCGTATCCCACAACCTGAAATCCCGGTTTGCCAGCACTCCGCAGACACCTGATACCGGAACCACAATGCGACCGGGACCAGCTGCTGGTACTAAAAACTAAAAACGTGTATCGGTATTCATCTCACCTCTGAACCACGGGGCATTTTTCTCCGCCACCGTCGTAAACACCTTCCAGGCATCGGCTGCTCCTGCACCTCCTGCCTCGCCGTAAGGCCTGCCGTAGTTCCATACTGCACAGTCGGCGGCAAAATCACCAAGCCTGGCGAGGCGCTGGGGAATTCTCCCGGGCAGGCTGTCGGCGAGCATGGCGATAGCGAGAGCTCCGGTCGGAAGCATGACGAAGCCCCAGAGGCCGGAGAATCCCAGGCGGAAAAGCCAGGCTGAAACAGCGATCCCGGTGCCCGCGACAAGCGCCAGCACCATCCGGCTCACCGGGTGAAGCTCAAGGTCAGGAAGTTTGAGGCCGGCCTCACGCGACAGAGCCGCGTACAGCCGCTTTCCCCGCAGCGCAGCCAGAATGCTTCGCAGGTCCGAGCGGACCGACATGCGCTCCGCATATCCCAGACGCCGCAATGCGGCGTGCAGGCGAAGAAAGGCCCGCGCGTTCGGGCAGCTGAGGCCATCCTTAAGCCTGCTCCGCCTGGAGCAGACCCGATCGAAGAGCTGACCGACGGTTTCCACACCGGCCCAATCTTCCTCGGAGAGGTCGACTGCGAACACTTTCTCGATGTCCGCGATAAAATTGGCTACCTCAAGAAAATCCAGGTCCAGGCAATTCTCGTCCGGCTCCGCCACAGCCCCCTTCCCTTCCAGGGAAGCAATGGCATCCCCGCAATAGCGGAGAATCATCGCCACACAGAACATTGCAAACAGAACCAGAAGAATGACCCACATGGGCAAGCCCCTGTCGCTGAATGACAGATTTTCGACGGCATTCAAGGCTTAGGAGCCGTGGAAAAACTAGTGAATCAATTTTTAGTTTAGTTTGGCGCAATTGTAATTTGATCACATTTTGCTGAGCGGGATTCCCATGGTGGTCCGTCTGCGATATGGCCGAATCCATGGATACAGATCAGGCGATTCGCGAGAGGTGGCGCCAATTTGGCGCTAGGAGTGGCGAGCGCGAACGTAGGCTATTCGCCGGGTCGGAGGCGAGAGCCTGTCTCTCCCGCGGCGTCACCCGTGTCTCCAGGATTACACGGATGGCGCGAAGCACGATTTATCGAGGTAAGGCAGACCTTAACAAAGGTGCGCTGCCGGAAGGTCGAATTCGGCGAAAGGGGGGCGGCCGCCCCCTTTTTGAAGAGAAACACCCAGAGGTAATACCTGCACTCAAATCCATCGTAGAGCCGGTAACCTGCGGTCACCCAATAAAACCGCTACAGTGGGTATCAAAGAGTCTCGTAAAGATCGCGCGTGCCATCAAGGAAATGTTCGATCTTTCCATTTCTCCGAAGACCGTGGCGACACTGCTGAAATAGTTGAAATTCTCCCGTCAGGTCAACCGGAAATCGATCGAGGGTAAGCGTCATCCCGATCGTGACCGACAATTCCACTACATCGAGTCACAACTGCGGAAAGCGGAAAGGCTGGGCCAGCCAGCCATTTCTGTGGACTACAAAAAGAAAGAACTAGTCGGTTCCTTCCGAAATGGTGGCAGCGACTATCGTCCCGAGGGCGGCCCCATTCGTGTCAATACCCACGATTTCCCGACGAAAGCGGGAGGAAAAGTCACTCCGTATGTCGTTTTCTGTATGGTTCTCAATATGGCGTGGGTCAGCGTCGGAATTTCATGCGACACCTCGAAATTTGCAGTAAATGCGATCCGTCGTTGGATGCGTGAAATCTGCAGAGTGTACTACCCTGAATGCACTGACCTATGGATCACAGCCGATTCCGGCGGATCAAACGGAGCGCGAGTGCGTCTTTGGAAGTTGGAACTTCAGAAGCCTGCGGATGAATTCGGCATAAGAATCCACGTCTATCACTATCCGCCTGGCACGTCAAAGTACAACAAAGTGGAACACAAGTGTAACTGTCGCATTTCGGCGAATTGGCGCGGCACTCCGCCGACGGATCACGAGACAATCCTTCGCCGCATCGCAGCAGCCACTACTGAAGCCGGAAGACCCAAGATAAAATGCGCACTTGATCGAAGGAATTCCAAAAGAGGCATTAAGGTGACTGACAAGGAATTAGAGTCTCTGAACATCAAAGGGCATTCTTTCCATCTAGACTGGAATTATACAGTTTCACCGCGCTTTTAGTTTAGCGAGGTCCTGCTGGCTACGGCCTGATTTTCCTCCCCTTTCTTATCATCAATTTCGACAACGTTCTATATTTCATCTCCGAAACTCAGCAAGACGGTAGCGTGACGCGCAACTGAAGAGCGTGGCTCGTCTCATGCTCTGTTATCATTTGTTTGCACAAAACTGTAGCGGTTGTTTTTCCACGGCCCCTTAAGCCCGCCGCACCGCCGTACCCACCAGACTGGCACCGCGGCTTCGGCTGCGTCAATCTCCCGGCGGGCGGCGAGGTGATCACGCTTCGCGTTACCGGGCACACGGTCCGCGACAGGGAATCCGCACGCGCCCGAAGGTGGGAACATCCGCGCCAAAGGTGAACAGGCAGGCCTTACGCCGACGCTCACAGGGATCCCGTTCCCGCCCTCGGCACCACCGCCACGGGTTCATGGAATTCAGCTTGCAGTCTGCAACGTGTCTTGAGGGCTTTGCGTTCACTCCGCAGCGTCGCGCTGTGCCGCCTGGTCAGCCGGGAAATCGCAACTCACCGTGGTGCCCTTGCCGACCTCCGATTCGACCTTCACCGTGCCGCCATGGAGTTCGACAAAGGAGCGCACCAGCGACAGGCCCAAGCCCGCTCCGCGATGGCGCGAACCGGTCGAGCTGCTTTCGAACCAGTCGAACACCTTGTCGAGCATCTGGGGCGGAATGCCGGGGCCGGAATCGGTCACTGTGAACACCACGCGACGGCGCGAACGCCAGGCGCTGATGCCGATGGTCGAATGCGCCGGGGCAAAGCCCACGGCATTGGCGAGCAGATTATAGAGCACCTGGACGACGCGCTTTTCGTCGCCGACGAAGTTGCCGACATTGGGCGCGATCTCCACCCTGAGGCCGATGTGATCGGTCGCCAGCCGGTCCTGGATGCCTTCCGCTGCGGCATCTATCGCTTTGGCCACATCCACGGGACCCAGTTCCAGCTTCATGGCTCCGGCATCGATCGTCGCCAGATCGAGAATGTTGTTGGTCAGCGCCAGCAGCGCGTTGGTCGATTTGGTGACGTAGTCGAGATATTCGGCCTGTTTCGGCGTCAGCGGCCCGGTGGCTGGATCGCTGAGGAAATGGGCGAAACCGATAATGGTGGTGAGGGGCGCACGCAGTTCGTAGGAGACGTGGTGGACGAAATCCACCTTCATCTGATCGGCGGCTTCGAGCGCCTCATTGCGTTCCCGCAGCGCCCGCTCGACATTCTCGGTATCGGTGATATCCTGGAAGGTCAGCATGGTGGCGCCGTCGGGCAGCGGGCGGATCATGCAGTCAAGCACACTGCCGTCCTTGCGCTCCAGCTTGAGCGGCACATCGCCGCGGTTGCCGATCGAGGTCACGGCTTCGCGGATCTGCTGCCATACCTCAGGCGCATCATAGAGCGGATGGCACCAGCCCTCCACGGCCTGGATATGCGGGTTCTCCGACAGGGCCTGCGACGACAGTTTCCACATCCGGGCAAAGGCCGGATTGAACAGCCGCACCCGCCCGTTGCTGCCGAACGCCACCACCCCCTCGGCCAGACCATCCAGTGTGGCACCCTGCACCCGGATCAGGCCGTCGAAGCGGCGTTCCAGCTCCAGACGCTTGCTGACATCGTCGAAGAGATAGGTGACGCCACCCTCGGGATTGGGCGTGGTCACCACCGCCAGCACGCGTCCATCCGGCAGATACCAGGTGTCCCGGACCGGCTCGGTGGCGCTGTAGGCCTGATGCAGCCGCGCCTTCCAGGCGCGGAAATCCGGCTGCTCCTGGAGTTTGCGCCCTACCCGGAGGCGGTCGAGAATGCTGGAATCGTCGGGATGGGAATCGAGGAAGGCACGCTCCAGATTCCACAGCCGGCAATAGGAGTCGTTGTAGAAAGCCAGCCGCCGCTGGCTGTCGAACACCGCGACCCCTGACGACAGCTGGTTGAGTGTGCCGCGATGGGCCTCCGCCATACGCACCAGGGCCGCCCCCAGCGCGTCGGCCTCCCCCGCATTGATGGCCACCGCAAGCTGGCCGCAGCCGACGGAAGCAGCCTGGACATCATAGACACCGCGCCTGCCGCTGGCTTCGAACTCCAGTCGGCCGGCAAAGCCGCCGGCGGCCCTGAGCGCGCCATCGACTTCATCGCGGGCGCTCTCGGAGAGCAGGTCGAGATTGCGCGACCGCGCATCCGCCAGACTTTCCGCCTCGAGCGCACGCAGAAAGGCCGGATTGGCAAAGGTCAGGGCACCGTTGTCGTCACGGCCCCAGATCGGCCATGGCACCGCAGCGGCAAAACCGCGCAGTTTCTCGCTGTCCTCAAGCAGCGACTGGTAGCGCAGATTGGCCTCCGCCAGTTCGCGCTGCAGCCCCGTGAGTTCGCGGATCCGGACGATGGCCTGGCGCCCCACCGCCTGCCCGGAGATTTCAAACGTGCGGCCGGCGGCATTGCCGAGGGCGAACAGGAAGCCATCGCCGCGCTCGTGCAGGGCGGCAACCGCCTCACTGAGGCGCTCCGCCGGCTCCGGCGGCAGCCAGGCAGCAAAGGACAGCACCCTTTCCGCGCTTGAGCCGCGCGGCAGCAGCATGTTCACATCACCCGCGATCTGCGGCACGCGGTCGCCGGCCCGCCAGGAGATCAGAACCTGCGGCTCGGCCGAGACCAGGGTTGCCAGACTGTCGGCCTGCAGCTCGAGTTCGGCGATCTGCGCCCGCGCCGCCGCTTCCCGGCGCTCAGAGACGGCGCGATTGCGCCTCAACAGGATGGCGGCATGGACCGCAAAACCGGCCAGAGGAACCAGAACCAGAGCAAGTATGCTGAACAGCACCACCTGCTGGCCGCTGAAGCTCAATAGTCCCCATGCCGAAGAAACTGCGTCAAGCGAGCCGGCTTGCGCGGGCACAATCAGCCCGAGCGCCGCAAGAGCCGCATACACGACATTGCGCGCCAATAATGTACACGACAGCGGAATCTGACGTATCAACACCATTGCGCCTGATATCAAGAGACCTAGGAAGACGAGAAACGAGGTTAAAACCAGTGACTGGGCCGGAATCCGCACGACGGCCAACTGTTAACGCCGGGTGCGAATCAACGGAGAGTATCGCTATCGCGACATCAGGGGTAAGAGTCCAGATCAGGAACACCCGCCGGCCGGAGCACAAAAATACCGCTTGATCCGGGCCTCATGAACCCCTTGTGATTCGATCGCACCGATCACCTGACATCACCTCAGCGCACTTGTGTTCTCAAGATCAAGGGATTTGTCGTGATTCGATGCAACAGGCTGCGCGCTGTGGCACGCACGGCACGAACTACTGATTCGCTGCCCCGTTGCGCCCGGATCACCGGACCGACTCGCGAGATGCTGGCGACATGGCACATAATTCCGCATCTGCACACCACATCAAGCGCAGGCGGTACAGGCTGATGACTAGGGATTGATCGACCGCCGGATCCTGGAAGCTCTCGATCTGCGCTCACCGATCAGCTTCCAGTCGAGCCAAAGCCACCCTGCTGGCGCTGGCTTGATGGCAGGCTCACCACTGGACGGAGCACGGCCTGCACCACCGGCGCAATCACCATCTGCGCAATACGCATGCCACGACGGATCACCACGGGCTGACTGCCGTGATTGATCAGAATCACGGCGATTTCACCACGGTAGTCGGCATCAATGGTGCCCGGAGCGTTGAGCACGGTGACGCCATGGCGCGCCGCCAGGCCTGAGCGCGGTCGCAGTTGGGCCTCAAAACCTGCGGGCAGGGCGATGGCAAGTCCGGTCGGCACCAGGGCATGAGCGCCCGGCTCCAGCGTCAGCGGCTGCTCTGGCGCCACCGCGGCGAGGACATCCAGCCCCGCAGCCTCCGGGCTGTGATAGCGCGGCAGCGGCAGATCGGCGGCATGGGGCAGAAGCTGGCAGGCGATCAGGACGGGTTCGGTCATGGCACCTCCTGCGCCGCAGCAGAGAAATGAGCGGCGATACGCCCGATCAGGCGCCGCGCAACCTCTTCCTTGGTCATTGCCGGCCACTCTTCGACCTCGCTCGAATCACGTGTCAGAAGATGCACGCGGTTATGCGTGCCGCCCATCACCCCGCTGCCGGGCGAAACGTCATTGGCGACGATCCAGTCACAGCCCTTGCGTGCCAGTTTGGCGCGGGCGTGGTCGAGAACCTGCTCGGTTTCGGCGGCAAAGCCGATCACCAGTTGCGGCCGGCCCTGCTCACACTGCGCGATGGTCGCCAGAATATCCGGATTTTCCGTGAGTTCGATGGTCGCGCCGGCACCGTGCGTCTTCTTCATCTTCTGCGTCGCCGCCCGCACCACCCGCCAGTCCGCCACCGCGGCGGCGAAGATGGCGACATCGACCGGCAGCGCCGCCCAGACCTCGCGGAGCATGTCGCGGGCCTGTTCAACATGCACCACCCTGACACCCGGCGGATCGGCGAGTTCGACCGGGCCTGTGACCAGAACCACTTCGGCGCCCGCGGCGTGAGCGGCGGCGGCAATGGCAAAGCCCTGACGGCCCGAGGACCGGTTGGCGATATAGCGCACCGGATCAATCGGCTCATGCGTCGGCCCCGCGGTGATCAGCACCCTGCGCCCACGAAGCGGCTCGAGGGTGGCCTGCGAGGCGGGCAGCGAGGAAAACCCGGGCGGAGAGGGACAGCTGGAGGACATAAGTGCCAGCGCGGCGGCGGCGATCTCAAGCGGCTCGGCCATGCGTCCCAGACCGGCCTCCCCCCTTTCGGCCATCTCACCGCTGTTGGGGCCGATCCGGGTGATGCCATCGGCTTCAAGCCGCGCCAGATTGCGCCTCGTGGCGGGGTTGTTCCACATCTGCGGATTCATCGCCGGCGCCACCAGGATGGGCCGGTTGGCGGCCAGCAGGATGGCACTGGCAAGATCATCGGCATGGCCGTTGGCCATCTTGGCCATGAGGTCGGCAGTGGCCGGCGCCACCACGATCAGATCGCACTCGCGTGCCAGACGGATATGGCCGGCGTCGAACTCGCTTCCAGGGTCGAAAAGATCGGTATGGACCCGCTCATGGCACAATGCCGCCACCGCAAGCGGCGTGACAAAATGCTGCGCCGCCGCCGTCAGGACGCAGCGCAGCCGGATTTTGCGCTCCCTGAGCCGGCGGATCAGATCGAGCGACTTATAGGCGGCAATGCCGCCGCCGATGATCAGCGTGATGCGGCCGCCCTCGGCACAGCGCGCCTCGGTCGCAACACTGCCGTCCGACGCCGGTGCCCCTGCCATGTCGCGCAGGATGACCCGCATTTCTTCCTCGACCGAGCGGTTATGGCGGGCCGAACGCAGACGGAGATAGTCCTTTATGCCTTCATCAAGCCCGCGAATGGTGAGGCTGGCCATGAAATAACCCCGCAATCGATGATTGCAGCTATCTCACATTTCTGATTGCAGTGCAATCACAGATTGGTGAGAAGGATCGCCAGAAGAGTGGCGGCGATGATCCACAGCGCCACCTGGGTGATGCGGTCGGCGCGTACCCTGTCGCGGCCCATACTTGCCAGGCTCTCGGGGCTGAGCCGCACCCCCTCCCTGGTCATGGTCTCAAGCTGTTCCAGCACGGTCACCGCGCGCCTCGCAATCCCGGGCAGATCCATCACAACGCGGGCGATCTCGCCGGCCCCGCCGAGCGCGCCTTCGACCCGGCCGATGGGGCCGAGATTGCGCTCGATCCACTGGCGCACCACGGGATCGGAGACCTTCCACATGTCGAGCCGGGGATCGAAGCCACGTGCCACCCCTTCGACCACCACCATGGTTTTCTGCAGCAGAATGAGTTCCGGCCGGGTGCGCATATCGAACAGGCCGGTGACCTCCAGCAGCAGGGTGAGGAGCCTGGCCATCGAGATTTCTTCGGCGGTGCGGTTATGGATAGGCTCGCCGATGGCGCGGATGGCCTGGGCGAAATTCTCGATCGAATGCTGCGCCGGCACATAGCCGGCTTCGAAATGGACCTCCGCCACCCGGCGATAATTGCGGGTGATGAAGCCAAGCAGGATCTCGGCCAGAATCCGGCGTTCGTGCTGCAGGAGCCGCCCCATGATGCCGAAATCGACCGCCACCAGACGCCCGGCGGGATCGAGGAAGAGATTGCCGGGATGCATGTCGGCATGGAAGAAGCCGTCGCGCAGGGCGTGGCGCAGGAAGCTCTGGATCACCTTGCGGCCGAGTTCGGGCAGGTCGACCCCGGCCTGGCGCAGGCTGGCGTGATCGTTGAGAGCAATGCCCTCCACCCATTCCATGGTCAGGACATTATGGGTGGTGCGGTTCCAGTCGACCTCGGGAACACGGAAATCGGCGTCGTCGCGGGTGTTCTCCGCCATTTCGGAGGCTGCCGCGGCCTCCAGCCGCAGGTCCATTTCCATCGTTACCGACCGCGCCAGCGTGTTGATGACCTCGACCAGGCGCAGCCGCCGTGCCTCCGCCGACCAGGCCTCGGCCTTGCGGGCGACAAAGAAGAAATCGGACAGGTCACGCCTGAAGCGCACTGCGACATCGGGACGCAGCACCTTGACCGCAACCGGATGGCGCGAGCCGTCCCGCAGCACCTCGCCACGATGAACCTGCGCCATCGAGGCTGCCGCCACCGCCGGGCCGAAACTGACAAAGGCCTGCTCCAGCGCACAGCCCAGCGAAGCGCTCACCGCAGCCTCGGCCTCCCTTTGCGCAAAGGGCGGCAGGCGGTCCTGGAGATTCTCCAGATCCCGCGCCAGAGTGACCCCGACGACATCGGGGCGGGTGGCCAGAAACTGCCCCAGTTTGAGATAGGCCGGCCCCAGCCGTATCAGCGCCCGTGACAGGGTCGGGCCCTGTTTCTCCCCGGGGCGCTCAATCAGACGGGCAAGACGCAGCAGAAGCTGCGCCGGTGGCGGCACCAGAGCGGGATCGACCACGCCGAAGACACCTTCGCGGGCGAATACGAAGGCGGCGCGGGTGAGACGCATTATGTGGGTCAGGGAAGAGATCACGTTTGTCTGTTCAACCCGGGTTCCATTCCCGAAAACTCGGGCCGGAAACAATGGCGACGATTGGCAGCCTGAGACAAGGTCCACCCGCTCATGCACGCTATTCCTTCTGCGATCCTGCCTTCCAAGATCCTGCCCTGCCGCGATTTTGCACCCGACCGGCACAACCCGCGACCGCAGCGGTTTTCGCGCGATCTCAAAGACGCCAGCCCGAATGCAGCGCCACGATGCCCCCCGACAGTTTCTGATAGCTGGCGCGGGCAAAGCCGGCCTCGGCAATCATGTCGGCAAAGACCGCTGGCCTGGGGAATTTGCGGATCGATTCGACCAGATAGCGATAGGAGTCGCCATCCCCGGTGACCATACGCCCCAGAGGTGGAATCACCCTGAACGAGAACAAATCATAGAGCTGCTCGAGGCCGGGCACGTCGACGGTGGAAAATTCCAGGCACAGAAAACGGCTGCCCGGTTTGAGGACGCGGTAAGCTTCCTTGAGCGCGCAATCGATCCGCGGCACGTTGCGGATGCCGAAGGCGATGGTGTAGGCGTCAAAGCTCCGATCGGCAAAGGCCAGCGCTTCGGCGTTGCCCTCGACGAAGGTCAGCTGGCCTTCCACGCCACGCTTTGCCGCCCGAGCCCGACCCACCTCAAGCATGTCGCCATTGATATCGCAGACGGTTGACTGGAAGCCCGCCCCCGCGGCCGCACAGGCGCGCAAAGAGATATCGCCGGTGCCGCCGGCGACGTCGATGAGGGCGAAGGGCCGTTCGGAGCGCGGCGGATTGAGGGCGGTGATCATGACATCCTTCCACAGCCGGTGCAGCCCGCCGGACATCAGATCGTTCATCAGGTCATAGCGCCCCGCGACACTATGGAAGACTTCGTTTACCAGAGTCTGCTTGTCGCCCAGGGCGACGTCCTGGAAACCGAAATGGGTGGTTTCGTCATCTCTGGTCTCGTCCACTGCCTGCTCCATCTCTGTGCCCCGCCGCCACCGTTTCAATCCGCGCGCCTGGCTTGCCCAAGGCTCTGTCAAGGCGCCATCAAGGCGCCATCAAGGCGCTATCACACCCGACCGACAAGGTGAATGGCAATGCCCGAACTGCCTGAGGTTGAAACCGTCCGCCGCGGCCTGCAGCCGGCCCTGGAGGGCACCACGATTGTCTCCGTCGAGGTCCGCCGCGGCGACCTGCGCTTTCCCCTGCAGCACGATTTCGTGTCCCGCCTGACCGGGCAGCGCGTCGTCAGCCTGTCGCGGCGGGCCAAATATCTGCTTGCCGATCTCGCCAGCCAGGACGTGCTGGTGATCCATCTCGGCATGTCGGGCTCGCTGCGGCTTGGTGCCGCTTTGCCGCAGGGGCGCGACGAAAAGCACGATCACGTCCGTTTCCTCCTTAAGGGCGGAGCCATGATCGTGTTCAACGACCCCCGCCGGTTCGGCGCCATGAAGGTGATAAGCCGAAGCCGCCTCCCCCATGACCCGATGCTCGCCGACCTCGGCCCCGAGCCACTCGGCAACGCCTTCGATGCCGCTTCCCTGGCACAGGCCTGCGCCGGCAAAAAGACCAGTCTGAAGGCGGCACTGCTCGACCAGCACGTGGTGGCCGGACTGGGCAATATCTATGTCTGCGAGGCGCTGGCGCGGGCCCATCTTGCGCCGCAGCGACAGGCCGCAGGCCTGGCGCTGCGCGACGGGAAACCCTCGGCCGCAGCCCGCCGCCTGGTCGAAGCCATCCGCGCCGTGCTGCTTGAGGCCATCGCCGCCGGCGGCTCGTCGCTGCGCGACCACCGCCAGGCCTCCGGCGAACCTGGCTGGTTTCAGCACAGATTCACCGTCTATGGCCGTGAGGGCGAGCCCTGCCTGACCCCGGGCTGTCGCGGCCGGGTGAGCCGCATGGTCCAGAACGGGCGCTCCAGCTTCTGGTGCGCCACCTGCCAGAAATAGCCTCCCCGCCAACCCGCAAAAAGTCATCCGGCCGCGGCTTTCCGCGAGGGCTTGGCCGCAGCGCTGAGCCACGCCATATTGCGTCAGGCGCACCCCTGTCGGGGCGCGCCTCTCCAGGGAGCCCGTTTTCAGTGCTGAGTGCAGAGGAACTCGAACGTTACGCCCGCCATATCGTGCTGCACGATCTCGGCGGCCCGGGCCAGGCGGCGCTCAAGGCGGCCTCGGTGCTGGTGATCGGCGCCGGCGGCCTCGGTGCGCCCTCACTGATGTATCTCGCCGCCGCCGGCGTCGGCTCACTCCAGGTGGTCGATGACGACGTGGTGTCGCTCTCCAACCTGCAGCGCCAGGTGATCCACGCCACGCCCGATATCGGTCAGCGCAAAGTTGACAGTGCGCAAGCCCGCATCACCGCCCTCAACCCCAACGTCTCCTTCACCGGACACGCCACCCGCATCACCGCGCGCAATGCCATGGCGCTGATGGCGAGCGCCGATCTGGTGCTCGACGGCTCGGATAATTTCGCCACCCGCTATCTGGTCTCGGACGCCTGTTTCTTTGCCCGCAAGCCGCTGATCACCGCGGCACTGGGCAGTTTCGATGGCACGCTGACCACGATCCGCGCCCATGAGAAAAGCCCTTCAGGCGGCTTCAATCCCACCTATCGCTGCCTGTTTCCGGAAGCGCCGCCACCCGGCACCGTGCCCTCCTGCTCCGAAGCCGGTGTGATCGGCGCGCTCGCCGGGGTGATGGGCTCGATGATGGCACTCGAAGCAATCCGCGAGATCGTCGGCTTCGGCGAAGGCCTGGTCGGACGTCTGGTGATGATGGACGCCCGCGCCATGCGCTTTGAGACCCTGCGCTACAGCCGCGATCCCGCCAATCCGCTCAATGGTGACGGAGCGGTGATGACCGATCTCTCCGCCCACCCGGATTATTGATCCGCAATTGCCGTCCCCCTCGCCCGGTCGTCCGCGGAACCTATACCGGCCGCATGGCTGCGGTCCTCGAGGCCTATGTTCTGGCCCACCAGCCGAAGTAGCGGACAAAGAGCCACGCAAACATCGCCAGACATGGCGTGCGCTTTGAGGATGCGAGCAGGATTTTTCGAGGGGTGACGATTACCAGCCTGGACGACCGTTCCATTACCTGAAAACCCGTGAGATCACCATCAGCCTCCGACTGCCGTTGCCTGCCAGCATCCGGGGCATCGCTGCCTCGGCCTCATTGAAGGAAGGACAGAGTACCAGGGGTGGCGACGGCTCAGTCCAGATCCGCGCGCCAATTGGTAATCAGCGATTCGACGTCGGCATTCTGCAACCGATCGATCACATCGTCATCATCGGGCATCATCTCATCCACCCAGGGCCCGTTCTTGCGGATTGTTCGCCGGCGCTGGAGTTCGCGATTGCAGGCTGGTGAGCAGGTGACGGTCCGCGGCGACAGGGCTGTGAACTCCCGACCACAGGTGGCGCACAATCGCTGATGGCGGCTCATTGCTCGCTCCGAAATTCGCTCGCTTCGAAATTCCCAAAGCCCGCACCAGCCCGCTGTCGTCAAAGGCGCTGGCAGCGGCGATCCAGCGTGGCTTCTCAAGCGGTGATATGCGAAATTCCTGCCGCTTGAAAATCCCCCTCCGGCGATTTGTTCTGAACAACTGGCCTCATCGGGTAAATATTGCCGGTTTGCCGCGGCTTTGCTGCGGCGCAACGGCGCCCCGCCAGCCCCTCCTCTCCCAAGGTCAAAAGCAGATCGGCACTTCCCGCCACTGGGCGCCCAGGCTTTCCTGCCCGCGCAAGTCCTGGTCATGCAAGTCCTGGTCATGCAAGTCCTGGTCGCGCAGCCACGCGCGAATGTTCTTCCGGCCCGATCGGCAGTCCCTCCGACGCAAAAGGCCGCACATCCTCACCAGGATCAGGGCTTGCGTCACAACACCCGCGACAGAACCTGCCCCCTCAACCCGCACCCGCAGCGATCTGTCCTCTGTCCAGACGCAAGCGCGAAGCGACCCTCCGGTCACATGCGCCTGCGGACGTCGCCGGGGCGGCCCGATTGATGACTCCTGACGCGGTCAGGGCTTCCCGTCCTGAGCGCGTCAGGAGGCCGGCTGCCCCGGATCAAGGCGGGCAATCCTGCCGAGATAATCCTGCAGGAATTGCGGATCGTAGTTGTCGGCGTTTTCGCGCATGAAAGCCACCACCTTGCGGTACCAGTCGGCCGCCGCCCGGTTGTTGCCGCGGGCCTCCTCAACCATACCGAGACGGTCATAGCCGTCATGAACGTAAGGGTGGTCTTTGAGGAGCTGATGGGCGGCGCGTTCGGCCTCATTGAGCTGCCCTGCACGAATCAGGTCGATGACCGCGTTGGACGCCGCATCCAGCGGGTCCTCGTCTTCGTCGATGCCGGCGAAGCCGGGGAAGACTGCGGGCCCGCTCAGGCGCGGATCCTTCTTCTTTTCGGCTGCGCGTCTGGCAGTGGCAAGTTCTTCATCCTTGTCCTTTGCCATACAGCAGTGCTTGTATTTCCTGCCGCTGCCGCAGGGGCAGGGATCATTGCGTCCGGTCTTGACCGCAGGTTTGGCCATGGTTTGCGTTTCTCCTGTAAAAATTCCGCCTCTTGCGATTCCCGCGCCCGAGGCCTCCATTCAAATCCACCCCGGACCCGGTCGGGGCCCGAAGGACCAGATCGCAAAATCTGTCGTCGCCGGCAAAGGGACAGTCGCTTCAGTCGACGATGATCTTGACGCGGTCATTCGGCCGCACTCTGGCCCGGGCGTCGAGCTGGTTGAGGATGCGGAAACGCTCAACCGGGTGATCGATGCTGCCTGAGCGGCGCGACAGCGATTCCACGGTGTCTCCGGGCTGCACCGTAACGATGCGGATGCGCAAGGGGCGGGCCGACTGGATCTCCTCGAGGCTGAGGCGGCGGAAGGAATTGATGGTGTCGCGAATATTGCGCTCGCTCTCGGCGTTTTTCTGGCGGCTGGCAAAGATGAAGCGGAACACATCGCTGTTGTAGCGCAGCACGTAGATCCGGAACTGCCACTGTTCGCCCCTGGCCAGGGCCGAAGCGGCGGGATAACCAGCGATGGTGAGGTCCTCGGTGGTGGCCTTGTCAATGCCCTCCATCCAGCCGGAATTGAGGTAATCGGCGAGTTTCTGCTCGGCGGGAACCGCAACCATGTCGAAGCGCATGGCCTGCTGGCCGCCGTCCCGGACCCCGATCACCGCCGGTGCCGTGGTGGTATCGAGCATGAAACCGCCGGGCACCTGGAAGGTGAAACCGAGCCTGGGGTGGAGGAAACGGCGGCCGCGCACGAAACCCTCGCTGGGGTCGTCCCCATACACGATGTTGTCGATCGCCGAGAGATAATTGTCGCGATCGCGCGTGAAATTTTCAGGCGCACCGTGCTGGCGGGCGCTGCTCTGGGCATTGCGCACCCGCTCCGGCGTCGCCGGATGCGACGAGGTGAAGTCCTGCGCCCGTGGATCCAGCGACCTGTTGCTGTTGAGTTCGGCATTGCGCTGCATCCCGGTGAGGAGCCGCGCGGCGCCATAGGGATCGAAATGGGCGCGCTCCGACAGCGCCACCCCCACAGCATCGGCCTCGAATTCCTGCGCCCGCGAAAAACTCGCCATGTTGAGCCTGGTCTTGGCAAGAGCGAGCGCGGCAAGTTCCGGATCGTTGCCCATATCGTTGAGGACCTGGTTGACGATCGCGGCCTGCCGGGCCTGATCCTCGCGGTCGGCGGCATGGTGGCGCAGCACATGGGCCATCTCATGGCTCAGCACGGAGGCCAGTTCCGAGGTGTCGCAGGCCAGCGCGATCAGACCACGGGTGACATAAAGCTGGCCGCTCGGCAGCGCGAAGGCGTTGACCGCACCCGAATTGAGAATGGTGACGCGATAGCTGAGGTCGGGACGATCAGAGGCCGCCACCAGCTTTGCCACCGTGTCGCTGATCAGGGCCTGGAGCCGGGGGTCATGATAGACCCCGCCATAGGCCGCCAGGATGCGTTCATGCTCGTGGCTCGGTGCCGCCTCGGCGGTGCTGGCGACCTGCGGCTCCGTCGTGGTCCCGAGATGGCCGAGATTGCTGCAGCCAGCAAGCGCCAGCGCCAGCACCATACAGGCCAGCCTCCCCGGCACTGGAAACCGCCTCATCCGCTGGTGGCAAAAAAGGCCGCCTGATCGACCGCGGTCCATGCTCATGTCGCCTGCTCTGTCTCCACTCACCCCGGTTTCCCTGGACGTTCCGCCAGTTGCTGCCAGTGGCTGAAATCCGCCACGACATTCCCGACATCAGGGAGCAGCCTTTCAGGGAGAAGCCTTTCAGGGAGAAGCCTTGCCGCTTTTCCGCCCCTTTGCTGTCAAATCTTCAGCATCCTGCATACCATATGCCTTGAGACAGAAACGACAACGTCTTGTGTCCAGTTTCGGCTGAAATTCGGTTAAAACGCCGCAAATCGCGGATAACCGGTGGAACGGACCCGATAGCGGGGCTGTGGTTGACGCCGGGTAAACACTCGCCCACAGCTCCCGGATTTCACCGGCTCTCACAGCCCCCCTGCCGCTCCCGATCGGGATGGCAAGGGCGAAGCCTGGCCGAGAGTCTTCACCATGATGGCGGAAATTTTCTGCCATTCCCAACCGGCCCTGAAGCAGTCAACCCGAAACGGCCGCGCAGCCTGGCGGGAAGCAGCAACTGACCCTGGGCCGAAAGGGTGACGATAGTCATGACAAGGCACTCCAGCGAGAAAGCAACGCCGTCATCGCGGTATCTTATTACCTGCAAGTCAGTTTTCGCCTGCGTCGCCACCTGGTGCAGGGCATTGCACTCCGGATTTCCCGGCGCTGCCGGATGCCCTGCCGCACCCGGATCTGAGCCTGCTGTCCCGGCTCTCAAACGCGGGCGTAAAAAACTGCGGGGAACAGGAGTCCTCGCCAACATGACCTCAAGCCACATCGGACGAAAGCCCGGCCTCGCTCGCGGCATCGTGCGAGCCGTGCATCCAGCTCCATGATCGCAGCCCCGCCATTCTGGCTGTGGCGCGAAGCCACCTCCCGCTGCGATTGGGGCCGTTCGACCACGGCAGAAGCCTGCAGGCGGCGGATCTCCCACGACAGCGGGTTTTAAGTGTGTACAGCCTTTGGCAGCAGGGGCGGTCGATCCGGGCCAGCTGAGGCCATGCCCCGGGAGCCGCGATATCGGCACTGCTTCTGCAGCTCGCCGCACACAAAATCGGCAGCCGCCGGGCCTGTGACACTGGCCTCACTGCCCTGTTACCACAGGCGTCTCACTCCGAATCCATCAAAAGTGCTTCTTTGGAAATCAGCGTCATCGCTTCGCAAAATGGACTGGGCGATAAGGAAACGGTCAAACGGATCCTTGTGCGAAATGTTCATTTCACCGGCCAGCCGGGCATGGCGGACGGAGATCGGAAGTTCGGCAAAGTCCTGATCCGCGATGACTCAAAGTCACGTGCCAGCAGCGCCCCTTCGGGGAGCTTGCCGATGCAAAACTTCGTCGCCACCTCCATGGCCGAGGCAGCGCTGACGGCGACACTGTTGTCTTCGTTCGCGACAGCCTCTCGCGCCCGCTGGCTGAGTGCACCGTCCCCCGCAAGCCACCAGATCAGCGCATGCGTATCCAGCAACAGCTTCACGTGAGATTCCACTTCGCCAGTTCATCCTCGGGCAAAGGCTCATCAAACCGCGCGTCCTAAGCAAATCTTTCCCTTCAGCGCGCCAAAGCGCCGCTTGCCGCGCGCCACCACCGGTACAAGGCGCACGATCGGCACGCTTCCACGACGAATGACGACATCCCGGCCGTCAAGTGCATCCGCAATCAGCCTGGACAGGTTGGTCTTTGCCTCATGAACCGAGAACTGGCCATTGCGATCTCCTAATAGCATAGCTAACGCGAGGCACCCTGCAAGAGACATCACCAGTCACACGGGACGATTCCTCGCCACAGATGTTCGATTTTTGTTCGCTTTCTGCGCCGCTGGCTGGCGCGTTTTCCTGTCGCCAACAGCTCCCTCGTCCCTCGCCATGTGCCCGCTAATCCTTCATGGGCACTCAATTTCCTGCAAACATCCGCATGGGCAATGTGTGCTGCAACCACCGTCAGGCTACATCGGCCTCAAGTCGGACTTCGCTGACCTCGCTCAGCTCATCGCGCAACAGCGCGTCAAGATCGATGATCGCGGACTCCTCAAGCGGCACCCCGCCCTGATTGTCGCTGCCATGGACATGCATCAGCGTCTGCACCCGCCGCGCATTGAGGTGATCGACGTGCTTGTGGCGCAAGGCCACCTCCAGCAGTGACCTGGGCAGTTCGACCACGGCGAAGGCGGGCGAGCGGCGGATCTCCGTGCCATCCTGCCACTGCAGCGGGTTGAGCGTATAGACCCACTGGCGGTCCAGCTGAGGCAGCTGGGGCCAGGCTCCGGGAGGCGCAACATTGGCATTGCCGGCGCGGGTCTGCGCCGCCAGCGTCCGCAACTCCCAGCACACCAGATCGGCAGCCGCCAGCACCTCCTGGCGGACCTCGGTGATACTGTTGGAAAAGCGGCTCGCCTCCATTGCAGTGATGGTTCCGCTGGCCACCGCATTGATCAGGGCCGCAGTGCCGGAGACAAATTCGGGGACGGCCCGGTCGATTGCCACCGCCAGCGACTCGATGCTCTGCGCCAGCGAATCACGTTCCTGCTGGGCCATGGCCTCGGTCAGAGCCCGTTCCGTGGCATTGATCTGACCCTCGATTTCCGCCAGACTGGCCCGCAGCATCTTGGCCCGGTCCTCGACCATGCGCAGTTTGGCCTCGGCGCGCTCCAGCCGGGCATTGCCGGCACCCGCCATCGCCAGCCGCGCGGCGGTGTTGCGGCTGTCCGCCAGCTGCGATTCGACGCGGGTCAGCTGGTCCGCCAGCTTCTTTCGCTCGGCCTGCTTGCTGCGCAACGCACTGGTGAAACGCTCGACCGGCCCCAGCTCACGCGTGAAAAATGCCATGATCGCGTCCTTACACATACCCACCGATCCAGGGCCGAATCAGTCGACATAGCCCTGACTCGAGCCTAGGTGTGAATTTGGATAAGATTGCGGCTTGCCGGTCAATCGCGAATAATTCTTCTCTCGGCAAAAAACCAAAGATTTGAAGCGATAATTGAAAATATGCGACAATCAGGCGCGGCCGGGCGGTTCTGACTACCCATATCCGCCGTGCCCGCTGCACTCCCGGCCGATCTGGAGGGCGAATCGACCCGCCCTGATTCGCGCCTGATTCGCGCCTGGCGGCTCCAGGCCCGACGGTGGCAGCGCAGACCGGTGAAATCCGCAGTCCCTTTCCATCAGGCCTGTTCCAGGCCGACCGTGAAGCGGACACTGCGAACCCGTGCCTCTTCTCCGTGCTCGAAAGGCTGTGGCTTTGCATCCCTCCCTTTCGCCCTGCGCCGGCACCAGCCGATCCCTCATGGCAAAGATGTCTCATCGATGGATGCGCCGTGGAGTCCTTCAGCGATCCGGTCTCGACAACGAGGATCGTTTTCGGGACTCGTGAGGAGAACGAAGCCGAATCACATCACGAACAAAGCGGGATTGCAGGCCAATGACCCCCGCGCTTTCGTCGGCCAGCCACAGGATGTGGCCCGCCTCACCGTCCTTTGAAGTCGGCGCGCCGGCGCTCTGCGGTGGCCAGCACCCCTTCCCGGAAATCCTCGGTGGCGCGCAGCCTGGTCTGTTCGGCAAGTTCCCGGGTCGTCGCCGCGGCGACCCGTTCGGCAAGCCCGGCACGCATGCTGGCCCGGGTCGCCAGCAGGCCGAGCGGCGCCCCTTCGGCAATTTCGCCTGCCAGTTTCAGGGAGGCCGCCCGGACCTCTTCCTGCGCCACCAGTTCATTGGCGAGCCCGAGCCGGTGGGCCTCGGTGCCGGTGATGCGGCGGCTGGTATAGAGCATCAGTTCGGCGTTGTTGCGGCCGATCAGTTCCGGCAGCGTCACGGTGATACCGAAGCCGGGATGAAAGCCGAGTTTGGTGAAATTGGCACAGAACCGGGCCTCCGGGCAGGTGATGCGGAAATCCGCCGACAGTGCCAGACCAAGGCCGCCGCCGATGGCCGCGCCATGGACTGCGGCGACGACCGGCTTCTGGTTGCGAAAAATCCGCACCGCTTCGGTGTAAAGCTGGTTGATGGATCCGATGCGGGACGCCGGATCGCTGCTGTCCGCATCGGAACCAGCGTCCCCGCCACCGAAATCGGCGCCGGCACAGAAAGCCTTGCCCTGTGCGGCCAGCACGATGGCACGGATCGCAGGATCGCGGTCGAAATCCTCCAGGGCATCCGCGATCTGGCGGATCAGGGCAATATCGAAGAAATTGAGCGGTGGCCGGCAGATCTCGATCGTCGCCACATGCGCGTTTTTCTCAACCGCGAGATCGCTCTTCATTTCCGCCCTCCTGCCGCAGCGGCGCGGCCTTGCCACATTGGCGCGCTCCATAGCATCCCTGCCCGGAATCGGGAAATCCGCCGCAACTGCCGCTGGAGCAACGACACGCCCCAAAAAAAGCTCAAGGCCCACAGCCCCTTCGAAGAGGCTGCGGGCCTTGAAAGGACAACGCTGAAGTGCCTCCGCTGAGGCGGCCCTCAGCCGGTCGCCATCGACAGCAAGATCGCAGTGACGCTGTCGCGGCTCGCCGAAACCCTGGTTGCGGCAATGGCAAAACAGGCCAGGGGACGCGGCGCCTGGATGCCTTGTTTTCCGCGGCGATGGCGTGGCGCTCCAGATCGCGGTCGAGACCGGGCGGCCGGTGACGACAGATGCGATCCTTGCCTGCGATCATTGATCGCCTGTTTCGAGAGCGCCTCAACAGGCTCACCGATCCGCACGCTCCGGGTTCTGGCTTCGACATGATCCCGCTGTCAGCGAGCCGCACCGCAGTCGTGGTCGAGGAGCAGCGCGATCCCGGCGGCCGCAGGCATGACAATGACGCCTTTTCGGCCCTGGTCCCCTGAGGACGCCCCGTGCCACCAGGCGGTTCCAGATGAACAGCACCAGTACGACAACCATGCCGGCCTCAATGAAGCCGGCCCCCTGACTTACGTTATAAAGGCCGATGAACTGGCCGATCACGGTGGCCAGGAAGACCCCGACGATACCCAGTGCCGCGGTCACAAGGAAGCCGCGCGGATGCAGCCCCGGTGCCAGCCAGGGCGCGAACAGTCCGGCGAGGAAGCCGAGGGCGATGATTTCAGGCTCGCTCTTCTATTTGCGCACTCTGGCCGCACTGCCGCAGCCTTGCGGCCTTGCCACATCGGTGCGCTCCATAGCATCCCTGCCCGGAATCGGCAAATCCGCCGCAACTCCCGCTTGCGATAAAGACCGCCCTCCTGCTCACCCGCCAGAAAGCTCAGGGCCCACAGCCTCTTCGAAGAGGCTGCGGGCCCTGACAGCGCAACGCTGAAGTGCCTGAGCTTGCGGCCGTCAGCCCTTTATCACGCCGCGCGCCACCAGGCGGTTCCAGATGAACAGCACCAGCACCGCGCCGATGGTGGCGGTAATAAAGCCCGCCCCCTGATTTACGTCATAATGGCCGATGAACTGGCCGATCGCGGTGGCCAGGAAGGCCCCGACGATACCCAGGACCGTGGTCATGAGGAAGCCGCGCGGGTTATTCGGCCCCGGCGCCAGCCAGCGCGCGATCAGGCCGGCAACGAAGCCGACGACGATGATGTAGAGCAGTCCCCCGAGTGCCATGGCTCGATTCCCTTTTCGTCAGAGATTTTTCGACATTTCATCGCTGGTCGGCAGGCGACCGTGCGGTGTCAGCTCATGGACCACCTGCGGCAGATACTGACTGAGGCCCGCCAGCAGATCATCGCGCGACATGCCGCTATGGGCGGCCAGGCTGTTGATCTGATCCGCGCCCAGGGCGTCAGCGAGATCCCCCGGCGAGATCGACTTGTTGGCCCCGTCACTGAGCCATGACTTGACCACGTCACCATGGCCTGCCTGCTGCAGCTGCTTGACCAGATCGTTGAGGCCACCGCTGAGCACCGCCCCGCTCGCCGCACCGCCAAGCAGGCCGCCAAGGCCACCACCGCCACCAAGGCTCGCAAGACCACCCTTGAGCAGATCGCCAAGACCGCCGCCGCCACTGCCGCCGCCGGCAGCACTGCCGCCCCCGGTGAGACCGCCAAGAGCACCGCCAAGTACGCCACTCAGTGCCCCGCCAAGGCCGCCCTGGCCCAGGACGCCGCTCAGAAGTCCTCCGATCCCCCCACTCTCCGCGGCGGGCAGCGGAGTTGGCTGCGCCGGCGCGGCGGACGAACCGCCGGTCAGATGTTTGAACGTCTTCCAGGCCAGCAGGCCCAGGATCGCCATGGTGATTGGCGACATGCCTCCGGAAGTCTGTGATGTATCCGCTCCGGGTGCCTGGCCGCGCGGGCCCTGCTGCATGCCGTTGAGGATGTCGAGGAAGCCCATGGTTGTCTCCTGTCTTTGCTAACCATCGCGGCCAACACATGGTGGCTGCATTCGCAGTTACAAGACGGCCCCGCGCAACACAAGTCATCCTGTGCAACACAGGTCATCCTGCAGTACCAGTATGGAGTTCCGCCGCCCGCCGCAAACGCAATCACGTCCGCCAGCCTGCTCCGCGCGCGGTGGCAGATCCTCAGCGGATTGAAGACATTGACCCTTTGGCGCCTTCGCTGCTGGCTGAGACCTCCGTCTGCCGCCAGATACAGTCGAACAGCACCTGGCGCAGTTCATCTCTGACAGGGACGACTGGATTAGACTCCGCTGCGATGAACCGGGGATGAACCGGCGATGAACCGGCGATGAACGAAGACCGCACTTCTGTCCTTCCACCATCCTGAGCACATTGTTGATCCGCCGCACATCCACGGACCTGTCCTTTATGCGCGTGGGTGAAGCGTGCCGCCGGGCCAGAACCGGAACCCTTATGCCCTGAAATCGGATGCCCTGAACCCTGATGCATATCAAAATATGCCTCTCGCCACGCTCCACCCGCATCCTGATGAGCCGGGCATGAATTGAGTTCAATCGCTTCCCCCAGACAGTGGCGGCTTTCCTCCCGGCGACACCAGCAATGCCCGCCGGTGGCCCGCGATCAGCCTCAAGGATTCCTGCCCGCGATCCGCGCCTGTTCACGCCAACCGGCGCAGGCCACGCAGCTGCGACGCCTGCCGGAGGGCCGGAGGGGACATAGTTGCGCCACAGCGCGAGGATATACTCCTGCCGCTTGCAGTCCTGCAGGAAACCGCCTTTCGTCCTGCTGTCAGTGCGCGGTCGCAGCCTGATTTTGCCGGATCCATCCCGACAACAGGCGACCGCACGGCGCCTCTGACATCGGCCGCAGCAATAAACCCCGCACCCGAACGCAACGCCGATCACAACCGGCTTGAGGCGGGCAACCACAGCAGGGTCTGAAAGCATGGAATGCCGCTCCTCACAGCCGACGGTCTCTGCACCCCGACCGGCAGAAGGTTTGTTCTTTGAGACCGCGCTCCTCCTTGTGCGGTTCAGCCGCGTGGGCTGATTTGGTGTGGGCCTGCTGAAGCGCTCCACGCTTGCGCAATGTGAAGGAGATGCGCGGTCGGATGCCCGCCATTTATATGAAGCGCACGACTAGATGCGGAAATGTTTCGACAGTTTGAGCCCCTGCGCCTGGTAACTGGAGCCGATGCGCTGGCCGTAGATGGAGTCGGGGCGCGCCAGCATCTTCTCATAGACCAGCCGGCCGACGATCTGGCCATGCTCGAGGATGAACGGCACCTCACGAGAGCGCACCTCCAGCACCGCGCGCGCTCCCCTGCCCCCGGATCCGGCATAGCCGAAACCTGGATCGAAGAAACCGGCATAATGGACCCGAAATTCCCCGACCAGAGGATCAAACGGCACCATCTCGGCAGCATGGTCCGGCGGCACCTGCACCGCCTCTTTTGAGGCCAGAATATAGAATTCGCCGGGATCAAGGATCAGGGAACGATGGCCGGAGGCCGGGATCGGCTCCCAGAAGTCGGCGGCGTCATAGCCGGCGCGGCGATCGACATCGATCACCGCAGTGTGGCGCTTGGCGCGATAACCGACGAAGCCGGCACTGAACTCGCCCGAGAGATCGACCGAGAGCGCGACACCGCCAGCGAGATCGGCCTCCTCGCTGTCGACCAGCGGTGCCCCGGCGTGAAGCTGCCGGAGACTGTCGGCGTTGAGAACGGCATCGCCGCTGCGCAGGCGCAGCTGCGACAGCCTGGAGCCCTCACTCACCAGCACCGGAAACGTCCTCGGGCTGATCTCGGCATAAAGCGGCCCGTGGTAGCCGGCGTCGATCATATCGAAGCGCCGGGTGCCGTCGGCAATGACCCGGGTAAAGACATCGAGCCGTCCGGTGGAACTCTTGGGATTGGCAACCGCGGTAATCCGCACCGGCAGTGCCAGGCTCTCCAGCAGCGGCACGATATAGACACAGTTGGTCTCCAGCACCGCACCATCCGACAGGCTGAACTCATGGAGCTTGAGTTCATCAATGCGCTCCCCCACGGTCACCCCGGGCCCGGGCAGAAAGCTGGCGCGCACCCGATAGGCGACATCGCCAAGCCGCAGGTCGAGACTGGCGGGCTGGATCTGGCTCTCGACAAAGGGATAGGCCGGCAGGATCATGCCCGCCTGCGCCATCGCCGCGATCATGCGGTCCGGCAGGATCCCCCTGGCGTCGGCGGCGAGTGTGAAGGGCAAGTGATCCTCTTTGATGGCTCAGGGCGGCCCGGGCCGCGAAGCGGGCGGATTTTCCCCCTCTCTGCCGGTTGATGCTAGCCGAGCGGACGCTTGACGCAAAGGGCGGAGCGCAATAAGAGGCGGGTATTCCCGTGGTGATTTGAGCCGGCCGGCTTGCAGCCACGTTAAACAAGTCGCTAAACAGGCCGGGGACCTTCGGTGATCCCGGCTGGTGACGTTTTTGAGCCAATCGGAGATCTGCAAGATGTCGAAACCACCCACAGCCCCGCCGGACACCCGCCCCGAAACCCGCATGGTCCATGCCGGCACCCTGCGCTCGCAATTCGGCGAGACCTCGGAGGCACTGTTTCTCACCCAGAGCTATGTCTACGACTCGGCCGAGGAATGCGCCGCGCGTTTCGCCGGCGACAGACCCGGCTTCATCTATTCGCGCTTTTCAAACCCCAATATCGCCATGCTTGAGCGCCGCATGGTCGAGCTTGAGGGTGCCGGCGCGGCGCGCGCCTTCGCCAGCGGCATGGCCGCAGTGACCGCCTGCCTGCTGGCGCCGCACCAGGCCGGCGATCACATCATCGCCTCGCGGGCGGTGTTCGGCTCCTGTCTCTATGTCCTCCAGGACCTGCTGCCACGCTATGGGATCCACACCACGCTGGTCGACGGCCATGACCTGGCACAGTGGCAGCAGGCCATCCGACCCAACACCAGGAGCCTCTTTCTCGAGAGCCCGACCAATCCCACCCTCGACGTGCTCGACATCCCCGCCATCGCCGCCATCGCCCATGGTGCCGGTGCAAGACTGATCGTCGACAATGTCTTTGCCACACCGATCTTCCAGAGCCCGCTCTCACTTGGAGCCGATGTCGTGGTCTATTCCGCGACCAAGCATATCGACGGCCAGGGTCGCTGTCTGGGCGGCATCATCCTGTCCTCGGAAAGCTTCATCAACGACCATATCCATAATTTTGCCCGCCAGACCGGCCCCTCGATCTCCCCCTTCAACGCCTGGATTCTGCTCAAAGGCCTGGAGACACTTGCCATCCGGGTGCGCGCCCAGAGCGGTTCGGCAGGCCGCCTCGCCGACGCGCTGGCCACCCACCGCAATATCACGCGCCTGATCTACCCGGGCCGCGCCGATCATCCGCAGGCGGCACTGGTGCAGAAACAGATGACCGGCGGCTCCACGATGGTCAGCTTTGAGGTCAAAGGCGGCCAGGCCGGAGCTTTCCGCTTCCTCAACGGCCTGAAACTCACAAAGATCTCCAACAATCTCGGCGATGCCAGGAGCATGGCCACCCATCCCGCAACCACGACCCACCAGCGCCTGTCCGCCACAGCGCGTGCCGAACTCGGCATCAGCGACGGTCTGATCCGCTTCTCGGTCGGCCTTGAGCATCACGATGATCTGATCGCCGACGTCACCCGCGCGCTGGAACAGGCTTCCAGCTGACGGGAGGGAGGGAAGGGCAAAAACCCCGCCCGGGGCCGCGCGGCCGACAGCGGCGCGCGCACGCCGCCTCTTACAGCGGCCGGTATCTGCGGACACCACCGTGCACATCGCCGCCGTAGCGGATCTGGTCGACCGAGAGGATGATGTCATTGGCGAGAAGCTGGGCGAAACAGCCGTAACCCCAGTCGTTCATATGCAGTCCGTCGCCGATGACGAAGTCCTCGACCGGGATCGAAAGCTTCTCGTGCCAGTCACGCATCACCGCAAAGCGCGAAAAAACAGCGACATGATGCAGGGCGGCGACGCGGCCCAGCTGCCGGACCATCGTGCTGGCAAGAGGCGCACGCTCGTTGATACGCGGGGAATATTGCGGATCGACCAGAACGATGTCGCTGCCCGCAGCCTGGATGCGCACCACGCCCTGTTCCACCAGATGGACGGTATCGGTGGGATCAAGGTTGCGCAGCACCGCGTTGGTCCCGACCTGCCAGATCACCAGATCGGGGTGAGGATCAAGCACCGAACTCTGCAGCCGTTTCATCATCTCAGGTGCGTCTTCGCCACCAACACCAGCATTGAGCACGGTGATCTCGGACGCCGGATAGTGCTTGCGCAACTGGGCGGCAAGACGATTGGGATAGTTGAATTCCGGCTTGCTGGCGCCATAGCCCTGGGTCGAGGACGAACCGAAGGCGACGATGACCACGGGCTTGCCGGCCGTCAGCTTGGCGGAAATATGGGGCAGCGCCCCCACCGCTTTCGGCTCGCCGGGACCGGCGGCCTCGCAGCGCGCATGCGCCATCACATTGCCCGCAGGCTTGACCACCCGCGTCACATGCTCCATGCCGTTGTCGCCCAGGCTCTGCCCGGACCTGCTGGTTCCCACACTCTGTGCCTGGGCCAACGTCACGGGTGCCAGAGCCGCCATCACCACGACCGAATATGCCGTCACCCGCAGGGAGTCCAACCAACTCATCAACACACCACCTCAATTTTCCTTCCGCTGGCGAGCGCAACGCGAGGCGCTCTCGCTCTCCCAGCATCCCATACCGGGGCCAGAAACTCCGCAATTCAGGAGCCCCGCAATTCAGGAACCTGTCCGGCCGATTACACTCCTGGCGGGCAGAAGGAGCCGGCCAAATCGAACCGCCCTCAATAATCCATTCACGCAATCCGGTGCAGCAGTCCGCTGGCGGACCATGGCGTTGCGAAAACCACTCCCGGCACAAATTGTCGGGACAGGATAAGCCCGCGCAGGCGCCCTGCTGAATTATCCTGCAGGCCCATCTCCTGCTTCTCTTCCTGCGACAGCGCCGGAATCGCACCCGACTGCATAGCATCCGGCAGCTGGTTTTGCCAGACCACCAGATCTTGTCCTTTTCATCGGGAAATGCAGCAGAATTTGACGTCCCGTGAGAATTTGACCTGTCAATTCCAGCGCTTCCCTCCCGATCAAACCGATTTCCGGTGAATGGCAGGCATGGTCGCCCTTCGCGGGCAACTCCCTGGCAGCACGCGCTTGCCATCAACCCGGTCGACCGACCTCGCCTTTTTTGCGTAACTGCCCTGGTCGGCGCAACATCGCCTTGCCGATGCCGCGCCCCGACAGGCGGAAAACCCGACCTGTCCCCGGGTCACGTCGGCAGCGGGTCCCTCCACCATCGCAGCCGGGCCGGTAAAAACGCCTCGCGGCGTCGATAATCGGCCGCCCTGCAGCACATTCGACCGCCTTGCGCGTCATTCCCGCCCGGATTTCGTCAGGCCGCCCGCGCCCCCGGCAATATTGGACCCTGCTGCCCTATTTTTCCGGCGGCGCTGCCGCGGCCATCGCCGCATCCATCACAAAGCGGGCCAGTGCGCGCCCAAGGCAGTCATGAACCTGTTTGGCCAGTTCCGGCCCGGGTGAAGACGTGCTGAGGTCGAAACGCCCCCGCGTGTTCCATTCCCGCATCATGGTGAAGCGGTCGAACAAAGGAACATTCTGCTCCTGCGCCACCAGACGCATGTTGTCGAGATAGGATGAGACGGAAAGAACCAGTTCGGTGCGGGGGCTGTATTGCAGGTTGATCAGAACGACCTCCACCCCGGCATTCTTCCATACGCTGACGCCGTCGCCGAGAGCGTTGCGGAAATCCTCCGGATCCACCGACTGGATGGCATCCGCCGTCCCGGTCTGCCAGATCACCAGATTCGGTTTCTTCTCATTCATCAGTCTGGCAAACGTCGATGCCGCCTCCTCCGCGGTCTTTTTGCCCAATATCTCCACCGCGACATTGACGGGCACCCCTGGCAGCTGCTCGCGCAACACCGCCTGCATGCGCGCCGGATAGGAACTTTCCTCCGATGACGGAATGCGGGTCGAGCCGCTGCCGACCACCAGGATTTCCAGCGCTTCGTGGCCGCTGATGCGCTTGCCGACCCCGATCAGCCGGCTCTTGGTCTCCAACAGATAGGGGGCGACCTGACATCGCGCTGGCACCGCTTCGTCGGCGCAGGCGATCGACGGCACCACGCTCCACAACAACAGCACTGCCAGGCCGGCCCCGGTCGCGCCCACCACCGTCTTCACCACCTTCTTGTCGGTGACGTGGCGGTACCAGGAAAGCGTCGCCGCCAACCCCCACATGATGACAATGCCACAGGCGATCATCAGCCCATGCATCATCGCCCCGCTGGACACTTCGGTGAGGATGAACTGGCCGACGAAGGCAAGAAAGATGCCGAGACAGAAGATTTCCAGCGAATGCTGGCCGCAGACGATCACCGGCCGGAGCCACGGCGATTTCAGGCCCGGCCAGTCCTGGGGCAGAAAACGCACCATGAGCACGGCCAGAGCCAGAAAATGCACGATCCGCAGCACGTCGAGATTGGTCTTGTCGATCGGATACATCCAGTGCGCGAGCTGGGGCGGAATCCACTGCTCCATCTGCGGCACATACCAGGTCAGGGTGACGTAAAAGGCAGCGAGGAGATAGGCCACCGCAAACCACAATGTCGCCCGCGCCGCCACAAGGCGCGACAGCCGCTGCGCCCCCCCGAGCGCACACCAGGCGCCGAACACAAACAGCAGCTGCCAGGCCATGGGATTGAACACCCAGGTGCCTTCGGGATAGGCCGACAGCGCCAGGTCAAACCACCAGGTCAGGGCGTAAAGCAGCACCCCCAGGCCGAGGGTGAGGTCGGGCTTCCACTTCATCAGCCACAGGATCAGTGGCAGCGCCACCATCAGCACGATATAGAGCGGCAGCACGTCCATGTTGACGGGCCGGAAGCGCAGGAGCAGCGCCTGGATGATGGTGGCGTCGGGCTGTTTGAGGAAATCCATGATGCCCATCTCTTCGGCGTAGAGCGGGTTCTTGAAACTGGTGGCAACATAGGAGATCTCCGCAAGGAAGATCGTGAACAGGAAGACATGGGCGACGTAGATCTGCCAGGCCCGGCGCAGGATCCGCGCAGTGGAGATCACCGGGCCCGAATTGAGCATGGTGCGACCATAGACGAAGGCTGCGGTATAGCCGGAGATGAAGATGAAGATCTCGGTGGCATCGCTGAAACCATAGTTGCGGATGGTCAGCCAGGTCAGCAGATTGGCGGGCAGATGGTCGATGAAGATCAGCCACAGCGCCAGACCCCGAAACAGATCGAGCCGCAGTTCGCGCCCGGCGATCACCGGCAGCGTCACTGCGGGCGCCGCACAGGCCTCCGTCGGCGCTGCCAGCGCTCCTCCCACCTGTTCCGTTATCGCCATCAGGAGCCTCGACTTTACCGTCCGCGCCGCTCAGCGACTGTAGCGCCATCCGCCCAGCGGGCAAAGCGCAGCGTCGGAATGGGCGGGTTGATCACCCTGAAAGCCTGGTTTCGCCGCCCTCACGGCTCAAACCGATGGACGCTCCGGCCAGGCGGAACCGACCTTAAGGACGGCGCCCTGGCTCCCGACCTCCCGACCCCCGATCCTTTGAAGACACCGGGCTTCCCGGGGCACAAGACAGGCAAGGCAAGACAGGCAACGATGCCTGACCTGGCTGGAGCAATCCGGATGGTGCAGGGCTTTGACTGCACGCCTCCCCTCCCACACGATGATGCCTCGAGGACCCGAAAGCGGCCTGGAACCGCACCCTTGTGCATCAGACCTGCCGAAAGCGCTACGCCCTGGCTGCGCTGAGCCGCCGGCCGGTCCTGCCGATACGGACTTTCTCATGCCGCTGGCGACCCACGCACCGGCACGAAGGCCGTCGTGGTGACGGTGAAGGTCTTCTCACCACGCTGGTTGGTGCCGGTAATCACCGCCTCCATCAGTCCCCAGCCCGGCCGCGATGCCGACCGACGCTTGTTGACAACTTCGAAAACGAAATCGAGTGTGTCACCCGCCAGCACCGGCCGGGTCCAGCGCATATCGCGAAAGCCGGGCGACGGTCCCCATGCGCCGGGCTCTTCTCCTCGGGCTCGCATCTCCTTCTCTTCCCGCTGCCAGTCCGCCACCAGCAGCGCGACCGCAGCCGATCCGACATGCCAGCCGGAAGCAGCCAGGCCCCCGAACAGCGAATTTCGGCCCGCCTCTTCGTCGAGGTGAAAGGGCTGCGGATCGAACTGCGCGGCAAAGCGCCGGATCTCCTCCGCGGTGAAATGACAGCAGCCGAGCGCGCGCGGATCCTGGAGCCGGATGTCTTCGAAATACTGCATCAGGAGGTTTCCTCTGCGCGCTGCCGGAAGAAACCGCAGGACACCATTTCGCACAACACCTGGTCTTTCGCGTTGCGAATGGTGCTCTTCACCTTCACGATCCCGATTCCCGGCCGGCTCGCCGAGAGCCGCGTTTCCAGAATATCGACATCAAGGGTGAGATCGTCTCCGGGCCGCAACGGTGCCAGCCAGCGCACCTCATCAACACCGGGTGAGCCAAGCGAGGCGGCACGCCCGATGAAGCCGTCAACCAGCATGCGCATCATCACACCGCAGAGATGCCAGCCCGAGGCCGACAGGCCCTCCAACATGGTGTTCTTCGCGGCTTCCTCATCGACATGCATCGGTTGCGGATCAAACTCGCGGGCAAAGGCAAGAATCTCCTCCCGCGTGACGTGGCGCGGACCAAAGCTGCCGTAGCGCCCGCAGTGAAAATCCTCGAACCAGAGATCGATTCCGGGTCGAGGGCGCGGGACTTCCGCCTTCCCAACATCATTGTTCATGTCACTTGCTGATTGCCGCAACGGGTAATCGAGGTCCTGCTTCGCTGATGACGGTTTCCTGCAAACGCCACTTCCGCGTAAGCCGATTGGAGTATCGCCTCGCCGCCGGCCTCCATGCCGCCGCGCCTGAACACAGCCCCCCTTGACCAGAATATGGATCGCACCGATCCCGTCGGCCGCCTTTCCGCACTCGATAACGGGGAAGCAGGCCCCTGTCACGCGATTTCCGCCAGCGCACGGCAAAATGGAGCAGGCCACCGGTTCTGGCCGCTCTCCCGACGGTTCGAGGCACAACCCTGTCGCCCGCCGCGTCGAAAGCGCGAGTTGTCAGCGCCGGGATGGCGAAAGACCGGACAGCTCCCTGCCGGTCCTGCCGGTCCTGTCTCCTCCTCGCCATTCGTTTTCGCCACAGTGCGTCACCGCCGGCCGCACGCAGTGCCTTGATACTGCAGCCGGCGCCCCTGTCCGCCATGTGACGCCAATCTCACCGGCATTCCGACCGGGCGAGGCGACCATCGTTGCCGCCACCGATCCCCCATTCACGGGATTGCCGCAATGCAGCCACCAGCGCTAATTGATCGTGCCCTTCGTTCCGACGCCTTGCACCCAACTTTCCCTCGCTGCCTGCCGCACCGTCCTGCAACCTCCGAGTCCTGTCGACCATCATGCCTCAGACCCTTCAGAACTCCCCCCTGACGACCCCGGATTCCGGTCCCGCCACCGCCTTCTCCCTGATGCAGCGCTGCCTGCCCCGCGCCATGATGCGCTTTGTCATCCTTTTCGCCTGGTCGCCCGCAACCTTCCTCTGGCTGGTCGTTACCATCGGCGGCGCACTGTGGAGCGCTGCCCACGTCGCCGCCAACATGGTGCGCGGCATCGTCGGCACCATCAACGGCATTGTCGAGGGCATCCGCAGTTTCCTGCCCATCCCCGGACTCGACACCGTGGCCCAGCTCCTATCAATAGTCACCCGCGGCGACACGTCACCTCGACAAGGTGATCCCTTCCTGCGACATGGCCCGGGCGATGGGAATCCATGGGAAGCAAGGATCGCCAGAACCCTGTCAAGACGGCTCGCCTTCACACCATCCTTCCGCTCCGCGAGCCAGGAAGTGCCTCAACCGAGCCTGGCGTAAGTAAATGCTGGGGCAGCCGCCGCGATGTATTCGCAAACATAACGGAAATCAACGACAGAGACAGTAATGTTGCGTGCCGAACTGCTGCTCAAACTGGTCTTCTGTCCAAGTGGTGCCCTCACCAACGCCGCGAACATGGGTGGCATCACAAGAACCCCTACGCCGGACAACCGGACAACGGCGTTCAGGACCGCTCCAGCGGCGTTAGCGCTCGTCCAATCCCGCTCGCGGAACACGAAAATGTGATCCGGGTATTGTTGCGCGCCTTCCGCGTCCGCTTAATGTAAGACGTTTTGCACCCAACAGACAATTAACAGCAAAGAGGATGACCTGTGATCCAAATCAATATTGGTGACCACACCAGCCCCCAGTCCGATTACGTACCATTTCCGGGTAATGCCCGTCGAGAGATAATGTGGGCGAGAACAAAGGCAATCTGGATTGCGAAGTTTAAACCCTCGGCCGATGTCTACTTCAGATCACTCCCTGGCGCGCGGTCACTGAGTGACCTGCTGAGCGACAATTCGATCTGGATTAACTATCATCCGACCCTGATGGCCTATGGTCAGACTGACGCCGTCGGCGGCAACGAAATTGCAATCTCCGCCATTAGCCGCAGGATGGGTCGCTGGACAGTACTGGGTACACTGGTGCATGAGCTGGCGCATGTCGACGGAGCCCCTGCCGGCTCGTCAAACGCTGCGGAACTGGCTGTCCTGGCCTGCGGCATGGGCAAGGCGCGGGAGCGAAGTACTGGTATTGACGACCCCTACACGCCCTATGATCCGACTATTCAAGGATAGACAATGTTCACATTTCTGAGAGCATTTTTAGGTGTGCTTCTGTCAGTTTGCGTTGCGCATCCGGTATTGGCCTGCCGATTCAGACCCCCATCTGCCGCCGCGGCATACCGGAACGCAGACATCGTCGTCCGCGCCTCGGTACTCTCCGTTGAGGGTGAGCCCTATCGCTCCGGTGGAGCCCGCGCGAAGCTCCGGGTCGATACCGCCTGGAAGGCGGACATTGCAGGTGATATAACTGTTAACACCAGTACAACCTGTGCCGTCGATTTCCAGGTAGGGAAAGACTATCTGATCTTTCTCCATCGCAAACCCACTGGCGAACTGACCACTACCATCGACATGGGCGACCGCATCCTGGGAGAATCCGATGCTGCATTGAACTGGCTGCGCAGGCATGGGAGGAAATCGCAGCTGCGGCAAAATTGACACCACTGTGGACCTTGCCGGTTCTGGCGCGCTCCGGACTGCAGGCCGCAACACGGCGATCCAGCGGCGGACTCCGTTCAATCCGTGGAGCAGTCACCGCTGACATTCAATCGCGGAATGGGCTCTGGGTCAGATTCAGGGGGATGCCGAGGGAGCCGTCGTGGCAATCCTCCCCCTTTCCTGCCGTTGGCGGCATGTTCGAACCTGACCGGCAGCCGCTCTGGGCTTCCGCGACGTCGCGGCCGGGACGGAGGACGATCCAGGCGTTGCGGTCCTGCGCCGCCCGACGCCAGGACCGCACCACTGCACAGAAAGCCGCTCGGGAAATTGGAAAGTACCACTCCGAATCGTGCCGATGAGCTTCATGCCCATCAGCATTTCCTTTTACGTCCCATGAAAACAACCCGGATAGGATGTCACCATCCAGGTCTTTGTAATGTACTAAAGGAAGGACGGGGAACGAAAGGCACGGGTGACCGTCCTGTTCAGCCCGACACGCTCGATGTTGCGCGTCGAAAGGCCCGGTTCTCTCCTTGCGATTTCTGGCGGACCGGGTTCGGCTCCGACACCCCCTAATCCACGATTGGAGTACCAGAAATCGCAGGCTGCCTGCCGAATTGAACTGTTCGACATCTGCTCCCGATGCGCCACCGAAGTCACGACAAATTTCGTCAAAATCGCCACCCTCGCCACCAAACGGCGGATTTCAGCGCTTTGCCACAGTCGACTGGAACCGACACCGCCAACGACACCCACCAGGCGTTCCAGCCCCATCCGGATCTCTCTCCTTCACCAGCTGCCTGCGGCTTTTCGACCCACCGGGTGATCCCGACAATGACGACGGACTTCACGGCCTTGTGCGCGCGCCCGCAATATTTCAGGGAACCCTTCCCTGGCGCTCACCGACACGCCGCCATCTCTGCCACCACCACCGCTGCAGCCGGCGATCCAGCCACGCCCTCCTGTCCGGCACGGAACAACACTCCCGGCGAATTCCACCGGAGCGGGACGACTATCGGTGCCGCCACAGCCCCCGCATTCACGGGATTGCCGCGGCGCCGAACCCGGCGCTATTCGCTGCACATCCCGATGTCCCCTCCTTCCGACGCCCTGCACCCTACTTTCCCCACAGCCTGCCGCCCTGTCCTGCAACCTTGCGAGTTTTGTTGAGCATCATGCCCCAGACCCATCAGAACTACCCCTTGACGATCCGGGATTGCGGTCTTGCCACCGCGTTCTCCCTGATGCAGCGCAGCCTGCCTTACGCCATGATGCGCTTTGTCATCCTTGTCGTCTGGTCGCTCGCCGCCTTCCTCTGGCTGGTTGTTACCATCGGCGGCGCGCTGTGGAGCGCTGCCCACATCGCCGAAGCCTTCGGCATCATCTGGTTTCTGACCTGCATCGCTGCCGGCGGCTGGTTCTGGCACACGGTCCTGCGCTATGCGCTGCACCTCATCGAGTGCGGTCATGTCGCTGTTCTGACAGAGCTGATCACCCACGGCGACATCGATAACCGCGGCGAATCCATGATCGCCTACGGCAGGCGCATCGTCACCGAGCGCTTCGGCGAGGTCAACCTGCTGTTTGCGGCCAACATGATGGTGCGCGGCATCGTCGGCACCATCAACGGCATTGTCGAGGGCATCAGCAGTTCCCTGCCCATCCCCGGCCTCGACACCGTCGCCCACCTGTTCGCAATGGTCACCCGCGCCGCGACACGTTACCTCGACAAGGTGATCTTTTCCTACAACCTGGCCCGGACCGATGACAATCCATGGGGCGGAGCCCGCGATGGCCTGGTCTATTATGCCCAGAACGCCAGGCCGATCCTCAAGCAGGCGCTGTGGATCGTCATCCTCGACACGGTGTTGAGCGCCTGTACCTGGCTGGTGACGCTCGCTCCCGCAGCGCTCCTGATCCTTCTCCTGCCGCAATCGATCCGCTCCATGGGCGCCGTCCCCATCCTGCTCCTCGCCGTCCTCTTCGCCAGTGCCGCGCGCAACGCCTTCATCAAACCGGTCTTTCTTGTCATGGTGATGGTCCGCTTCCACGCTCTGGTCAAAAACCGGGATGTGAACCGCGAATGGACCAGCCGGCTTGACCGCCTGTCCGACAAGTTCCGCGACCTTGGACGCAAAGCTGCAGGATCTTTCAATCCCTCGCTCCAACCCGCGCGCTGAAACGCAAGTCTGGCGTGCCGGACCACATCATGCTACCGCCGATCCGCTTCCCCGCTGTTGTAGGCTCCCGCAGCCACGCCCGGTGGATCGAGTCCCTGGATCTTGTCGGGTTCACCCTCCAACAGTCCCCAGGGTCCCCAGGACCAGAGCCATGGATAGAGAGCCTCTCTGCCGTCTCCCCTTCGGCCTTTTCCGGGCCGCTTCCCTGGCGGCTCTGGCGCTCGCTGTCCTCACCGGCGCCACATCCGGCGAAGAGAGCGAACGCGGCAAGGACCATCCTCTGGTCGGGCGCTATGAGGGCTCGCAACTCACGACTTATCGCGCGCCCCGCTTTGACACCATCGCGCTCATCCGGGAGCCGCTGGCCGAGAACGACAGGGACGTCCACCTCCTGCAGCTGGAGGGCAGGGTCTCGTTCTATTATTACAAGCTGCCACCCAATCGCTCGACGCTGGAGGTCGCGCGCAATTTTGAGAGCAGCCTGAAAGCGAGCGGGCTCGAGATCGTCTTCAGCTGCGGCACCACGAACGGATCCTGCTACGTTGACCGGTCCCGCCGCAGCCCCGGCAGGCTCGATGCCTTTCTGGACAACCGCATCAGTCGCTGGCCGGAAAACGCTTCCCGCGAATCGAACAGCAACATCGGCAACGCCTGCAGCAGTGGCGACCCACGCTACCTGCTCGCCAGACGGGGTACGGGCAACGACGCCACCACGGTCAGCATTGCAGTCTGCGACGGCGGCTTCCAGGGTGCCTTCGTGACGGTGGTCGAGGGGGCCCGGTCCGACGCCGACAAACTGAGCGATGCCGCAGCGCGTTCCGGGCGTCTCTCCGGCGAACCCGGAAGCGACCATCCGCTGGTCGGCCGCTACGAAGGGGCCCGCCTCACCACCTGGCGGCCCCCCCATTACGACGAAATCGCGCTTGTTCAGGAGCCGGTGAACGAGGACGACAAGGATGTCCGGCTGTTGCAGATCGAGGGCCGGGTCTCCTTCCTCTATTACAGGCTTCCCGCCGAACGCTCGACACTGGAGGTTCAGCGCAGCTACGAGGTCGGGCTCAAAGCCAGAGGGTTTGAAATCCTCTTCAGCTGTACCACGCTGGACGGATCCTGCTATGTCGACACCACGCGACACAGCACCGGCAGGCTCCTGTCGATCCTGGACAACCGCACCAGTCGCTGGCCGGAAAATGCTGCAGGCGAATCCGGCGGCAATATCGGCAACGCCTGCGGCGGCGGCGATCCGCGCTATGTGCTGGCGCGGCGGGGAAGCGGGAACGACACGGTCACGGTCAGTGTCGTGGTCTGTGACGCCGGCTACACCGGTGCCTTTGTCGCCGTGGTCGAAGGCACGCCGATGGATAGGGACAAGATCACCTTCACCCACGCCGCGGCGATGGCGCCGGGCGAACCCGGCCCCGACCACACCCTGGTGGGGCGCTATGAGGGCGCCAGGCTGACGACCTGGCGTCCGCCCCGCTATGACGAGGTGGCTCTGATCCGGGAGCCGATCGCAGAAGAAGACCGCGACGTCCGTTTTGCCGAACTCGAAGGCGACGTCTCTTTCTACTACTATAAGATGCCGCCCGATCGCTCGACACTCGAGGTCGTACGCAGTTACGAACGCGCGCTGGCGGCAAAGGGCCTGACAATTGTCTTCGCCTGCAGCACAATCGACGCCTCCTGCTACATCGACAAATCGCGACGGAGCGCCGGCAGGCTTGAAACGGTGTTGAACAACGGCACGACGCGCTGGCCGGAAAACGCGTCCCGCGAATCGGGCAGCAATATCGGGAACTCCTGCAGCAGCGGCGATCCACGCTACCTGCTCGCAAAACAGGAAACCGCGAACGGAACGAACTATGTCAGTATCGCGGTCTGTGACGGTGGTTACGAAGGGATTTTCGTGGCGGTGGTCAGGAGCCGGCCAATGGAGATCAACAAGGTCACCTTCGTGAACGCGGCGGAAATGAAAAAGGTCCTCGCCAGCGCCGGGCGCATTGATCTTTTCGGCATCTTCTTCGACAGCGACAGGGATACGATCCGCCCGGATTCAAAGCCGACCCTGGACGAGATCGTCAAACTGATGAATGCAGATCCACAGCTTCATCTGCAGCTGGTCGGGCACAGCGATGCCAGCGAAGGCGATTCCGGGGATGGCGAGCTGTCGCGGCGGCGGGCCATGTCGGTGCTGCAAACCCTCAGCGAAGCCGGCATCGGGCGCGAACGCCTCACCGCCCGCGGTGCTGGCGCGTCCGAACCGGTGGCACCTGACAGTTCCGAGGAAGGGCGAGCCAGGAACCGCCGGGTTGAGCTGGTCGGCATGTAGCAGGCCGGGTGTTCGCTCCGGGGTCCGTTGTTTGAGGGGCGCTTGTTTAAGGGTTCTGGAGAAAACACGCAGCGCCCGAATTTAATTGTGACAAAAATCACCGGGCCGCAGCTTCTAGGCTGATGGAACGTTGGCGAGCCCCCGCCATCGCGGCCAAGACCCGTAATTTCAATGTGTTACACCCTTGCCGCGGGCGCGGCTGGCCCGCCCTTGGGCATTGAATCAAATCCGCACCGCGCAATTCTTGAGATCACTCCTTTATTTCGCCATGATTGCCGTTCGAAGATGAAAATCCTTCGATGGTGCCGATGGTGCCTGCGGGGAGCGTCACGGGCGTGGCCGGCTTTACGGCACCGGATTTCGGGTCAGGACGGGCGGGCCAGAACTTTGAAAGCGAGAGTTGCCATTGTCGAGGATGACGCGGTGGTCGCCGCGCACGTCGGCCGTGGCATTGCCTGCCACGACCAGCTCCTGCTTGCCGCCACCGCCGCGACACTGGCCGAGGCACGCGCCCTGCTTGACGAAGACATTGATCTTTTCATCCTCGACCTCGGCCTGCCCGATGGCAACGGCATTGAGCTGATCGAGGAAATCCGCGCCCGTGATGAAGAGGTGCCGAAAATCCTCGTTCTCTCCATGTTCGGCGACCAGAACAGCGTGGTCTCGGCGGTGCTGGCGGGTGCCGACGGCTATCTGCTCAAGGACCTCGACACCCTCGATATCGGACGCCAGGCCGTCGACGCCCTCAACGGCGGCGCGCCGCTGTCGCCGAGCATCGCCGGCTATGTGCTGCGCCACCTGCGCCAGCAGCAGGCGCACGCCATCGACGAAGCGCCACCGCTGCTGTCGCCGCGCGAGATCGGACTTCTGCACCTGCTCGCCCGCGGCTGCAGCAACAAGCAGGCGGCGCGGGAGCTTTCACTTTCTCCGCACACCATCGGCGACCATGTCAAATCGATTTACCGCAAGCTCGGAGTGAGCAGTCGGGGCGAGGCCGTGATGCGTGGCGTTCGCAGCGGCCTGTTATGAGACTTGCTTTCGGGCGCTCCACCTGGAGTCGCGCCCTCACCATCGTGTTCGCCACCCAGGTCCTGTTCTGGAGCGCCTACGCGGTGATGTTCCTCAGCCTGCGGCCGCCGAGCGGGCTTGAGGCCGATCAGCTGACCAGCACCCGCAGCACTCCCGCCCCTGGCGACGGCCTCATGGGGGCCTTCGTATCCGGCCTGACGCGGGCCGCGGTGCTTCGCGTTGCCGGCTGGCAACCCACCGTGGTTTATCCCGGCCGGGTAAGCCTGCTGTTGCGCAGCCAGGGCACCGATTCGGCGACCGGATGGTCTCTTGCCTGCCTCAAAGACCCCTGCGGCAAAACCAATCCGGTCTACGCGGGATCCTTCGCCCGCATGGAGGCGGCGGCCCGTCTGGAACGCTTCCAGCGTCACGACATCGTCTGGATCAACATCACTGTCGCCGCCGTCGTCGGCGTGGCCCTGCTCCTACTGCTGCCGATCAGCCGCTTCTCCCGTCTCCAGGCGATCACCGGCATTTTCCTCCTCATCGTCGCCACTGAAACCTGGATCTCGGGTTTCGGCGCAGCCCGCCTGACACAGTCCTGGTTCCCGGTGCTGCGCTATGCTGCCCAGTTTCTGGTGTTCGCCTGGCTGGCGTTGATGATGAACGCCTTTGCCGGCTGGCGGGCGCGAGAGGCGATGGCGACGGCGGCGTGTTTTCTGGCTGCCCTCGCCACTTTCATCGCCGCCTTCCTGAGCCACGTCGATATCGCCAGTTTCGTCCGTCTCTTCCAGGGTGCCGCGCTCGCGCTCCTTTTCGGATACGCTATTCTTGCCGCACTGCGTCTGTTTCGCACCACGCCCGGCCTCACCTTGCGCGACATGGCCCTGCTGCTGGTCGCTCTTGCCTTTATCGGCTTCGATCTCTTCCTGCTGCTGCCGCGGCAGCACGGCCTGGCGCTGCGCTCCGTGCTCCTGTCCCCTCCGCTCCTGGTCTTTATCTTTCTCTTCGAGCTTGCGCTTCGCGGTCGCCGCCTCAATCAGGAGGTCGAGGCGGCGCGCAATGATCTGCAACGCCAGGTGCTGGAACAGGACGTCGATCTCGTGCACTCCTCCAACCTCCTGCGGCGTCAGGACCGCCTGCTCGCCGTCCACGAGGAACGCCAGCGCCTGCTGCGCGACATGCACGACGGCGCCGGCGGCCTGCTCACCCATCTGCTGCTCGACCTGCGTCAGAACCGGCTCACGCCTGCGCAAATCGAACTCGGTCTGCAATCGGCGGTCGATGATCTGCGCAACATCGCGAGCGCCATCGACGCCGACGACGAGCCGATCGACGAAGCACTGGCCGCATTCAAGGAGCGCATCGCAGCCCGCCTGTCCCGCTCGACGATCGCCTTCACCTATGACTGCGCGCTGCCGGCCCCCGCACCCAGCATTGATGTGCGACGCCTCCTCAGTCTCTACCGGCTATTGCAGGAGGGCGTCACCAATGTGGTGCGCCATGCCGAGGCATCCGCCATCGATCTCAAGGTCGAGTCCAAAGGCGATGGTGTCATCGCCATCACACTGTCCGATAACGGCAAGGGATTCGATCCGGGCCGCGCCGGCAGTTCTCCAGGCGAGGGACGCGGCCTTGCCAACATGCGCCGCCGCGCCGAGCAGATCGGAGGAACCCTGCAGATCGACAGTACGCCGCAAGGCGGCACAGGGCTCGTCCTGACTTTGACGGTATGAGCAGATCGGAAACGTTTAGGGACCGTGGAAAAGTAACTGCTACAGCTTTATCCGAACAAATGACCCCGGAGCATGAGACAAGCCACACTCTTCAGTTGCGCGTCACGCTACTGTTGTGCTGAGTTTTGGAGATGAAAATCTAGGCTCTTCAGGTTTTTGTGTGGGTCATTTTTCGTAGTTGTGGAGCGATTCAGCCTATTGAAACCGGGCAATCCGGCGTTTATTGAGGGGCAAAATCTGGGACACGGTTTCATGGCAAAAAAGTCGATGAAGGGGCGACCTTGGTGGGAGGGTTTTTCCTGTAATTACTCACCCCCCCTTGCATTATACTTCATATTTTTCGACTGAGTAGGTCGTAGTACGCTCGTCAGGTGATAGGTCAGGCAAGTAGCAACGTGCCGGCGGCATAAACGCACTGATATTATTCACGATCTCGTCGGTTCCGCCGGTGATGATGCGCAGGCTGCTATCAATAAGATGCGGCTGGATACGTCGGAACGCGCATGTTTGACGGCGGAGAGATGACCACGGACGCCGGCGTTCTGTTGCTGAGGCAGGTTGATGCGAAGATTAACCTGTTCGACAGGGTTGCCGCCTGTTTTGCTGATGGACGACTTCAAGTTGCGGTAGAGTACAAAATCAAAGACATCGTCGCCCAACGGGTCTTGGGACTGACGTTAGGCTATGAGGATCTCAACGGTCATGAAAAGCTCCGCCATGATTTGGCACTCCAAGTCGCAGTCGATAAAACGACATCGCGGCGCGTGGATTGTGCACCTCTCGCGGGCAAGTCGACGTTGAACCGCCTTGAGCTTTCGAGTGAAATCGGGTCGCGCTACTGCAAGACGCCCCATGATCCAGTCAAATTTGAAAATCTGTTTGTCGACCTATTCATCGAGGCCCATCAGCGCGCCCCAAAGAAAGTCATACTGGATCTTGATGCTACGGACGACAGGTTGCATGGCAATCAAGAGGGCAAATTCTTCCACGGCTATTACCAGTGCTATTGCTATCTGCCTCTCTTGATGTTCTCGGGCAAGCACCTGCTGGCTGCGAAATTGAATTCGGCGGACGAGGATCCCGGGCTTCGAGCGATCGAAGAAGTCAAGCGCATCGTTGGACGGATCAGAGCGCGTTGGCCGAACGTTCGCATCATCGTTCGCGGTGATGGCGGCTTCTGCCGCAACGAGTTGATCCAGTGGTGCGAGGAAAATGGGTCGACTATCTGTTAGGTCTTGCAAAGAATCCGCGGTTGATCGCCATGATTGGCCAGCAACTTCTAGCGGCGGCCAAAGAGCACGGCCAGACTGGTGAATCAGCCCGCCGTTTCGTATATTTCAAATATCGAACACGCAACACGTGGACAAGACTCCGCAGAGTTGTTGCCAAGGCGGAGTGGATAAAGCCATCCGACCCTGAACTCCGGACTTCCTCCGATCTCTACGAGAGCCTGTATTGTGCCCGTGGCGAAATGGAAAATCGGATTAAGGAATGTCAGCTCGATTTGTTTTCCGACAGGACATCCACCCACTACATCAGTTCGAACCAGCTGAGGCTCTGGTTCTCGGCGTTAGCCTATGTGCTCGTGGATACCCTTCGGCGCCTTGCGTTGGCGGGCACTCGCCTGGCCACATCAACATGCGGATCGATCCGATCGAAGCTATTGAAGATTGCGTCGCAGGTTCAGATCAGTGTGCGGCGCATCAAATTCTCAATGGCTGAGGCATTTCCACATGCCGATGTCTTCGCCGCCGCCTGGGCTTCCCTCAGCTAGGCGGCTGATCCACCCTTGGCCCACTGGAGACTGAATTTTACCACATGAACATCGCATCGCCAATCAGCCTGCAGTCGCGGGCCCTTGGCGTTTGAGCGCTTGCCGCCTGAGGCTGCCAAGGTGCTCGGTGGAGCACCTTCGAAAAAATCGAAAAGGCCTGTGAGATATCCGGGCTAGAAGGTTGTCTAAATGGATCGGCCCTCTCTGTTGAGGGTGGACCCTATCGCTCCGGTGGAGCCCGCGCACAGATGCGGGTCGAGGCATCCTGGAAAGCTGACATTGAGAGCGATATAACCGTTAACACCAGCACAACTGGTGCCGTTGGTTTCCAGGTAGGGAAAGACTATCTGATCTTTGTCCATAGCGAACCCAACGGCGAACGGACCACCATCGACATGGGCGACCGCCTATCAAAGGAAGCCGATGCTGCTTGGAACCGGCTGTGCCAGCATGGGAGGAATTCGCAGTTGCAACAAAATTGACACGGACTGCGGATCCTGCCGATTCGGGAGCGATCCGGACTGCCGGACGCAACACGACGAGCCAACGCCGGTGTCGGTTCACCGTGCCATCCATAGGCTTCTGCGAAGTTCCGGGTAAGGCCCCGGCGGCACGCATCGACCCGCTCCGCAACGAGCGCAGCTTCTGCGCCCGACCGATGACCGCGCGCTAATCTGTCCCAATTGCCGGAAAGCCTCGAAGCCGGTGGCCTTCGACCTTCGACAATCAAAAATTGATCGGACGCGGGTCGAAGTCGCCTCCGTGATCAATATGTGGAATTGGGAATTTTTTCATCGCATATCTCTCTCCAGCCTTCGGCGTTGAGCGCACCAATCCCCACGGCAGGCAGGCGAGCCGCATATCTGGCGGGATTCTGGTGAACATATTCACATACTGGGATCAAGCCCGATTGCGGCGGCCTTGTGTCTTTGCCGTGTTCTATTCGGGGTTGGAGAACTCTCCGGTGTTGCCGAACCTGCCTGCTCGGCCGAAACATGTCCCCGGTCTCTATTCCTCGCCAGTGCGGCTCGCCATAATGGGAGTTTGTCGCTTCACAGCCTGGTTCCATGGAAGGAACCGAACGATCCGGTTTCGGGTTCCATGATTAGTGGAAAGAGCCCCGAATTTCTTTACGATTTTCTCCCTAAAAACGAATTGCGCTTTGACCCATGACGGTAATAGTTCCACTCTTTCATTTAGCGACGAATCAGAGATTCGAGTTTTGAGGTCAGGAGCAACTGCGTTGGCTTGCCGACGTACCGGTGAAATTGGCATCCTTGGCTGAGGCAACAGGCCTTGCCATCAAGACGGAGGACGTGCCGATGTGCTTCATGCCCATCAGCATTTCCTTTAGCATGAAAAAAACCGGATGGGCTGGAATCTTTCCATCCGGGTCTTCGTAATGCTCTAGTCGCCTGAGTCATGGATATTGTGGGCAAAGCTTCCGCAATTTGACACCGGCGTCGTCGGTTGTGAATCGCCAATTTGCCTTGGCATGGTGTTGGTTGCGATATTCCTGCCAGGCTGCGACCTCCCTGACCAATGTCGGCTTGTCTGGGAGGCGCCGGTCCAGACACTGTGCCGTCAGCACGGCGAGTTCGGATTCTGCCATGTCGAGCCAGCTGCCGTGCCTGGGGGTATAGTGCCATTCGAAGCGTTCCACCAAGCGTCGCGCTTCGGCAGCGGGGAAAGCAACATAAAGAGATGCTGGCTTGTGAAGAATTCCTTTCTTCCGGCAGGACTGTCATCCGGCGAGCATCCGCCCCAGCATGTAACCTGACCCGGCTCCCGTACCAGCCCCCGGCCACGTCGCCGCTCCGCAGAGGTAAAGCCGACCAACCGGGGTGCGGTAGCGCGACCAGCCCACCACCGGACGGAAGAGAAAATTCTGATCGAGGCGGTGGCTCCCTGCAAGATTGTCGCCACCGATCAAGGAGGGATTTTCGCGCTCCAGATCGAGCGGTGAGAACACCGCGCGGCCGAGGATCCTGGCACGCAGCCCCGGCGCATAATGCTCGAGCAGATCCAGCACGCGTTCACTATAGGGCTGTTTTGCCTCATCCCAGTGGGATGCCGCAATCTGCCCTGCGGCATCGCCTTTGATCTCTGCGGGCAGTACACGCACCTGCACCCACAAGGCCTGCTGACCCGCCGGCGCCCGGCCTGGATCGATGGCACTCGGCTGACCGACCACCAGCACTGGTTCGACCGGCAACAGGCCGCCCGCCGCTTCGGCATAGACCCGCGACATCATGGCAAGATCGGGCGCCAGATGGACATAGGCGAAACTCCGCAACGCTTCCCCGCCACGCCAGTCAAGCGGCCGGTTGAGCGCCAGATGGATCATCATGGTTCCCGGGCCCGGACGGATGCCGGCCACGCGTCGATTAAACAGGGCCGGCGTCGCCGTTTCCGGCAGCAGGCGGCCAAACACCAGCTGGGGATGGAGATTTGCAATCACCGCCCGCTTTGCCGCAATCCGCCTGCCGTCGGCGAGCTGCACGCCACTCGCGCGGCCGCACTCGGTCTCGATCGCCGCCACTTTCGCGTTCAGCCGCACCTCCACCCCTCCGGAGGAGAGAAGACTGCACATTGCCCGAATGATGGTATCGGCACCACCCTCCCCGATCACCATGCCGAAAGACTGGTTGGCCATCGATTCCAGATAGGGAAACAGCGCCCCGCCTGCAGTATCCGGCGTGAAGTCGAGATGCAGGCCCCAGGCCGCCATCAGGGTCTTGAGTTTGGCCGACTCAAAATGGGCATCGAGAAAATCCCGGGGGCTTGAAAGCAGCAACCGCGCGGTATCGGAAAGCCAGTTCAGGCCGCGCCGGCGCAGCGCCGTGAGCACGGCGCGGGCCGCAGCAAAAGACGGCATCGGCGCCCCGAGAAGGGCAAAAATATGCGGCGCATCGGCACCAAAGCGCTCGACCATAGCGCGCCAGGCAACCGCGTCGCGCTCCGACACCGACCCGATCGCGGCCACCGTGGATTCGAGATCCGTCGACACCCCGAGATGGCTGTGGTCCCGGTAAACGGTGGCAAAGCAGTCGGTCGCGCCGACCAGCTTCAAACCATGGGCGGTCAGTTCATCCTTATACTGTGCGAAGAAAGGGGAGCCGGCAAACATCGACAGGTTCATCGCGCAGAGGTCGTGGCGAAAGCCCGGGCTGGTCACTTCGCAGGTCTTGACCGCGCCGCCGGCGCTTGCTGCCGCCTCCAGCACCACGACCGACCAGCCGCGCTTGCGCAAATGGATGGCGGCGGCAAGTCCGTTATGTCCCGAGCCGATGATGACCGCGTCAAACTGTTCCATTTGTTCCCTCCGCGCACGAAACGCCAATCCGTGAGAACTTCGACCCCCCCCCGGGCGTAAAGGCCTCAAAAAAGACATCTCTTCGGCGATCCCGGCTCGTGCCAGTGCACTCTCAATCAATCGCACTGCCTGCCGAGACAAGACTACTACCCCTCAACAGGCCAGTATTTGCCAGCAAACCAGTCTTACGTCCATAGCGCACGCAACGAACTACGCTGCGGCCGATCCGTCGCAGTATCAAGGTGGTGCCATGAACGCAGAACTCGCGGTGACCTCGCTCGCCAGCCTGGCGGTGAGCGACTGGCTGTTCCTGCTGGTCGTAGTGATGGCGTTTGCGTTGACTCTCAAGTCGGGAAAATTCAAATAGAGTCAAGAAATCGGTACTGCCTTGCCCCGGCAAATGCCATAGTACCGGCCGTAACCGGACGCCGACTGCCTGCGAGCGACCCGACGCGAAACAAATAAAGAGGGCAGAAAAGCAGCTTCGCCAGCGTCATGGGTTTTGTTCCTGGTCCTGCTACTGCGAAGCGAGAAGAACCTGGAGAGGAAACGATGAGTCACGATCTAAAAGAGATGATTGAAGATCACGCCCTGGAGCGGGTCCCGGACGGCCATCGACAAGGCTGGCTGGCCCTGTCCTGGAACACCGCCAGCATTGTCACCACTCTGGTGCAGATCTTCTTCGGTGCCCTCGTCACCTTCGTCGCCGGATTCCGGATCGCGCTCGCCGCCGGCATCCTGGTCACCGTGATCGGAGCGCTTCTCGGCTGGGCCTGCGGGCACGTCGCCTTCCGTTCCGGCCTGTCGTCGACCGTGCTGTCGCGCCATTTCGGTTTCGGCGCCAGGGGCTCCATCATCTCCTCCCTGATCTACGGCTTCATGATCATCGGTTTTCTCGCCCTCGAGAATGCCCTGCTCTATCACGGCTTCCTGTTCTATTTCAGGCTCCAGGACACGTTGACGAACGCGGCTATAATCTATGGCGCCCTGACCCTGACCTGGATCCTGTTAACCGCCTATGGTTTCAACCTCATCGTCAAGGTGTCATCAATCACGCTGACCCTGTTCCTGCTGGTCCTGCTCTACATGACTTACGTCGTGGTCTCAGGCATGCAGCATTCGTCGGCGGAACTCTTTTCCTTCGGCTCCCAGCTTCCCGCTGCGGCCCTTGCCGCCATGCACGTTTCCAGCGATGCCGACAAGTTCATCTTCGCCGTCAACGTCCTGATCGGATCGGCCGGTGCTCTGGCGCTGACCGACGCCGACATCGGCCGTTTTGCCCGCCGTTCCCGCGATATCGCCATTGCCGCTCTCATCGGCAACATCATGATGGATATCATCATGCTCTGTGTCGGCGGCATCATCATGTATGCCGGCGTCCCGGCCCTGGTCGACTTCTACGTCGGCTCCGGCATGTCGCTGTCGGATGCCCATAAAGAGACCCTGGCAAGCCCGCATTCCATCGCCGCAGCCTTCGTCGTCTTCGGCGGCGCGCTCGGTGCCATCCTGATGGTGCTGGCGCAGGGCAAAGCCCAGGTCCTCAACACCTATAGCGCTTCGCTGTCGCTGTCGAACCTCGCCGACGCCCTCCACTGGCGCCCCGGCCGCCTCACCTTCGTGATCCTGGCCAACATCATCGGGCTTTTCATGCTCACTGGGCACATCCTCGCTCTGGTCAATTCCTGGATCACGATTCTGGGCGTCCTGACCACATCGTTCTCCGGCGTCATCGTCGCCGACTACTACATCGTGCGCAAACTCTCAGGGCGGGGTGCCGACACCTCGCGCCCCCCGGAAGCCGTGAACTGGGCTGGCGTCGTCACCGTCGCGGCCTCGGTGACGGCCTCCCATTATCTGCTGCCCGCCATCGTCCCCATCGAGTTCTTCGCGACGCTTGCGATCTCGTTTCTGCTTTACCCCGCGCTGCGACTGTCGGTGTGGAAGTCGCGCCACGTGCTGCAGAGCGCATGACACGACCGATCCCTACGCTAAGGATAAAAATCTCAAGGAGAGAATCCTCATGACCGACGCCTCGCCCGTGCCTGTTTCTCCGGTGCCTCCGTCGAAAACCACGGGCCAGGCTGCGGCCTTTGACCACGTCGTCGTCGGGGCCGGCATCAACGGCCTCGTGGCCGCTGCGCTGCTGTCGAGGCGCGGCGGCAAGGTGCTGGTGCTTGAGCGGGAAGACCACATCGGCGGCTGCATGCGAAGCGCCGAGGTCACGGCACCGGGCTTCCTCCATGACGTGCTGGCAACCACCTTCGTGCTGTTCGTGACGTCGCCGGCCTATGCCGAACTCGGAGCCGATCTGGCGCGCCATGGCCTCGAATTCTGCCACAGCCCGCACCCCACTGCGGTGCTGCGCCCCAACGGCGAGAGCCTGGTCCTGACCCGCGACCGGGCGTGCAACATCGGCGCCTGCAGCGCACGAGCCGAGGGCGACGGCGCAAGCTATGGCCGCGATGTCGGTGAGATCGAGGCCAACGCCCAGCTCCTGTTCGGCCTGCTCGGCGGTGCGCTGTGGTCCGGCGCCACGTTCCGGCTGCTGGCACGCGAATTCTGGCGCCGTGGCATGCACGGCCTCTCCGCCTATATTGGCAGCCTCCTCGTTCCGGCCCGGGGTTGGCTCGAAACCAGCTATGCCTCGCCCCTGACCCAGGCCCTGTTCGCTCCCTGGGTACGCCATTGCGGGCTATCGCCTGAGGATTCGACCTCGGCACAGATGGCCAAGGTGGTCGCCTTCGCCCTCGAAGCCGCTGGAGCGCCCATCGTCAAGGGAGGTGCCGCCAATGCCGCCACGGCGCTCCGCCGCCTCATCGAAGAACGCAGCGGCAGCATCCGCACCAGAAGCCCGGTCGATCGCATCCTGGTGGAAAAGGGGCGGGCAACCGGCGTGGCGCTTTCTTCCGGCGAGATCATCCGCGCCCGCAAGTCCGTGATCGCTTCCCTCACCCCTTCAGAACTCTATGGCCGCCTGCTTGGCGAGGCCGCTCCACAGTTCACGCGCGACAAGGCGGCTCACTTCCGCCATGGCAGCGGCAATTTTCAGCTCCATTACGCCCTCGACCGGGCCCCGCGCTGGATCGCTGACGGACTTGAGAAGGTCGCACTGATCCATCTCTCCGAGGGCCTTGATGCGGTATCGAAGTCCTATAACGAGGCGATGCGCGGCCTCCTGCCACAGGTCCCGACCATCTGCGTCGGTCAGCCCGCGGCGCTCGATTCCTCGCGCTGCCCCCCGGGCAAGGCCATATTGTGGATCCAGGTCCCCGACGCGCCACGCCAGGTCAAGGGCGACGCCTCCGGTACGATTGCGACCTCGGGCAGCTGGGATGAGGCCACACGGGAGGCTTTCGCCGACCGCATTGAAGCGATTCTTGCCCGCCACATCCGCGACTTCCGGCGAAGCATCCTCGGCCGCCACGCCTGTTCCCCCGCCGACCTGCAATCGATCAACGTCAATCTCGCCGGCGGCGATCCCTATGGCGGCGCCTGTAGCATTGACCAGTTCTTCACCTGGCGGCCTTTCACCGGCTCGGTCAATCACCACACCGGGATCAAGGGCCTCTATCATATCGGCGCCTCGACCCATCCCGGTCCCGGCCTCGCCGGCGGCTCCGGCTACCTTGTGGCCAGAGAACTGGCATAGGGGGACGGGTCTTTTCCGTCTTTCGGCAGGCTCGCGCTTCACCGCTCGCCAGCGCACGTGTGCGTACCGCTCCCCGGAGGATCTTCGGAAACCTGCGGGACAGCAACGCCTCTGTCATGGTTCCAGAGGAACCGGGCCTTTCGCAGAGGGATATGTTCTGGCGCAGACAATGGTCGGCTCTGCCCCCTGTTGCTCTCAACCTGGCGAATTTGCCGCTGCCAGGGGTGGGAGCGCCCCCACACCACAGGATGCGCTTTTCCTGACCTCCAGTGGGGTTTGCCAGGCTTGTTCTCAATGGGCGGCAGGATCACAATCCCCCGCACCTTTTCGCTTAAGGAAATGGAATCCGATGTCACCCACTCCTCCACGGATCCGGATCATCGATGGCAGGGCCGTCCAGGGGCTCCGGGAAGCCCAGGCGATCCGCTCCGCGACTTGTGCTTGCGGCAACGGGCGGATGGGCGATCCTGCTGCGCTATGGAACCCTGGAATGCGCCATTGCCGCCCCGAGAGCCTCACCCCCCCGCTTGCGGCGAACGCTGCCCGCTGCCGCCGCCTTCGTCCGCGATCAGCTCGGGCTCTCCCGTTTCGACGTTGATCTCGGGGGCTTTGAATTGGCAAACACGCCGCGCCGCACCGATCCCCCTGAGCGTTTGCGCACACCCCATGACGCAGCCGCCCATGACGCATGGTTCCGCGAGCAGGTCACGTCCGCAATTGAAGAAGCCGATGATCCGAACGCCGAGTGGGTTCCTCATGACGTCGTCAAGACCGACTGGGAGCGCGAGCGCGCCGAACTGTTGAAGCAGATTGAACGCGAGCAGCGCTCATGAACATTCGCTGGCTCAGGCGCGCCGCCAGTAATCACCAGCACCAGGCTGACCCTGTCTCCAGAGACCACCCTCGCGGCACAGGATCGAGCAAATCAAACGTCTGACGCAGCGCGTTGAACCGCTTGCCCACAGCCCGGAACCGGGGCGCCGTGGCCGACAACGCGGAACACAAGAACTCGTCGTCGGAGGAGCTCCGTTTCTTCCTGTCTATCGCGTGCACCGGAGGTTACGGCGTGTCGACATTCTTCGCGTTTTCCTCGGCCCTCGTGGCATGCCTGCCGCGATTGATCCAGGACATAGGCGTCCCTGGTCGAGTTCCCCGATTACTGCTTCACAAGGGGAGCGGCCGCCCCCCAGAAGCGGATCACTCCGGGCTTGCCAGGCCAAACCCGCACCGGGACTTTCCCGCCCTCCCTCCGACAGCCACCTCGTCCCTCGTCCTGAAATCCCGCCTCGCGGGCCAGCCCCGGCCTGCGGCCTGCACTGCCGTTACTCTTTCGCAGTTCGTAAGCAACCGGCATTGTTGCCGCGCTGTCGTCGATGCCACGTCGAGGTTATGGTCAGAAATGGCAGCCGGCCGCATGCACTTCCGCCATCTCGCGGCCAGCGAACGAATGTGTAGGTTGGAGGAAAAATCGGGCCGCCTTGCGGATCGCGTCAGAAATCTGCCCGGCTTGTCGCGTGTCTGGCTCTGCGCCTGGCGGATTTGACACCGATCCCGAAAAGTCGGAAATCGGCAATCCCATCGCGGGTCGCGCAAAGCGCAAAGGAGAGTTTGATGACTGACACCGAGGTTCCTGCTCGTACCGGGTTGCGGACAAGCACGGTTTTCCGTCGCGCGTGGGACGTCTTCCTGGCCAATTTCCCGCTCTACTTCGCCATCGGACTGCTGGTGGCCCTGCCATGGACATTGCTTGAACTGTCCTTTGATGCGGCAGAAATCGCAAGGACCTGGAACTTCACCGCGGACTTTCTCGGTGCGGCTGCACTGGCCTGTTTTGCCCAGTTTGTTTCAGGCACGCTCGGCTACGCGGTGACCATCCTTACCGCTTTCAGCCACCTCTGTGGCGAGCGCAGAAGCATCGGCGAGACCCTGGTGCGGGCGGCGCGGGGATTCCTTCCGCTCGCCGGCGTGGCGGTTCTGATCACGCTCGGGGTCCTTGTCGGCACCATTCTCCTGGTGGTTCCGGGGATCATGCTGGCGGTGCGATGGGCGGTTGCGTGCCCCGCCTGCATCGTCGAAGGAGCCGGACCAATTGCGAGCCTCAGGCGCAGTGCAGCACTCACCGACGGCGAGCGCTGGGTGCTGTTCGAACTATTCCTCCTCTTCCTGGTCGGTGGCGCCATTGCCGGGGGGCTTGGCACCTTTCTGCTGGGACTGGCTGGCGGCAGACCGGGCGCAGTAATCGGCAGCCTGCTGGTACAGGGAATCGTCGGTGGCTATGGTTACTGTCTGTCGTGGCCTATCATGAATTGAGCAGCACAAGGGAAGGGCTCACGACCCGGCGGATGGCTTCCCTCGACGGATCCTGAGCGCCTGCGGCAGCAGGCGCCTTCTGGGGCGTCACTCGCCAGGCGAGCCAAGGCGATGAGGCTTGCCGTCAGGAAAATGCCTCTGCAAGCCGGCCCGCAGAGACGCTTCGGGCCCGGAGCAGCGCCGCCGTCGCCCCTTGTGGCAATCCACCGGATCTGAAGAGCCGCTCCAGCAGCTCATGGTCATCGCTGATGTCGATGTCGGTGCCGAGAGCCGGGTCATCGCGGATTTCGAAGGTGAGCCCACGCGCCGCCGCCAGATCACGGAAACGCGCCAGACTGTGCGCGCCGAAACTGAGCGGCAGCGGCAGCGGCAGCGGAGCCAGCAAGAGGTTGGTCCCGCTCCCCTTGCTGCACCTGGCGGCACGGAGCAGGCCGCGCTCCCGCCTGTTTTGACGTGCCCCGACAAAACGATCAATCGCAGCAGAAGTCAGCAGCGGCAGATCGGCATGCACGATCAGCAGCTGGCGCGCGCCGGCGCGGTGCGCCCAGTGCGCCGCCGCCGTCAGATCGGCATTGAGACCGCACGTGCAGGGACCGGGATAGCTGACGACATCAGCAATTCCTGTGAGCCTCGCCAGTTCCGGCGTGCCGCTGACCAGCACCACATGTTCAACGCGGCGCGATCCGACCAGTGCGCGCAGCACATCAGCAGCCATCGCCACCACCAGGTCCCGGCGCTGAGCTGCCGAAAGAAGGCCGGCGAGGCGGCTCTTGACGCCACCGAGTTCCTTGACCGGCACCAGTGCCCACAGACCCGCTGTCATTCTGGTGCTGCCAGATCGGCCGCGAAAGACAGGCAGCGCCGTGCCAGCTCCACCTTGTCGGTGAGGCTCGACATCATGATGTCGCACCCGAGAAGCGACAGCTGGGGAAGAGAGGCCGCGACATCGGCCGTATCTTCGCTGTCCACCACATAACCATCGAGAAAGTCCTGGTAGTGCCGGGCAACCGCAGCGGCGGACGCCGGGAGGCCCAGTTCGTCCATGATTTTTGTCGTCGGCCCCTTGATGGCGGTCCCCCTGATGATCGGTGCAACCGCAATCACCGGTGCCGCGAGCTGGCGCAGGGTTTCACGCACCCCCTTGAGGCTCAGAATGGGATCAATCGAGAGATAGGGGTTCGACGGGCAGATTATGACCGCGGCGAGATCGGGATCGCGCAGCGCCGCCGCCAGCGGCTCGGACGGCTCCGCTGTCGCCGCACCCGAATAGATCACCCGCTTCACCCGCGGTGCACAGCGCTCGCGGACGAAATAATGCTGAAACGCCAGAGTGCCGGCGTCGGTCTCAACCAGCGTGCGCAGCTGCGCCTCGGTCATCGGCGCGATCATGTGTTTTATGCCGAAAGAAGAGGTCAGTGCGGCCGTGACCTCGCTTAAGGTCCGGCCCTGATCGAGCAGCGCCCGCCGCATCAGATGGAGGCCGAGATCCTTATCTCCGAGCCGAAACCAGGCTTCCCCGCCATGGCGCTCCAGTTCGGCCAGAGCGTTCCAGCTCTCCCCGGTGCGACCCCAGCCTTGCCCGGGGTGCACCACGCCGGCGAGCGTATAGGTCACGGTGTCGATGTCGGGGCAGATGAGGAGGCCGAGATGCTCGAAGTCGTCGCCACTGTTGACGACGATGGTGAGCTTTTCCGGCGCCACCAGATGACTGAGGCCAAGCGCAAGTTTGGCGCCGCCAACGCCGCCGCACAGCGCCAGAATGCGCGCCCCTCCCGCTTCCTGTGGTCGCGCCGTGCTCACAGGAACAGATCCTGCTCGACCGGGCGCAGCAGATCGGCTGCCCGCCCCGACCCGCTCAGGTCGAGGCCGCGGACCACGACGATGGGCAGCGCCTGGTCCGACGGCCCCATCAGAATCGAGGCGGCAGCGGCGATTTCGTCGGCCTGCGCCACCTCGGTGACCTCGAGCCGCCGGCCTTTGAGGTCGCTTTTGCCGCGATAGTCCTTGAGTGCAACCAGACCGGCGCTGCCGAGGCAGACCCCGCAGGTGCCAAGGCGCCAGGGCCGGCCGAAACTGTCGACGATCACAACCGCCACATCGACATTCAGTTCACGCCGGATTTCGGCGCGCAAAGCCTCCGCACTGCGATCGGGATCGGCCGGCAGCAGCAGCATCTGCTCGTCGCCGCCATCGATATTCGACTGATCGATGCCGGCATTGGCGCTGACAAAGCCGAGCCGGTGACGGACGATGAGGACGTTGCCGGCGATTCTTACGATGCGCTCCGATTCGCGCAGCACCATCTCAACCATGCGGGGGTCCTTGCCGCAGCGCGCAGCCACCTCGCGCGCGCGCTCCGACACCTCGACGCTGTCGAGACGGACATAGCGGTTTTCCGATTTCGAGACCACTTTCTGCGTCACCACCAGGATGTCCCGATCCTGCAGCGCCGCTGCATTGGCCGCCAGAGTCTGGCGGATCAGCGGAAACAGAGCCTGCCCCGGCGCGACCTGGGGGAAGCCGCAGGGAGCAAACATCTCAACGCGCCTTGAGCCGGGCTGTCCCTGGTCCACCTTCTCGCTGGTCACCGCTCTTCTCCCTCACATAATCCGCCAATTCACGCACACGAACGAAGGACGCCCGCTCGCCTGGCCGCGCCGGCTGTTTCCCGCCCCCGGCGCCAATACAGCCACAATAGAGCCAGTTCCTGACCGGGGCGTTGATTTTCCCTCAGCAGGCGGCCGCCCTGCATCTTCCTTCATATTCGCCCTGGCTGAGATAGCGGCCGCGCGGGATGCGTCCATAGAGCGAATCGCGCTGCGTCGGGACCCGGCCGATGCGCTCGATGATGGTGTCGAGCGCCCGCGGAGTCATTTCCTCGCCGTGGCCGCCGCCGGCTGCCCGGCTGATGCTTTCATGCATCAATGTGCCACCGAGATCGTTGGCGCCGGACTGCAGACACACGCTCACCCCCTCCGCTCCGAGCTTGACCCAGGAGGTCTGGATATTGGGGATCAGAGGATTGAGCACCAGCCGCGCCACCGCATGCATCAGGACGGTTTCGCGGAAGGTCGGTCCGATGCGCGCCTGACCCCGCCGCGCCATCGGCGCCTCCATAGGAACAAAGGGCAGCGGCACGAATTCGGTGAAGCCGCCGGTCTCCTCCTGCAGATCGCGCAGACAGAGAAGATGCCGGGCCCAGTGCACGGGCCGCTCGACATGGCCGAACATGATCGTTGCCGTGGAACGCACGCCGATGCGGTGGGCGCTGCGGATCACTTCACACCACTCGGCGACACTGACCTTGTCGGGGCAGATGACGGCCCGTACCTCGTCGTCGAGAATTTCCGCCGCCGTCCCGGGGAGGGAACCCAGACCCGCGGCCCGCAACTCGCTGAGGAACTCCAGGGGCGACAGCGCGAGCGTCTTCGCTCCATACCAGACCTCCAGAGGGGAGAAGGCATGGATATGCATCCCGGGGCACACCGCCTTGATGGCCCTGCAGATATCGAGATAGATCTGCCCGGTATAGGAGGGGTGAATGCCGCCCTGCACGCAGACTTCGACGGCGCCGCGCGTCCACGCTTCCCGGACCTTGTCCTGGATCTCGTCCAGCGACATGGTATAGGCGGCGCCGCGCAGGCTCTCGGACATGCGCCCCTTGGCGAAGGCACAGAAGCGGCATTTGTAGGAGCATACATTGGTGTAGTTCAGATTGCAGTTCGGCACGTAGGTAACGTCCCGTCCGCTTACCGCCGCGCGCAGCTCATCGGCGGCCGCGCACAGCATGCGGAAATCGCGGCCGTGGGCGCCAAACAGAGAGGTGACCTCAGCCTCCGACAGCCGCCCTCCGGCCTGCGCCCGGTCGATCCGGCCCGACAGCGCACTGCCGAGCGAGGGACCGAGATTGCTTGAGCGCGCACGCGGCAGCGCGGGCGGCGGGCTGGTGTCACCGGGCGACCAGGCATCAAGGCGTGCCAGACCGCTCGAATCCATCGCCTTGCGCAAGAGCGGCCGCAGATCGACATCGACCCAGTCCTCAAGCTTTGCCGTCCAGGCGGGCTGGATCGGCAGGCGCGGCACCAGAATCTTCCCGGCCGCTTCGGTTTCCGCAGCAAGGCGCTCCAGCTGCGGCCACGGCGCCTCGGGATTGACATGGTCGGCGGTCACCGGCGACACCCCGCCGAAATCATTGATCCCGGCGTCAATCAGCGCCTTCAGGGCCTGCGGCGACAGATTGGGCGGGGCCTGGATATTGGCCTCCGGCCCGAACAGGATGCGCGCCACGGCAATGGTCCAGCACAGATCCTCAAGCGAGGGTTCCGGCGCCCTGGCCATCCTTGTCCCCGGCTTGCGCCGGAAATTCTGAATGATGACTTCCTGGAGATGCCCATAGCGGTCGTTGAGGTCGCGCAAAGCCAGCAGCGCCTCAATGCGCTCCCGCCTGGTCTCACCGATGCCGATCAGGATGCCGGAGGTGAACGGGATCCTGAGTTCGCCCGCGGCGGCAATCATCGCCAGCCGCTGTGCCGGGTCTTTGTCCGGGGAGCCGTGGTGCGGCCCGCCGGGCTCGCAAAGCCTCAGGCTGCTCGCCTCCAGCATCAGGCCCTGGGACACCGACACCGAGCGCAGACCGCGCAAAGCCTCGGCATCCATGACCCCGGCATTGATATGCGGCAGCAGGCCGGTTTCGGCATAGACCAGGCGCGCCATCTCGATCAGATAGGACAGCGTCGACTCGTATCCCATTTCCACCAGCGCGGTACGGGACGCGGCATAGCGCAGCTCAGGCTTGTCACCGAGCGTGAACAGCGCCTCCTGGCAGCCGGCCTCGGCACCCGCCCGGGCAATCGCCAGAATCTGCTCCGGCATCAGATAATGTGCGCTTCCTTTCGCCGGCGCTCTGGCGAAGGTGCAGTAATGGCAGACGTTGCGGCAGAGCTTGGTGAGCGGGATGAAGACCTTCCGGGAGTAGGTGATCAGTGCACCATGACCCTGGTCCCGGAACGCGGCGGCGATGGGCTGGAGCTTCGCAACGTGCTGATCCTCCAGCGCCAGGGCCGTCTCTCTGTCGGGGCGTTCGAAGTCAGGGAGGCGATTGATCGCTACGTTCATCGTCCGGGATGCTCCTGATTGCGCCACCAGTGCCACTTCGTGAGAAACGCGTGCCTCTATGCTCAAAGCCCGAATACCGGAAGATACCTCGCCGCGACCTGCGGACCGCTCCGGCGCGGACGGCGAGAAGCCCCCAGCCGCCGCTTTGACGAGGCCTGGCGGATCTCCGAGCCTCGAGACGAAGTCGCGTGAAAGCAGGACCAACGGTCGGGATCGTCACGGCAGGCGAGATTAGGCGCGAGCGGGCTCGGCGTCTTGCTCCGGCGGGCGGACGGCTTGACCGCCCGCGCAACCATGGGGTGCGCATACCCCGGCCCGGGATCCGCACGCCATGATGTCGGGAATGCTCGAAATCCCCGGCCGAAGGCGGCGCTGTCGCCTCACCGCAAGGCCCCCGGGGGGAGGCCCTGTCCCGGCCGGCTGGAGGGGCCCTCAGCCCTCTTTCGTCGGCGTACCCGTAATCTGAATTCCGGCGCCGGCAATCCCGTAGCGCCTGTTCATGAATATCAGAACCGAGGTCAGCGCCTCCGCCACCGCCGAATTGTCGATCACCCCGGCGTGCCAGGCCTTAAAGCCGATGGCGTCGGCCAGCGCCACCACCACATCGCGTGCTGCAGTGTCATTGCCGCACACCAGCACGTCGCAGTCCTCGAGCCGCGCCTCTTCGCTCACAAGATGCGCCGCCGCCACGTTGTGGAAGGCGGAAACAACACGGACTTCATCACCAAGCAGCATCTGGGCGCGGCGCGCCGCCGATCCCTCCACCGGCAACTGCACGCGCATCACCTTGGGCGGCATCAGCGGTACAGTGGTATCGACCACAATCTTGCCCTGGACCACATCCCGGATCGATTCCAGCGTCGCCTGCTGACTGGCAAAAGGCACCGTGACGATGACGAGATCGGCAGAAGCCGCCGCCTCGACATTGCCCGCTCCGGTCACCTCCAGTCTGCCCCGGCGTGCCATTTCCTGCGCATGCGCAACGGCCTTTTCGCTCGCCCGCGATCCGATCACAACCGGATACCCGGCGCGCGCCAGGCGCCACGCCAGGCCCGAGCCAAGGTCCCCCGTGCCACCGATCACGGCCACACTGCGCGGTCTGTTTTCCATCCGAAGTCCCTTGAATTCCTTTGTCCGATTTGGCTCCAACTAACATCGCCGGCGCAAAAGGCGCATGTACCACAGCGCACCCCCCTTGTCTGAGAGAGCGCAATTTTGGCATTTTAGCGCCAATAATTGGCCGCACCGACACAGACATGTGGCAACAACTCTGACAGGACATCGCCACCGCGCTGCAACATCGTTAACAAAGCGATCTACAATCTACTACAGAACACCACAGGATTCGCCGATATGCACCGTGAACGCCGTTTCAGTGATTGCGCCCCGTCGCTCCCCGCGATGACGCGCATCCCATCGGGAACTGCAAGGGCCGGGCTTGCGTTGAGAAACAAATGCCCCTATCTTCAAACGGGATGGTGGTGCTATCCATGAAGCCCGATTCACCGCTTCGTGACGGCGCTCATCGTGTAGAGGGGGAATTAAACGTCCAGCTTCCAGCGTGGAGTAACATATGGCAGGGGCAACGCAGTCGGTTCTGGCAGAACCGGTTACTCAGGAACTCTTGGATAACGTTTCGAAGTCGGTGGTGCGCGTTGTGGCTGAACAGCACCGTGAGGCGTTCGGACACTACGCTACCGAGCGCCGCAAGGTGGCGACGCTCACAATTCACGCCATTGAAAGCGATCCCGTCATGGTCAGACGGCGGGAGGAAGATATCCTGGCCGACCGCATCTGCGATGTCGCTCTCCATGTTCAGCTGGAGGGCATGGCTGAGATCGTCCAGGGCAACCGCACCCTGACGTTGAAGCCCGGGGCATTTGCCATTGTCCCGGTCGGCATTCCCTATCTCGTCTGTTATCCGGAGAAGGGACGCAAGATCATCCTGCGAATCCCGCACAGGGCGCTGTACGACAGCGCCGCGGGCCGCGATGTCGAACCGCTCGACGCTACCGTTTTCGATGCCAGGGGGCTGGTGCCCATCGTCGTCGATCTGGTGAAGGCAATGACGATGGAGAAGGAAGGCGAACTTTCCGACATCGAGCAGTTCACCCTTGCTGACAGTTTCCTCGCTCTGGTGCGCTCGGTTGTGCGCTCCCATGCCGCCCCGAGCGCAAAGCAGACTGCCACGAGCCAGTCCAAACGCCTCAGCCGCATCCTGTGCTATCTGGAGGAGAATTTCTCCGACCACGAACTGACGCCGGCCCGCATCGCCGAGGACAACCTGATTTCGCTGCGCTACCTCCACGATCTGTTCAAGCACTCCGGAACCACCGTTTCGAGATGGATGTGGGAACGGCGCCTGCGGGCCGGCCGCGAGGATCTGATTGATCCCAAGCTTGCCAACCTGACCATCTGCGACATCGCCTTCCGGCGCGGATTCAGCGATTCCTCCCATTTCAGCCGCGCCTTCAAGGAACGTTTCGGGATTCCTCCCGGCCAGTTGCGGAGCAGGGCCCGCGGCGGCATCCTTGATGTCCTCACCAAGTCCTGATCGGGTTCGGGTCGTCCATTCCCGCTTCCCTGAAGCCTGTGCCTGCTCGAAGCGGGCGCAGGCGCAAGGCTGGGTGCGGCACGGATGCGCGCCCTGCGCGAGCACGCCGCAGGCCCGGTTTGCCGCAAAACCTGTGCATCTGAAAAGCGGCTCCCGCTTTTCGCAGGAAACCCGCCAGCGCCCTCTCACCGGGTCCGCGCACGTGCGCCACCCGGGGCACATTCCCGGCTGCCACGCATCGCTTCTTGAGGACGCTCTCCCTGCGCACAGACCGGCATCCGCGCGGCTGGCCGGAGCTTGCCAGCCCACAAATCGCTTGCAGGATCGCAAAGCCGCCGCCTAATATTTCCCTCCCATCGTGGCGCTCAAGCCTTGCCTTGCGGCCCACCCGTCTTCCACTACAGATGCAGTGCGTGCGCCATGACACTCTCCATGTCACATCCTTCTTCTCACGCATCCCGCCCGATGAACGACAGATTCGGCCGCAGCATCACCTATCTGCGGGTCTCGGTAACCGACCGCTGTGACTTGCGCTGCTTCTATTGCATGTCCGAGGACATGCGTTTCCTGCCCCGCAGCGATCTGCTGTCGCTTGAGGAACTCGACCGCCTGTGCTCGGCCTTCATCGTCAAAGGCGTAACCAAGCTCCGCCTCACCGGAGGTGAGCCCCTGGTCCGTCGCAACGTGATGTCGCTGGTGGCGCGGCTGTCGCGTCACCTCGAAAGCGGCCTGCTTCAGGAGCTGACGGTAACCACCAACGCCACCCGGCTGGCGCCCTATGCAAGACGGCTTGCGGAGTATGGCGTGCGCCGCATCAACGTTTCGCTGGATACGCTGGACAGCGTGAAGTTCGCCAACATCACCCGTGGCGGTGACCTCAACAAGGTCCTCGACGGCATTGAGGCGGCCCGGGCCGCCGGCATTGCGATCAAAATCAACACGGTGGCGCTCAAGGACGTGAACGAGGAGGAGATCCCGACGCTGATGGAGTGGGCGCACAGCAGAAGCATGGCGCTGACACTGATCGAGGTCATGCCGATGGGCGACAGCGGCCCCTCGCGTTCCGGCCAATATGTACCGTTGTCGCTCATTCGCTCGCGCCTGACGCAGCGCTTCACGCTGACCGACAGCAATGAGACCAGCGGCGGGCCGGCGCGCTATGTCAGGATCGGCGAAACCGGCGGCAGGCTCGGCTTCATCACGCCGATGAGCGGCAATTTCTGCACCTCCTGCAACCGGGTACGTGTCACCTGCACCGGTCTGCTGCATGGCTGCCTCGGCCAGGAAGACTCCTGCGATCTGCGCACGCCGTTGCGCCAGTCGCCGGACGACGCTGCCCTGGCGGCGGCGATCGACCGCGCCATCCGCGTCAAACCCCGAGGCCACGACTTCGACATCGCCCAGCTCGATCGTTCCGGCCTCACCAGGCGCATGAACATGACCGGCGGCTGAGGCTTACGCCAGAGGCGGTTTTTCCAACAGAAGCCGATGGCGCAAGGCGTGGCGCGACGGTGAAAGCCAAATCGAAGCCTGTAGCGGGATCCTGTGGGGCGTGGGATCAAAGTTTCGCAATCCAGGATCGCCCGCCGGGACGGTCAGGAACGTCGAAGCCAGCGACAGGTGCGGTACCCTTACCAGGGTGCTGTTCCCGGACGGCACCGGAGGCCACTTGACGTATCAAGGGAACCGTCGGAACCCTCCTTGATCTCCAGTTCAGCTGGGCGTGTATTCCGACGACCGTCCACCGATTCCGCGCCACACGCGCGCCATCTGTTCCGAATGACCGCGTGCGACCTGAAAGTCGCATAAGTCTCTGTTTTACAACACGAAAGGAGGATAGACTAGTAGATGAAACCGGTTGTTCCTTCAACCGTTCCCTACCCGGACATGCGGCGCTGGCAACAGCC
>Ga0123357_10000083_pt1 | contig 76734 bp, 66 predicted proteins | sample TergutEmb28metaG_FD_89873 | JGI IMG/M metagenome (GOLD analysis project Ga0123357, IMG submission 89873) | Embiratermes neotenicus P4 segment gut microbial communities from Petit-Saut dam, French Guiana - Emb289 P4 | ecosystem: Host-associated > Arthropoda: Insects > Digestive system > Gut ...
AAAGAAACGCGGGAGGAAGAAAAAAGGGAAAGTTCTGTCCCTTGTGGAACGGCTTGCAAAGCACAAAGAGTCAATTTGTCTTTTCATAAAAAACTTTGCTGTTCCCTTTGACAATAATCAAGCTGAACGCGATATACGAATGGTTAAGACGAAAACGAAGGTATCAGGGTGTTTTCGCAGCATAGATGGAGCAAGAAACTATTTGAAAATCATGTCATATGTTGGGACTGCGAAAAAACAAAAAATAAATCCTTATGAAGCAATTCGACAGGCTATTTTAGGAAATCCTGATATCATTTTTGCAAGATAGTCCTGAACAGTCACTTTTCTTTTAACTTTTTTATTTTATCTTCCCTCTATGTTCTTCTATTAAAGTCCCCATAACCACCTGTACCATCGCTGTCCGTAGTTCCTTCGGTCCTTGCTTTGTTATACTCCCATGATGTATTATCTCATTCGAATTCTGCACCCACATCGCTAACTCTGTAAACGAGACATCGTAAATTCGAAAATTTCTTTAAGCGAAGGTTTGCGTTTTTCCACTTTTGCTCTTTCTATGTAATAGAAAAATGTTTTACATCATTCATGATCATTAGCAGTAAATATTATGATCATACCAAACAACATTGTAACATTTTTAGTATAATAAGCACCTGATGATGTGCTCACTCGAATATCATAACTACCATTATTTGAAATGTTAGCAGGCAGGGTGAGTGTTCGTGATTCTCCATTTGGTAAATACCATGGTGAAAGATCAGACCCCCAGTTTGAGGATGTTGATGCTTTTATATAAACTTGGTTAATCTGATAACCGGTGTTGTTTTGAAAAACAATAACTGGTGAAATAATGCTTGGATTGTCAGAGTCATTTGGGTAAAATGTTACAGTTGTACCGTTTATAGTGGAAATTGAAACATTGGTTTTTGTATATGTATTAGTTGGACTTGACGATCGCAATTGAAAATCAAATATATTATAATTTTCTAACAAAAACGGAAGTGTTACAGTAGTAGAACTGTTATTTGATACTGAACTGAAACGATAAAAGATGGATTGCATATACCAACGGGAAAGACAAAAGCATGGGAAGAATCAGTTCCATAACTACGGAAAACGATTTGCTTTATACTGCCGGTTATTACGTTGATTCCGGCGACTGGTTAAGGAAAGCCTGTTATTGGGTTTTTGATGTAGATAATCCGCAATGGACCGCTGTACCGGACGGACAATATACAGACTGGAATACGGCGGCAAACAGACAGGATTTGCTGCATGCGCCGTCCGGTTCAGACTCCTTTGTACATGCCCTTGCTGTTCTTGACGGTGAAGTTTACGCGGCCGGTGAATATTATATTTTTAATACCGGAGAATCAGAAGATGCGCATATGGCAGAAAATGACCCCGGAATAATTTGCTATTGGGCGAACGGCGCGTTTCATGAACTGCGGAATGCGACAGAGGTCAGCGGAATAGCGGCGGCGAACGTCCCGCACTGAGCCGCTCAAACTGAAAAGCCAAAACTGAGCTGACTGCACTGAGCCGCCAGCACCGAGCCGGTGTTGTAAAAAAAATTTATGTGAGCGGTGCGGTAGCCAGCTTGCCTCTTTCCTTATCAAGGAAGATCCTGACTTTTTTAATTGGTTCGGTTACAAAATAAGCGGCATGGCAAATCTCGATCACGGTACCCGCGGCAATTTCTCCGGTAACTTCAACAACCGCGTTCTCGTTGATATTAATGCGGCCGGAAAGTTCGTTAACCTTATCCAAAGCCGCGCGCTGTTCCGCCGTAAGCCTGGCATGCAGTTCTTCCAGTTTTAATTTTTTCTCCGGATCGCTTCCCGGTTCTTCCAGAAGCTGATTAAGGCGTTCAAGTTTGGCTGTAAGCAAACGCAGCATATTGTTGTTTTTTTCTTTTTCCTGTTCTGCGGTAAAATCAATGCCGCATTTAATACTGGCTGCCCTTGCAGATTTTTTCCCTATACCGCCTGCAAAGACACCCTGTACGGCCAGGATCTCCCCGCCGATAATCATTCCCCTGTCTCCCATTTCTACTTTTTCCAGGGTATAAATATGGGAATTAATAATCTCGGAATCTACAGAAACTGTCCTGCGGCATGCGGCGCGGCAGTTTTCTATGAACCTGGTTTTTATGCCGCCTCCGACCTTAAGCAGCGCAGCGCCGCGCCCGATAATTCCGCCGGCTACATAAAGATTGCCTTTTGTTATGGCTTCTGTTACATCAAAAGTCTGCTTGATGGTAACCGAACCTCCCGAATGAATCTTAAATCCGTCAGAAACCGGGCCTTCTATCAGAATATCTCCGGGAAAATTAATATGCCCTGTACTGTATCCTACCGGCCCCCTGATATGGAGGCTTTCTTTTACGCTGATGATATTTTTTTGTATGATCATCTGGCCGTCAATCGCGGCAAGCATAAATTTTCCATCCAACACTGTATTTTCACCGGGTTCCACGCTATTTGGTTTTAATACCTTAAACGGAAGGGTACCGCCGTGAACATTCATGCCGGCAGCGCCGGGTTTGCGGGATTTTTGTTTGGCCAGAGCCTGGCTTTTTTTAACGATGGTAAAAGGCGTAAATTGCCTGTGATCAATTTTATTTTCAGGTTCAGGCGCCTGGCCGCGGCCCAGCGCTGGATTAAGCTGGAAATATTCAGTAATTTCGTTTTCTGCCGGAGTTCCGCGTGCTATCAAAATATTTTTTTGAATCTTTTTCGAGTTCATGCAGGCGGCAACCGCGTCCCTGACTGCCTCCTCCTGAATTCCATGTATTATATTCATTTTATGCAGAAGTTTACGCACATAATCATCTGTGAGCGGACGGCCATTGCCGATAGCGGGCACAAAGTCCCCGTAAGCTTCCAGATCATTCTCTGTAAATATTATTTTTACATGTCCGTCATCCGGATTATCCGGCAAGTCGGCGCTGTGTACAGCGGTACCCATATATATCTATCGGAGATTCTTTACAACAACCAAAATGTATGCTGAACAAAAATGTATGCCCTCAAAAATTTTATCGGGGTCCTGTCAGGGGGAAACCATATTGCTATCGCGAGCCGGCTTTCCCCCGAACCTTTGGTTCGATGACACCCCGCGATAATCTTATTGGGCATACATTTTTGTTTATGCGTACAGGTTAAGGGAATATCTGGGATCCCATCGTCAGACAGTATTATCTTCTAACCAGCAAGTCCGAAGGAAACCGTACTATGGCAGAAAAGTATGCCCAATAAATTTTACATGGGGTGGCTGGGGGAAAGCCGGGTTGCGCTAAGCGACACGGTTTCCCCCTGACAGGACCCGGACAAATTTTTATGGGCATACTTTTCTGTAAAGCATACTTTTCTGTTATGTATATTTAGTGTATATTTATGCGCGGATAAGGAATAATTATTCATGAAAGAACGGCAGGCCCGCCTAAAGGCAATAAAAGATTTAATAAAAACCAATCCGATTGAATCACAGGAAACCCTTCTTTCCCATTTGCAGAAGGAAGGTTTTGATGTAACCCAGGCGACTTTATCCCGGGATTTGAAAGTTTTAAAGGTCGGTAAAGTTTCAAACGGCCACAGCGGGTACGCTTACACACTTCCGGGCGACGATGATCACAAGGATTCCAACCGGACATTTGCCCGTGATTTTATGCGGGGTTTTATTTCGATGAACTGGTCGGGCAATATGGTGGTAATAAGGACATATTCCGGCCATTCGGATTCGGTCGCCATGGCCCTTGACAGTTTTGATCTTCAGAATGTCCTTGGAACAATATCGGGCAGGGACAATACTGTTTTTGCTGTATTAAAAGAAGGTGTTTCCGGCGAAGATTTTCTTAACAGTTTAAAAAAGAATATACCGGAACTGGCAGATTATAATCCGGAGGGTAAAATATGAAATTTAATGATCTGGACAAAACAGCGGCATATAAAAATCTGATGAATCTGGCGCACGCAGGAGGTACGGCCGCGTTCCGTCTTTCTGCGGCGATGACTGCCGAACGGGTGGAGAAGTGTACTGTTCCGCTTGCCGCCGGACTTAATTTTAACTGGGCTGCCCGTCCGGTTAATGATGAGATACTTAAGGCGCTGGCTGCCCTGTCTGATGAACAGGAACTGGTTTCGAAATACCGCTCCCTTTCCGAAGGTGAAATTATGAACCTTACCGAAAACCGCATGGTGCTGCATCACCTGGTGCGGAGTCCTGACGGAAAGTCCGTTACCGGCAAACAGGTTATTGGCGGTGACAGGGATATCGGCGCGTTCTACCTGGGTGAATTGAAACGTTTCAAAACCTTTGCAGAAAAGGTCCGCTCAGGCGTTATCAAGCCCGCGCCTGATAAAACATTTACCGCTGTATGCCAGATTGGAATCGGCGGTTCTGACCTTGGGCCCAGAGCCATGGTACTGGCCCTGCGGAACTGGGCCAAAGCCGAAGGCATCAGGCAGCTGCGGGCAGAATTTATTTCCAATGTGGATCCTGATGACGCCTCGGCCGTTAGTTCAGATCTGCCTCTGCCGGAGACGCTTTTTATCCTGGTATCCAAAAGCGGTACGACCCTGGAAACTTTGACCAACGAACTTTTTGTTAAAAATAAACTTAAAAAAGCCGGACTTGACCCGGCAAAGCATATGGTTGCCGTGACCAGCGAGACAAGTCCCCTGGCCAAAAATTCCGGTTACCTTGATTCATTCTATATTGATGATTTTATCGGCGGCCGTTATTCTTCCGCCTCTGCGGCAGGCGGCGTAATTATGTCCCTGGCTTTTGGCGGCGATGTATTCGCCAAATTCCTTGCCGGCGCCAATGAAGCCGACAGGGCCGCACTGGAAAAAGATATCTTTAAAAACGCCGCATTGCTTGACGCGCTGATCGGCGTATGGGAAAGGAATTTCCTGGGCCTGCCGTGTACGGCGGTTCTGCCCTACAGCCAGGGGCTTTCGCGGTTCCCGGCGCATCTGCAGCAGCTGGACATGGAGTCAAACGGCAAGCGGGTAAACAGGGAAGGCAGACCGCTGGCCTATTGCACAGGTCCGGTTGTATTCGGCGAACCTGGCACTAACGGCCAGCATTCGTTCTACCAGCTTTTGCACCAGGGTACCGATGTTATTCCGCTTCAGTTTGTAGGTTTTGCCGAAACCCAGCTTCGCGATGATATAGAGGTTGAAGGATCGGATAGTCAGACCAAACTTAACGCAAATCTGGCTGCCCAGATTGCCGCGTTTGCTATGGGTAAAAAAGACAATAGCGGCGCGAAGGAGTTTCCGGGCAACAGATCTTCCAGCCTGATTTACGGGAAACGCCTGGACGCTTACTCGCTCGGCGCTCTTCTTGCCCATTTTGAAAACAAGGTAATGTTCCAGGGTTTTATCTGGAATATAAACAGCTTTGATCAGGAAGGCGTACAGCTTGGTAAAGTGCTGGCAAAAAAAATCCTGCAGGCAAAAGACGGCAGCTGCGGCGATCCGGTTCTGGATGCCTATGCCGGGCTGCTTGGAATCTTATAATTTAAATTTAATAGCAGGAAAAAATGAAACAAAAAGAAGTTATTGACGCCGGCGGCGGCTGGAAAAAGATTACACCGCAGCAATTTATCTGTTCTCCGTTTACGCGTATAGGCAAAGAATGGATGCTCATTACAGCCGGTAATGTTCAGAATGACAAGCACAACTGGAACACCATGACAGCTTCCTGGGGCGGGCTTGGAGTGCTTTGGGCAAAAGATGTTGCGTTTGCTTTTATAAGGCCGTCAAGGCAAACTTTTACATTTGCAGACAGCGCCTCTGTAATAACATTGTCGTTCTTTGATGAATCATGGCGCCGCTCTCTTAATATTTGCGGCTCAAAATCCGGCAGGGACACAGACAAGGCCGCTGCCGGGGGCCTGACCCCGGTTGTATTTAACGATATACCCTGCGCGGGAACAGGATCAGGGGCCGGTTCAGCTGTTAGCTTTATGGAAGCCAGGGACGTTCTTGTTTGCCGTAAACTTTACATTCATGACATTGACCCCGGCAAATTCCTGGACACGTCAATTGAAAAACACTACAGCGGAGCGGACTATCACCGCATGTTTGTCCTGGAAGTAATTGATATCAGGACGAAGAATTAGGGACTGGCGTTGTCACGCGTTAATAAATTTTTTAATATTCTCGCCCATTATTTTTGCCATATCTGCGGTATTAACTTGATCCTTGAATAATGCCTGATATTTGGCGACTTCTACATGCATAAATTCGAATGGAGTGTCACTGCCATAGCATACTCTGGAGGCTCCCAATTTCCTGACCGCATTTAAGATGTGTATAGATTTGACCGCACTGCCTATAAGTATTGTGTTTGGATATGCTTCTGCTGTTTCAATAGCCGAAATGCTGGTGCCTTTAAAAGAGGCTCCTCCCATATGGACCATCAATATCTTAAGTTCTGGAAATTTTTTTGCGATTTTTCCTATTCTGGAAGGATGGGTGTTTTCATAAAAATCACCGCCTACATGAAATGCTGCCGGTTTTCCGAATCTATTAATTTCCTCTATCAGGGGCAGTGATATTTTGGGATCGTCAATCAGGAATTCATTTTGTGCGCCATTTAGTTTAACTCCGTAGAAACCATATTCTTCGAAACAGCGTTTAATTGTATCTTTGGCTTTATTAATTCCCAAATGGGGATCTGCCCAGCCGAACCCGAGGATCCTTTCCGGGTTTTTTTTCATGGCTTCGTAAATATAACGATTTGAGTTATCTGTCTCCCTCATATACGGAGGTTTGAGCCATGCGATGGCTTTATCCACACCGGAATAATCCATCATCTCGATAAGCTTTTCGTATGTAATACAATCAGCTCCGTCATTTTCCGGTGATATGTGTGTGTCAGCGTCAATAATCATATTATTTTATCCTTTAATTGAACCTATCATAATACCTTTTATAAAGTATTTTTGAATAAATGGGTATAGCATGAGAACGGGCAGGCTGGCGACTATTATCAGGGAATAGCGAAGTAGGTCGCGCATATATAGCTTTTCAAGTTGACTCATCATGTCATCAGTCTGTAAAATTGTCTGATCAATGATCAGGAAATCCCGCAAAATTACCTGCAGCGGCTGCAGTGCAGGATCACGAAGATAAAGCATGGCATTAAAAAAAGAATTCCAGTGTCCTACTGCATAAAACAGAACCAAAACTGCAAAAATCGGAGTTGAAAGCGGTATTATAATTTTTAATAAGAAGTAAAACTCCGAACACCCATCAAGCCTCGCGGACTCATGCAGTTCCATTGGTATATTTGATTCGATATATGTTTTACAGATAATGACATTGTAAACCCCTATCGCATTGGGCAATACCATGGCCCAAATTGTATCAATCATTCTTAATTTATTAACCGTAAGAAAAAGCGGAATCATACCGCCGCTGAAAATCATTGTAAAAGTTATGAAAAATAAAAAATACTTGCGGGTGGTAAAATCTTTCCGGGATAACGGGTATGCCGCAAGAAATGTCATCGAAACGTTTATAATGACTCCCAGCGATGTATAACGCAGAGAATTAATAAAGCCTGTAATGACTCTCGGTGTTTCCAGAATGGTAGTATAACCTTTAAAATTTAACCCTACCGGAAAAATGAAAACCTTACCCGATCCAATTGCTTCGACTGAACTTAACGAAGCGCTTAATACAAAAAGGAGCGGAACTAGAGCGCAGAAGAAAATCAATGTTAGAATAGCATATGAAATAATCAGGTATATTTTATCACCTGCTCGGGAATAATACTTCATATATACCCCTTACCAAAGGCTCGTATCGCTAAAGCGCCTGGCCAGCGCATTTGCTCCGGCGATAAATATCAGGTTAATAACCGAATTAAATAAACCGACCGCTGTTGCAAATGAATATTGGACATTCTGGAGGCCGCGTTTGTAGACAAATGTTGAAATAATTTCCGAATATGCAAGGTTCAGGGGATTTTGAAGCAAAAATGCTTTTTCAAATCCTACACTTAATACATTGCCAAGCTGAAGGATCAACAATGTAATGATGGTCGGCATTATTGAAGGTAAGTCGATAAATAAAACTCGCTGTAGCCTGGAAACCCCGTCAATATGCGCTGCTTCGGTCATACTCTGGTCTATCGAAGACAGAGCTGCTATATATACAATTGATGAATATCCGATATTCTGCCATATCCCCGATAATACATAAATAGGTCTGAACAAGGATGCAACTCCAAAAAAATTTATGGGTTTTCCTCCAAGTAAAGTAATAAAGTTATTGATAAAACCGTTACGCAGATGCAGAAACTGCATAATTATCCCGACTACTACTACTGTAGATATAAAATGAGGAGCATATGTAACCATCTGGACGGTTTTTTTAAAGTATTTATTTCCTGTTTCATTAAGGAACAATGCGAAGATAATTGGTACCGGGAATCCAAGGACCAATGAATAAAGGCTTAATAATGCCGTGTTCCTGAGCAACTCAGGAAAAAGCGGCGATGTCATAAAATCAATAAAATGGTATAAACCGACCCAGTCGCTGCCAAGGACGCCTCTTCTGATTGAATAATTCTGAAAAGCAATAAGTACCCCTGTCATTGGTACATAACAAAAAATTATAAAATATACTACTGGCAGTGTAAGCAACAAATACAGCTCCCAAAATTTTTTAACATGCTTTGCAACGCGGCTTGCTGTAGTGTCTGGCATTATTATCTTTCGGATATTACCTGTAAATCCCGTCATATTGGTTTCCTCCGCAGAAAAAGCACTTATTATTTACAAAATCAGTTAAAATAAATGTTGACTTTGTAAAAATATAAGGTTAAAATCTAATCATCAGATGACCTGATGAGCAGATGACCTTTATATTAGTTTATCACATCTGGTTTAAAAAAGAAAGAAAAATTTTTACGAGGCAGAAATGGATGAAATAATCAGAGCGCAAAACATCTCGTTTCACGTTCTGGAACGGATTAAGGCTATTATTCTCAACGAAAACCGCCGTCCCGGCGATAAAATACCTACCGAGTCTGAACTGTCGCAAAGACTTGGTGTTGGTAAATCCAGTATTCGCGAAGCGGTTAAGATGCTGGAAGTTTTAGGTGTGCTTGAAACCAGGCATGGTGACGGTACTTATATCAAAAGTGAACCCTGCGCAGACCTTATAAATCCTCTGGCTTATCAGCTCCTTGTGCTTGAACGAACCCCAAGAGAAATAATTGAACTGCGTGCTACATTCGAACCGGCTTTTACACTTGCTGCCATGGAATCCGCTACCAGCGAAGATATCGAGAAAATCGAAGGATCCATCACAAATCTCGTAAAAAGCATTAAACTTGGAATGCAGACCGCCGAGGAAGATTTAGAATTCCATTACGCAATACTGGCCAGTACCCATAATCCCTTTATTATCTTAATAGGACGGACTATCCTTCAGCTTTTTAGTGCTTCTATTGATCGATCCATGCGTTCGATACCAGAAGTCGCGGTTAAGGATCATAAAAGGATATTTAAGGCTTTTTGTGCCAAAGACAAGGAAAAGCTGCTTTCAGCCATAGAGGAGAGTTATAAAGGCTGGATACTTAATTTATAAGGAGACACAGGATATGTATATTGAAAATGAAAATCTACGCATTGAATTAAATAATGTTGGGTGTCTCGCTATTTTGGACAAAAAAACCGGGGTTGCATGGAAAAATTTATCTCCAGGATTTGTTACGTTAAGAAATGACATAAATGAGGAAAAAATTCCGCTTTGCAGCGGAATATGCAGCGCTAAAATAAGCAGTGTTAAGGTTAACAGCACCGATTACAGTCATAATTGCGATGAATTAAACGTTGAATTCAATGGTGCAACAGGCAAATTTGTCTCGGACGAAAAATTCAGCTGTTTCTTTCGTATTTTACCCAAAGATAAAGGCTTTGAGCTTCGTCTGGAATCAGTGGAAACAGAACTGGAATTTATTTCGCTGGAATATCCGGCCCATACCATTAATGTTAAATCCGGCAGCGAACAAGGATATACAGTTATACCTGTAAAACAGGGAGTAATCGTCCCCAGCAGGCTTGATACTGGTTATATGCGTTACATGAACAACCTTTGGCGAAATATTTGCGATATAGAAAAGTACCTTGAATTCGATTCCGGGCCGCTTAATATGCCCTGGTTTGGAGCACATAAGGGAGAATCTTCAATCTTTATTTATTCTGATACACCTACCGATATGTCGCTGCATGTTGTATGCAATTCTGTTGTTAATGACAGCGGTTATGTTGTCAGCGCGCGCCATTGTGAAAATCCAGGTACGAGAATGAGCTCATTAAGTCCTATATTCGAATCATCCATGGGTAAGCTTGGTTACCCGCGATCTGTCTATATACAGTTTTTAAACGGCGGATATGTTGAGATGGCAAAACTATATCTGGAATTTGCAAAAAAGAACGGCAGGTATGTTTCATTACGTGAAAAAATAATCAGGAATCCGATGATAGAAAAAATGATTGGAGCTCCTGATATAAAAATTTATATTTATACCAATCGTATTAATGAACCTTATCTTAGGGCATGGTGCGAACCGGTGCTGGATGGATACTCCTGCGTACATACCACATTTAAACAAGTAAGTGATTTTCTTGATAAATTAAAAGCAGATGGAATTGATAACGCGTTGATTTTACTGGGAGGCTGGAATAGAGCAGGGTATGATAATGGTCATGTTGATATGTGGCCGCCTGCCGAAGGTGCTGGCGGCGCCGAAGATCTTAAAAAATTATCATTAAAGGCACGTTCTCTTGGTTATATATTAAGCCTTCACGATAATTATCAGGATTATTATCTTAATGCTCCAAGTTATAATGAAGAATGCCTTGTTAAGAAATCTGATGGTTCGGTACAAACCGGCGGCATTTGGGATGGTGGGCAATGCCGCATTATCTGTTCACATGAGGCATTAGACCTTGCCAGGTCCAATGTTGATAAAGTTCAGAATGGAACAGAAATTACTTCCTATTATTTAGACACTACAATAGCAGCAAAACTTTATGAATGTCATGATAAGAATCATCCCCAAACCAGAATTGATGATAAACAAAGTAGATATACTTTGCTGACCGATCTGCAGAAACTTGGATTGATCGTTGGCACGGAAGGCGGAAATGACTGGGCAGTGCCAGTCTGTACTTATTTTGAAGGGCTCCCCGGTTCGGGAACAGGTACCAATGCCGGGGTCGAAGCTTCGGGCTTTGGCATATCGGCTCCGTTATTCTATCTTGTATATCACGATTCAGTCATATGTTACTGGCAGCATGGCCAGCCCTACGGGCGCGAGGATCACATTAATCACATGCTTTTTGACTTACTCAATGCACAGCCATCCAGTTGGTCAATTATTTATGAACAATTCGGAGATATGGAACCGCTTATTTTGGATGCTTACCGTTTGCTTGGCCGGTTCCACACAAAAACTGCTCATTGCCAGATGGTAAATCATGAATATCTCAAGAAAGACTTTACTGTTCAAAAAACCGTCTTTAGTGATGGCTCAGAGGTCATCGTCAATTTTGATATTTTGAGTTTTTCTTTGGGTGATAATAAAATACCTCCCAAGGGATTTTTGCTGAAAATGAATGGAGAAGATCAATTGATCGGTTGTTTCGACAGGACTGTTAAATATTTGTGAATCAGGAGCTAATATATGCCATTTGGGGCAATTTTAGTTCTAATTATTTTATGGAGGAAAATCATGAAAAGAAAAATGTCTTTTATCCTGGCTGCGGTCCTGATGCTTGCACCCGGCTGGGGCGGCGCGATGTTGATGGCATCCGGGAATGCTGCTCAAAGTACCGGCCAAACCAGTGCTTCGGCGGCAAATGTAAATCCGGCGGGTGTGCTCCCGATAGTTAAAAATAAAATCAACTTATCTGTTTTTGCCGAAGTTGATGCCAGTATTCAAAATCTGGAAGAGAACGCGGCAATAAAGCGTCTAGAAAGTGAAACCAATATACATATCGATGTAACAGCCCGTCCCAGTAATAATAATGATGTTGTTATCCAGCGAAATTTATTACTCGCAAGCGGGGATTATCCTGAAGTTTTTATGATGATAGACCGAGGCGCATTTACCCAGGTTGAAATGATTCAATATGGAATGAAAGATAAAATTTTTATTCCGCTTAATAACCTAATTGATAAATATGGTTATGAACTTAAACAGATTTTTGAATATAATCCTGATTTTAAAAATATTATGGTTATGCCGGATAACAACATCTACGCTATTACCCGTATAGCCGAAGTTTTTCATACCTGGGCTTATCCAAAATATTGGGTGAATCAAAGTTGGTTGAATCAACTTAATATTGCGACTCCAAAAACGATCGAAGATTATTACAATATGCTCAAAACAATAAAGAACGGTAAACCGGATGGTCAAGCCAACCCGATACCGGTTACGACTAATACTAATGCAACATTGGATCTTTATGTAATGAATGCTTACATGCCTTATAACAGAGCATCCAATTATTGCTATCTTGATGATAATAACAAGATTGTTTTCGCACCGGGATTGCCGGAATTCCGGGAGGGCCTCCGTTTCCTGAATAAAATTTATACAGAAGGTTTACTGGATCCATCGGCTTTTACACAAACTCAGGAGCAAATGCAGCAGTCAATACGCCAGGAAGTTTTTCTTGTTGGAGGCTATCTTGCTGATCATATGACACAGGGAGTTGATGGCAATAATGTTAAAGCAATGGCCGCATATACTGCACTTACACCGGTTAAAGCGACTGAAAAAGGCGGCTGGCAGTCCAGTGTTTCCAGAATTAACTATAATATGAACGGTTACTACCTGATTACCGACAAGTGTAAAAATCCGGAAGCAGCTTTTAGGCTTGCTGATTATTTTTCCAATGAAGAAACTTTTGATTATAAGGCTAATGGTCAGGAAGGCCTTGACTGGAAAAAACCTGATGTTCCGACTTTGAACATGGCAGGCGGTCCCTTCAAGGTGATGCCATTAACAATCACAGATCCGGAACTTCTGCGAACTGCCCTGAACCGCAGGTTCAATGTAGGCAACTTGCGTGGAATAAAGGAAGTCCGTGACAGCTGGCAGCGTCTTGTTAGCGGTGATGATTTAAATCTGCCTGCGTATTATGAATCCAGGCTTCAGGTGGAAACTGCTAAGGTTTTCCCATATTTTTATCCCAAAGAATTATCTGCCGCTTTAATGCTTGATGAAAATGAAATGGTTGAATATAGCAATATAAACACCAACCTGAGAAACCATGTGATTAGGAGTGTGGCACAGTTTACTGTTGGTGATAGAAGTATTGACAGGGACTGGGATGCATATCTTAATGAATTAAAGAACTTCAAACTTGATAGATTCCTGGAACTTTATCAAAAGTCTTATGACCGTTTTAAGTCAATTAAATGAATTTCTAAATTAATCTGCCGCGGCCGTAAACAAACTATATAGTTCACTTACGGCCATGTGCTATTAAGATTCCGAAATCCGGTCGTGTCAGGCTACCTGCATAAGGCTTGTGCGAACCGCCGTACAGTCTTAAAGTTTTGTGGAGTAAGCCTAAGGTAACTGTCGCCGGAGGTATTAAAAACTCGCCAGGTTTCGGGGATTTCCTTCTGGTATCCCCTGTTCCTCATCTGGAGATTGATCAGCACATTTGTAAATTCTGGCTCTCTGCGTAGTTTTGAAAAAAGAATCATACATTCGTTTGAAGGCAGCATTGTAATAGTTTGGACTGCTGCACCGGCCAGGAGGAATCCAACATCATCGGAGAATGGAGTAGGAGCCAGCAGTACTTTTTCCATTGCCAGTTCCCTGGCCGTTTCCAGAGCCTGTGCTTGTAATTCCTTGATTGAGCCGTGTATCTTTTCCATCGCTATCGATGTTTCATTCCGTAAAAGATATTCTACTGTGGTGGAGACAATCAAAGTGTCTCCTGTCCCGCAGGCGTCAAAATTAAAAATCCTGTAAGATTCCTTTCCTTTTTTTACAAAATCTACTGCCAGAGTGTAAGCTCCCTGGTTTCGTACTCCTTCTCCGCTGGTCAATTCTTCCTTATCTGTAAAAATGATCATCCAATCTCTGGTTTTGTTTGCAAGCAGTTCGAGGGCTGTTTCCATTAGTATAAATACAGCTGCACTGTTGTCGTTGGCGCCGGGACTTCCAGGACATCGATCGTAATGGGCAATAAGTACAGTCTGCCTGTGTCCCTGCCTTTCTCCTTCTGGCTGCGCTTCGATCATCAGGTGTTTATTCCCGGCAATATTCATTATTTTATGCTCAAGATTTACTTTATCCAGTATTGTATCCAAGACAGTAAAACGGTCTGCGTCAAGATTTAAAAATTCATCGAAGTATTTCCAGACAGAATGAGAGGGGAATCTGCCATAAATCGGGTATTCAGTTACTGCCAAAAATTCTATCCATGATTTTTCCAAAGTAACCGGATAAGCCGCCGCTGCTTACGCCGTACCGGTGGGAGAAATTTTTTGCAGCAGCCGTTATGGGGTAATTAGGGCCTTTCTTTTTTTTAAGAAAATCCCAGTAGGATACAATCCATATATACAGGTCGCCGCTGCTTTTATCCGGGAAATATGCGCCCAGTCCGTTGTCATGGATGGCTTTGATTATTGGTTTGTAGATTTGTTTGTACCAGGAAACAAGCGCTCCGGAAAACGGAATCTCTTCTTCTTTTTTCTGGTTCATAAAATATTTATGTTCCAGAATATGCTCGAAGATTTTGTTGTAACGGCCTGTGGTTGTAAAATCAAGATTATCATCGCCGGTGAGTTTTGCAAAATCTGTTTTTTCGTAAAAGATTTTTTTCTCCATGGCGATGACCGCTTTTTTTAAATCATCGGCAGTCATTTCAGGAGTAATGGTAATTTCCGACGACAGGCTGATCACTTCCGCGTCGATTTCTTCGACGCCCTGGGAACGGGCAACAGAAACGCGGTGGTTCCCGTCCCTGACAAAATAGGCGCCGCCGATTTCGTAAAGCTGTATCGCCGGCAGCGGGGTATCGCTGATCTGCGCCCTGGCGACGCGCTCCCATCTGGCCCTCATAAATTCAGAACGCGGCAGGAAGAATTTGTTAAAATCCCGGTAGCGGCCTTCGCTGCCCACTATCAGTTTGATGGGAACCGATTTCATTCCCAGATATACCTGGTTGGCAGGCTGCAAAATTTCCTTGACATCATAAAACGACAGTAAATCGTCTTTTTTGGAATTCATTATATTCTGGAACTTTGAAATTAAAGCCTTGTTGCGGGCGTTGTTAAATGATTCGGTTGCCTGGGTGTATTCAAGATGGAGCGGAGATTTATTGTCCTTCATAATTTTTCCTCCGTATCCAGAAGATAGTGGCTGTACGCGTTTATCACGGTCGTATTGCAGTATTTGGTCGTCCTTACTTCCGACAAATCATAAAGGTGGATGTGGCCGTGCACCAGGTATTTGGGTTTAAAAGTACGCATGAACCACAGGAAAGTTTCAAAGCCCAGATGGCACTTGTCTTCCCTGTCGTGTATCCCGCGGGGAGACGCGTGGGTTAGCAGAATATCAAGGTAGCGGCCGCGGAAAATTTTATTAAAAACCAGGGAAGGGATCATTTTTAAGATTTCAAGTTTCATCTGGAATTCGGTATATTGATTCTGATCCTTGTTGTATTTCCTGCAGCCGCCCAGGCCGGCGATAATAAGATTTTCTTCGTACTTAACCTTGCTTCCCAGATGTATTGCTCCGGAAAACCGGCTTAAATCATCGTCTGTTGCGTATGAGCCTGAGTCTCCCATGTAATAGGAATAATCCTTTAAATGATGGTTTCCAAAAACAAAAAAAGCCGGTTTGTTAAGGCTTGAGACAATAAAGTCAAGGTAATCCATCGGAAGATCGCCTGCGCTAAGGACCATGTCCACATCGGCAAAGCGCTGCCTGATTGTATTTGTGTAAACAAGCGGATCAATCTGGTCCGAAACGCAGAGGATCTTCATGTCTGCCCTGACTGGCGGTACTCCTGGTAACGCATTAATTTTTCTCCCACATCCCTAAAATTCTTTTTTTGTGCGTAAATCTTTTCCCATTGGGCGACCGCCTGCTGATATAGCTTTTTCTTTTCGTAACACAGGGCCAGGAAATACCGCGCGTACAGGCTGTCGGTTTCGGCATCGCTGCCGCCGGCCGCGACTGCCCTTTCCAGTTCGGTTATGGCCTTGTCCACCATTTTGAGCGACATATAACAGCTCCCAGTTTCCACCAGGGCCCGTATTTTATAATCCTGATCCCTGCAAGCTTTTTCAAAATAGGGCAGGGAGGCCGCGTAGTCTTTTGTGTCCTTGTGAATTTTGCCCATGTATAAATTTGCCTTTGGATTATTGGGTTCAATCTTGAGTACACTTCTGAAGGCGGAATCGGCTTCCTTTAATTTTCTCTCGTGGTAAAGCAGAACGCCCAGTTCAGTAAAATATTTTGGTTCCTTCGAATTAAATGAAATCGCCTTGCTGAAGTAACCTTCCGCCAAATCAGCGCGGCTGCGGCCCGCAAAAATTTGACCTGCCTGGAAATGGTACTCCGCGTTTTCCGGCTGGATTTTTATAAGCAGCAGGTATTCCTTGAGCGCTTCTTCGTTTTCGTTAAATTTCTGGTATAAACCGGCAATTGTCTGGCGGAACTCGGTTTCCGGGATGTTTTTACCTTCGATTCCAAGGCGGTTAACGCTCTTAAATTCCCGCAGCGCCTGTTCTTCCCGGTTATCCCTTAAAAAGGCCTTGCCCAAAAGATAATGGGCTTCCGTGTTTCTGGGGTCTTTTTCGATCGCGGCCTTGCCTGCCCTTATTGCCTGGAGATTTTTGTTTTTATCCAGATAGGAAGCTGCCGCCGAAGTTTTACCGGTTATCATTCTGCCGCGGAGAAAATAATAAAGGAAAAAACCAACCCCCGCGGCTAAAATGCTAAGAACAGCAAAAATGACAGGCATAATAATCTCCGTTCTTTAAAAAGATATGAAATTTTCCGATATTTACAGTAGATTTATTATATAAGGTGTATAAAAAAGAGTGAAGATATATGAAAATTAACGGATATATAAAAATCAACGCTGCTTCGTTCAGAAAACCAGTATTAGCCGCAATATTGGCCTTCTGCGCGCTGTTTCCCGCGTTTGCCCAAAATTCTTTTTCAAAGGGAGAGGCGATTTTTCTTGACAACAAGCCCCAGGAAGCTTTGCCTTTTCTGGAAGCCGCTGTTAATGAAGATCCTGCCCATGTTCAGGCTTTTATTTACCTGGGCATTGCCTACCAGCAGCTGAACCGTACGGATGACGCCATAGCCGTTTATCAAAAAATACTTCCGCGCGGAGGATCAGAAACCGCCAAAATCGCCTTTAATCTTGGCAATGCTTATTTTAACAAAGGGAATTATTCATCGGCGGTTGACAGTTATACCCAGGCCCTTAACGCGGATCCTTCATATTCCACAGCTTTGTTAAACCGCGCCAACTCAAAAATCAAGACAGGGGCGCTAAAGGACGCCGTAACTGATTACCAAAATTACCTGGTTATGGAACCCCAGTCTTCCCAGCGCGGCCAGATTGAGAAACTAATTTCTTTTATAAATGATGAATTCGCCGCCGAGGCCAAACGTATCGAAGACGCCAGAATCGCGGAAGAAAAACGGATTCAGGATGAAAAACTTGCCGAGGAAAAACGGCAGGAAGACGCGAGAATAGCGGAGGAACAGCGCAAAGCCGAAGAAGAAAAGCAGAGGATCGCGCAGGAGGAAGCTGCCCGCGCCGAGAGCGAGAGAAGGCAGCGTCTTTTGGATGAAGTTTCCGCGTCGCTGCAGGCTGCCGCGGAGGAAAGCAAGGGCTTGTCCGCCGGTAATGAGGAAGTTCAGGGTTATGACGGCGAATTTGAACTTGAATAAGAAATTTTCATGTATCAGGCTGAATTTATGTATAAGGAAAATTAATGTATATAGACAGAACTAAAGTCATTATAATCGCCGGCGCCGCAGTATTGGCGGTTGCTTTGGGACTGGGTATTTTTTTCTTTGTGCGGCATTCCGGTGATGTTAAACTGGAAGAAAAGCGGCAAAATACAATTGCGCTTGCCAGGGAATATCTGGAAAAGGAAGATTTCCAGCGCGCCCTTGACCTGCTGGATGCGCTTCTTATTGATAACCCAAATGACGAGCTGGTCCGCCAGGTCCGCGACGAAGTCCTTGCCAGACGCGCAGAATACCTGGCAAAACTGGATGAAGAAAAACCGCCCACCGCGGAGGAGCTTGCCGCCCTTGCTTTACAGCAGGAACAGGAACGGCAGGCGCAGGAAGCCGAAAAGGCCAAACAGGCTGCCGCGGACGCTGCCAATGCCGCCGCCGCTGCCGCCAACGCCGCCGCTGCGGCTGACAGGCGCGCGGCAGCCGCTGCCGAAGCCGAACGCAAAAGGCTCCAGGACGAAGAACTGGCGCGCCAGTCCAGGGAACTTAGGGCCCAAATGGAAGTGGTGCTGGATTTGGTTTCCCAGGGAAAAACGGCGCTGGGTAAAAAAGATTACACCGGAGCCGCCAAAATATTCGATGACGCGCGCGGCCGCCTGCCGCCGGACCAGGATCGTTTTGCGGCACAGGTTTTTTCGGAAATGGCAGAAGCCTGGTACTCGGCCGGCGACGCCAATACACCGGAAGGCCGGGACGCCATTACCCGCGCGGAATCCCTTGCAGCGGAAGCCAAAGGCAAAGATCCATCCCAGCCTCTTCCCTATTATACTGTCGGTAAAATAAACCGGGACCGCCGCCAGTGGGATACCGCAATTGCGGAAATGATGCAGGCCGCAAAGCTTGATCCAAAAAACTTTAACTATATATACGATCTTGGACGCACCTACTTCAGCGCCGGCAGATTCGCGGATGCCCGCCAGGCTTTTGAGACTTCCTCGCAGATACAGCCCAATAACGAAGCTGTCTGGTACAATCTGGGAGGTTCGCTGCGTCAGCTTGGCAGGCAGGATGACGCCCTTGCCGCTTTCCGCAAGGCAGTGGCGATCAGGGCTGACTACCCTGCGGCAAACCGCGAGATTGGCAGGATATTGTCGGCAAAGGGAGATTATAAAAGCGCTGTTGACGCTTTTACAAAAGCCCTGCAGTCCAATCCCGGCGATCTCGCGTCCCTGCGCGAACTGGGAACAGCCCAGAGCGCGGCCGGAAATTTTGGGGCGGCAGAAAATTCCTTTAACAGGGCTCTTGCCTCCGCTCCGGATGACGCCCAGACCAACTACAACATGGCTGTTGTAAAACTGGAATTGGGCAAAAACACGGAAGCCTTAAGCTACGCGCAAAAAGCCTCAGCTGCCGCACCGACAAACGCGGCTTACACCTATACATACGGGCAGGCCTGCGAAGCTGTGGACAACATGGACGGAGCAATCGCTGCTTACAGGCAGGCGATCAGCCTTGATTCCCGTTATATAAAACCTCGCGTAAATCTGGGAAGCATTTATCTGGATTACGGATTTTATACCGAAGCATTGAACACATTGCTGGAAGCGCGCCGCATTGATCCTTCTTCGTTTGAAGTAAACAACAACCTGGGCGCGGTTTACGCCAAAATGGAAGACTGGAAATCCAGCGTTGAATATTACCAGATGGCCATGTCCATAGATTCCGGCAACCCAACTGTCAGGCTTAATCTCGCCCGCGCCCTTGTCGGCGCCGGAAGTTTTTCGCAGGCAGTTGACGCGTATAAAGAAGCCATCAGGCTGGCTCCCTCCGACTGGGACGCGGTTTTTGAACTGGGTAAAACATACGTCAGCCTGGGCGATTCGGCATCGGCCAAAAAAACCCTGCAGGATCTGCTTAACAAAAATCCGTCGTATGCGGGAAGGGCCGACGCGGAAAAAATTCTTTCAGGACTGTAAACTTTAATATAAGTTCCAATAGGTAAATAAGTTTTAAAAAGGAAAATATGAACGCAATAATAACGGTAGTAGGCGCCGACAAAGTCGGCATTATCGCAAAGGTAAGCGCCTTTCTGGCGGAAAGGGATATCAACATCGAAGATATAAGCCAAACTGTATTGTCCGGGAATTTTGTCATGATGATGATGGTGAGTTTTTCTGCGACAAGTTCTGCGCTTGCGGTTGTAAAGGAAGAGCTTGCCGGTCTGGGCAGACAAATGCAGGTTTCAATCAACATGATGCACGAAGGTGTGTTCTCTGCTATGCATCGTATATAATAAAATGCAGAGCATTTTATTATATACGCGGGAGAAAAGCTTTGCTTTTCTCCAACAATAAGGTAATGACCAATAATGATATTTACTCCGTACGAAATAAAAGAAACCGTGGACATGTTCCTGCGGTATAAACTGGACATACGCTGCATAACGCTGGGTATTTCTCTGCTTGACTGCTCTTCATCCTCCGGCGCTGAAACCCGCCGCCGCATCCGCGAAAAAATTCTGCGCATAGCAGGTTCTCTCGTTAAAACCGGAGCTGACATCGAAACCGAATACGGCATCCCCATTATCAACAAGCGTATTTCGGTGACGCCAATCGCACTGGTAGCCGCTTCATCGGATGACCAGGATTTTTCTCCGTACGCGCAGACCATTGACGAAGCCGCGCGGGAACTTGGCATTGATTTTGCCGGCGGATTTTCGGCACTGGTGCAGAAGGGGATTGCAGGCGGAGATAAAAGATTAATCGAATCCATACCGCGCGCCCTTGCGGCAACCGAAAAGGTCTGCGCCTCGGTAAATGTCGCGAGCACCAGGAGCGGCATCAACATGGACGCGGTAAACCTTATGGGCAGGATCATCAAACAAACCGCGGAAGCTACCGCGGATCGTGATGGAATCGGCTGCGCCAAACTGGTGGTCTTTTGCAACGCGCCGGAAGATAATCCTTTTATGGCAGGTTCTTTCCACGGGCCCGGGGAAGGGGAGTCTGCCCTCAATGTCGGGGTTTCCGGGCCCGGCGTCATTAAGGCGGCCCTGGAAGATCACAAGGGCGCTTCTTTTGACGAACTCTCCGATGTGATCAAAAAGACCGCGTTTAAAATTACACGCATGGGCCAGCTTGTTGGAATGGAAGCCGCCAAAAGGCTCGGCGTTCCGTTTGGTATTATCGATCTTTCACTGGCTCCGACACCGGCCGTCGGCGATTCAGTGGCCCGCATCCTTGAGGCGATGGGGCTCGAAACTACAGGCGCCCACGGCACAACCGCCGCTTTAGCCATGCTTACCGACATGGTTAAAAAAGGCGGTATTATGGCGTCCACCAACGTCGGCGGATTTTCCGGGGCTTTTATTCCCGTCTCCGAAGACGAAGGCATGATAGCAGCAGTCCGTTCCGGTTCCATAAGTCTGGACAAACTTGAAGCTATGACAAGCGTCTGTTCGGTCGGCCTGGACATGATCGCAATACCGGGCGATACGCCTGCTTCAACGCTGTCCGCGATCATTGCCGACGAAATGGCGATAGGCATGGTAAACCAGAAGACAACGGCTGTAAGGATAATTCCGGTGCCCGGTAAAAAAGAAGGCGATTGGGCCCAGTTCGGCGGACTTCTTGGCGGCGCTCCGATAATGCCTGTTAACCGCGCGGACAGTACAATATTTGTAAACCGCGGAGGGCGTATTCCCGCGCCGATTCACAGCTTCAGGAATTAATATAAAAAAATTTTACCACGAACCACACGAATAAAAAATTTTGGAATATGATCTCACGGAGTTGGCAGAGGCACAGAGGAAGAAACGGAAAAGTAGTCAGGTTAGATATTTTTTATATTCGCTGTCCGTCAGATTGGCCAGATTGCCTTTGCCCCAATACGCCACATCGTCAATCGCAAGCCACCTGCTTTTTTGGCCGTAGGTAAAATTAACGATGCAGTTGCTGCCGTGTCTTTTTGCCTTGGCCGCCAAATCGTTCTTGACGTCATGCAGACTTTTTAACTGGGAGCCAATCTTAAAGCTAAGGTCGCATTTTACTTCAGGTCCGGGAACCGTGTCCGGATGGGATCCTTCAATAAAAACTATACCGTTGTAGACAACTGTATAGGCCATTAAACGTCCCTTTCCAGAATTACCACAATTTCGTTTCTTTCCGATCCAACCAATCCCTTAAAATCGCCTGTCACGCTGGATACAACCCTCCAGCCCTGTTCTGCGTAAGCGTTAAGCGCCGCTTCCAGTTTGCCGGGATCGAATTTGCTGGAAAACCATTTGTCCTTTTGCGATAAAACTTTGTATTGTTTCATATCTTTCCTTTATTGATTACCGCGATACGATCGCAAAGGTAATTTACAAGGTTTATATTATGCGAAATAAAAAGTATTGATAAGCCCAGTGTCTGGTTTAATTCTTTAAGTAAATTAATAATCTGGGCTCCTGTGGAAACATCCAGGGCGCTTACCGGTTCGTCCGCGACCAGCAGCAGGGGTTTGAGCATCAGCGCGCAGCCGATCGAGACACGCTGTTTTTGTCCGCTGGAAAGTTCGCCCGGAAAACGTTTTTTGTATGAACTGTCCAGGCCAATCAGGTCAAGCATTTTATCTGCCTGCGCATCCCGTTCTGCGGCTGTTCCAATCCCGTGTATTTTAAGCGGTTCTTCCAGAAGCCAGCCGATTTTTTTTACAGGGTTCAGCGCTCCGCCGGGATCCTGGAAAACCGCGCCGGCTTTAAGGGCCTTGCCGCGGATATTTTTACCTCCGCGGATATTTTTTCCTGCGCCAAATTCCGCTTTCCCCGGTGATTGCGCAATTCCGTCAATAATAATTTCACCTTTATAATCCAGCAGTCCCAGTATGCAGCGGCCCAGCGTAGATTTCCCGGAGCCGGAAACTCCTGTTAAGCCAAAAATTTCCCCCCTGCCGATCTCCAGACTTACATTGTCCAGAACCAGTTTTTTTTCTTTTTTACCAAACAGGCCCATACTTCTGCTGATATATGTACAGGAAACGTTTTTTACTGTCAGAATCGGCGCAGACATCATTTCTCCGGCCTTCCTGAATCCTGCAGGTTTGCGGCAAGAACACAGCGGCTGCTGTGGTTTTTATTTATTTTAATCCCGGGCGGAAATTCGTCGCCGCAAACGTCAATTGCCCTATTACAGCGAGGCATGAACGGGCAGCCTTTTGACCGGTCTTCCTCTATCGAAGGAACTTTTCCCGGTATGACTTTCAATTTTTCCCCGCGTTGGTTTTTCTCCACAAGCGCTCCCAAAAGCGCGCCTGTGTATTCGTGAGCCGGGCGGTTAAAAACTTCGTCAACAGAACCTTCTTCCACGATCTTCCCCGCGTACATTACCAATACCCTGCTGCAGATACTTCTGATCACTTCCAGATCGTGGGAGATAAAAAGTATTGTTGTCCCGGCGCTGTTGATTTCCCGCAGCAGCGCAAGAATCTGATTCTGGGTATCCAGGTCAAGCGCGGTGGTTGGTTCATCGGCAATCAAAAGATCAGGTCCGCATATCATGGCCAGGGCAATCATTACCCGCTGGCACATACCGCCGGACAGCATAAACGGATAGGAATCCGCAGTGCGGGCCGGATTTTCCAGTCCAAGTTTTTGCATTAAATTAACCGCGGCAAGACGGTTCTGCCTGCGGTCTTTTTTCTCCCCGTGTATTTCCAGCACTTCTGTAATCTGTCTGCCAATCTTCATCAGGGGATTAAGCGAAGTCAGCGGTTCCTGGAATATCATTGAAATTTCTTTGCCGCGAATGCCGCACAATTGCGCTTCGCTTAAGCCCAGCAGATCACGGTCTTTAAAAAATACTGAACCTTCCGCGCTTGCGGCAGGCGGCAGCAGGCCCGGGATCGAAAGGGCCGTAAGACTTTTGCCGCAGCCGGATTCGCCGACTATGCCGCAGATTTCCCCCGGATAAATATTAAAACTAATATTGTCAACAGCGGTAAAAGATTTTTGTACGCCGGCTATTTTAACCAGAAGATTTTTAACTTCAAGCAGCGGTTTATTTAATGGAACACTTATCATGATTGCCTGCGCCGCAGTCCTTCGCCCAGATAGTGAAATGATAAAACCGTAAGCATGATCATAATCCCTGGCGCAAGCGCGCACCAGGGCGCATTAAAAAGCATTCCCTGGGATTCTGAGAGCATGCGCCCCCAGCTCGGAGCCGGCGGCTGGATTCCAAGGCCAAGGTAACTCATGGTAGATTCCGCCAGTATTGCGTTGGACAGGCCGAGTATCATTGCCGATATAAGCGGGGGAAGCAGGTTGGGCAGTATGTGTATAAACAATATGCGGGGCCGGGAAGCGCCGATAATCCTGGCCGCCAGAATAAAATCCCTGTTCCTGTACTGGAGCGTACCCGAACGCATTACACGCGTAAAACTTGGTATAAAAAGAATGACAAGTGCGATTACAAGCGCGTTTGAATTCAGAAGTGATACAGTTATCAATGCAAGCAAAATTCCGGGGAAGGCGGCCAGAGCGTCCATAATCCTCATAATGATTTCGTCTGCAATTCCGCCTGTAAATCCGGCCAGCATGCCCAGAGCCGATCCTATTGCCGCGCTTAGCGCGACAGTGATCAGCGCTGTCAGCAGGGTGTATTTTCCTCCGGCCATTATCCTGGAAAATACGTCCCTGCCAAAATTATCGGTTCCCATAAGATGGGGGAATCCCGGCGGGCTGAACCGGTTACTGCTGTCCATTTGATTATATCCGTACGGAATCCAGAACAGGCTTATAAGTGTCAGCATCACAATTAACGCTGCAAGTATGATTCCGGCCTTCATGATTTTTGCTCCGGGCCCAGCCGTATTCTGGGATCAATAATCTGAATCGCGATGTCAACCATGGTATTCGCAAGAATTACCACAAAGGCGATATAGACGACCAGAGTTTCCACCATCTGGTAATCCCTGGAAGTAATCGAAGTAATCAGCAGCCGCCCGATTCCCGGGATCGAAAAAACCTGTTCCATGACAATTGAACCGGAGAAAACTTCGCCGATTATCATGCCCGCGATCGCCAGCGCCGGCAGGCAGGCGTTTTTGATTATATGCCGGTAAAGTGTGCGCCGCCTGTCAGCGCCCTTGCTCCTTGCTGTACGCACATAACCGCTGCTCCATTCCTTGTAAATGGAAGCCCGTAAAAATTTTACCAATATCGCTGCGTTGGGCAGCGCGATGGCCAGGGCAGGAAAGATCAGGTAAGCCAGAAAACCGTAAAAATCAGTATTGTAGTCAACATAGGATCCGGGTATAAAAAGCCTTAGTATAAGTCCAAAAATCCAAATCAGTAAAATTCCAAAAAAGAATCCGGGCATGGATATACTAATCGCCGTAATTGTGTTTACCAGCGAATCAATAAAAGTATGTTTCTGTTTCATCGGAAGCAGCGAGAGCGGAACCGTAATTATTATTATAAAAAAAAGCGAGAACAGCGCAAGGCAAAAGGTAATCGGCAGCCGCCCGCGTATCATCGCTGTGACAGGCATTCCCCTGTACCGCGCGGAGTTGCCAAGGTCGGCAGTGAGGAATTTGGACAGCCACGTAAAATACTGCTGGGGAACGCTTTTATCCAAACCCCATTGCGCGCGCAGATCGGCTATCTGGGCTTCGCTGGCTTCGGTGCCCAGGGAAAGGATCGCGGCGTCGCCGGAGATTAGGCGGAAAGAAGCAAAACTAACTACGGAAACAAGCAATAGTGTAACAATCGCGATAATAATCCTGCTTCCGATAAAGCGCATTCTAGTTCCGCGAAATTACCGAAAAATCCAGAACATAAAGCGGGTATGTCAGCGCTCCGCGGAAGCCGCCGGAAAAAACCTGGAATGCGTAAATATCCTGTATATAAACAGCCGCAGCTTCATCAGAAATAATTTTTTGGGCCTGTTTGTACATTTGTATCCTGGTGTCTTCGTTTGTTTCTGTCAGTATTTGGGCAAACAGTTTATCATAGGTATCGCTTTTAAAATTAAGGAAATTGCTTGCCGACGATGAAACGTAGCGCGAAAGAAAACTCTGCGGAGAGATTGTACTGCCGTCAAGGGAAATAACAGTCGCTTCGTAATTGCGGCCGCGGTATACATCGGTTAACCAGGTAGCCCAGTCTACCAGCCGTATTGTGGCGTGTACATTTATTTTGGCGAGCTGGTTGATTATTACCTGCGCCGTATCAATGTGCATTGCATAATTGGACGGAACTTTTATTTCCAAATCAAAACCGTTGGGATAACCTGCATCCGTCAGCAGCGTTTTGGCTTTGGCAATATCAAACGGGTAGGGATCCTTAAGTGTTTCGTTATAATAAAGTTTAAGGCCCGGGATCAGCGGACTCCCGGACGGCTCGCCCCGGCCGTAAAACGCCGAGTCAATTATATCTTTTACATCAATGGCATAATTCAGCGCCTGCCGCACCCTGATATCATTTAAAGGTTTGACACTGTTGTTAAGCGCCATCATCTGCACCGAATTGGAATACCCTGTAACGATTTCGTATTTTTTCTGATCCAGTTTTCCAAGAACATCCGGCGTGACCATGGCGCCGTTGATGTTTCCGCCTTCAAGGCCGGTATAAAGGGCATTGTTGTCGCCGGAAAAAACTACAGTTACCCTGTCGGTTTTGGGAAGGCCGCTCTGCCAATAATACGGATTTTTTACAAGCACAAGTTCCTGCTGCGGGGAATATTTTTCGATTTTAAACGGTCCGGTTCCTATAGGGTTATTTTCCCTGTCCGTGTTATTTTTGGGCACTATACCGACAGTCAGGTACGGAAGAAAATCCGGGTCCGGATCGTTAAGTGTAATTATGACAACACGATCTCCGCTGGTCTCAATTTTATTAATATTGCCCAGGCCGATAAAATTATTTTTTTTGGCTTCGTTAAGTGAAAACTCCGCGTCGGATGCGGTAACAGCGGTTCCGTCCTGGAATTTAAGACCCCCGCGCAGGGTAAATGTATAAACCAGGGCGTCTTTGGAAATGTTAAAAGATTCCGCGGCAGCGGGAAGCAGCCGGCCGGAAGTATCGGATTTTACAAGGCCTTCGTAAACATTGAAAAGAACGCTGCGTCCGTCAGCGGTATTGGACGGGCTCACCGGATCCAGTGTAGCCGGTTCCGACATAACGCCGAAACGCAATTCCGCGTTTTGATTATCCCTTGATGGCAGAGCGGACAATAATACGCACGGTAAAAAAAGGCAGAAAAAAAACATTACAGGTAAAACTTTATATTTATGCTGAATCATAATAATATATTTATAATGTAAAAAATCTTTTGCTTCAATGAGCAGCCTGTTATTTAATCGGACATCTTGTTAAAATGCCGTTAAAAATGTTATTTTGCGGTATGAATACCGGAATTTTTTACTGGTTTGGTTACCGCATACCTTCAAAAGAGCGTTTTAAACTTATCGCCGATACTGGTTTTAAAAATACTGTTCTTTGGTGGGGCGACCAGTTTATTGATACCGACGGTCCAAAAGAAGAATTGCCGGACCTGGCCCGGGAAGCCGGACTGTTTGTAGAAAACATGCATACTGATTTTGATCATTGCAACTCATTGTGGGCAGATAATCAGCATGGAGAAGAAATACTTGCCCGATATCTTAACAGCGCCAAAGACTGCAAAACCTACGGGATTCCGGCCATGGTTGTGCATCTAAGCAGCGGCGACGAACCGCCTCCGCCCAACAAAATCGGCCTTGAGCGTTTAAAACAGATTACCGGAGAAGCCGAAAAGGGAAATATCATCGTAGCCCTGGAAAACCTAAGAAAAACCGAATACCTGGATTTTGCTTTTGCCAATATTGACTCTCCCAATTTAAAATTATGCTATGACAGCGGACACGAGAACTGCTTTACCAAAAAAGGCGATGTCCTGGATAAATTCGGCGGCAAACTGTATTGTCTCCACCTTCACGATAACGACGGGAGCGGGGATCAGCATACCATCCCCGGAAACGGCTCGATTGAATGGCAGACCGTGATCGGCAAAATCAAACACAGCGGTTTTGGCGGTTCGGTTACACTTGAAGCCTACAACGATTTTCCGCAGAAGTATAAAAATGCTGGAGCAGACACTTTCCTGGCGGATGCCTATCGCGCGGCCCGCAGTATAGCGGACAAGCTGGAGAAATAAATTATGGCCGCAGACAATAATATTCCGGACAATAATATTAATGAAAAAAGCCGTCTGTTATGGGATGCCATTGCAAACGACTGGGACACAAAAATGGGCATTGACGGCAATGCCTACCACCGCGAAATTATCCGGCCTGCGACTTTAAAACTGCTTAATCCGCAAAGGGGCGAAGTAATCCTGGACGTCTGCTGCGGCAGCGGTCATTTCGCTGCCTTTCTTGCCGGACTTGGCGTGCGGGTAACGGCATTTGACTACAGCCCCAAAATGATCGCCTTGGCCCGGGAACGTTTTAAAGACTGCCTGGAAAAGATCGATTTTAAAATTGCCGACGCCACAAAATATGACGAACTGATGTTACTTAAACCCGGCGCCGGTTTTGACAAAGCTGTTTCAAACATGGCCGTAATGGACATCAGCGATGCGGAGCCCATGTTCCGTGCGGTGCACGATCTTTTATTACCGGGCGGAGTATTTGTGTTTTCTTCGGTACACCCCTGTTTCCAGACACCCAACATGGGCAAGTTTGCAGAGACAAACGATTACACGGGCGACTTAAAGGAATACACCGGAATCAAAACTACCGAGTACATTAAGCCAAAGACCCACGAAACTTTAGTACTGGCCCATAACGAAAAACACGCCCTGCATTTCCACCGTCCCTTAAGCGTGCTGCTCCGGATGTGCTTTGATGCGGGTTTTATTATGGACGGAATAGAGGAGCCTGTGTTCAATAGGCCGCAAAATTATTATCCTGCTGAAAAGTCTGGTGTGCCCAGCGCGTCAAACAAACTCGGCGTGCCACAATCCGGCGGACCGGCCCGGTTTGAATGGTACGAGATTCCGCCTTCAATAATCATTAGATTGAAAAAAATTACGAACTGAAAAAAACAAAACCCTGGAACAGCCGGCTTCTTTTTCAGCCTTTCTTTACATGCTCACGCCCATGTTTAAACCGTATTGCAGCATACCGGAGTTCATATTGTAGTTTATGCCGAACCCCATGGCAGGCAGGGCCAGGCGGCTCAGATAAAATTGTATACTTGCCGAAGGACCGTTATTAAAATCATAGCCGGATACCGGGCCGTAAGAAAATACCGCCTGCCAGCAAGCCTGTACCGAAAGCGTGCCCCACCTCATCGTGAACAATGATTTTTCAAGCCCGGCCGAAAACCCCGCGTAATTGCGGGCGACATAACTGCCCGGCAGAATATCTATTTGAGCAGCAGACGGACTATCTTCAAACAGCAGGTCTGTACCAAAATCCATAAATGTCCTGTAAGAGGCGCCGCATCTTAAATTCATTCTGAAGCCCGGTAAAAACGGCTGCTGAAATACTGCGGCAAGCGACAACAAATGGTATGAAGGATTTACAAGGCCGATTTGGAAGCTGTATTCCAGCGATAAAATTTTCCTTGAAAGCAGGACTCCGTCCCAGGAACTTGTGTGCAGGGAGAGGGCAGGGGAAAGACCGATCATCATCGCTCCGCTGCGCGGCGGGTTGTATGGGCTGGAGTTGGCTGTCAGGGCAATGTTTGTAAAATTTACCGCTGCGCCCGCGGAAAGATAGCCGGTAAACGGATACTGCATGCCAAAAGAAGAACGAAGCATATAAATTGAATAACGCCTGGCCAGGTAGCCGAATTTATCTGTATCCGCGCGGTTGCGCAAACCGCCCATTAAAAAAGCGTTCCATCCCGGCATATTTTTTTTGTTGGGTGTGTGGCTGTACATTGCCAGCGCTATCCAGCCGCCTGTTCCGAATGATCCTCCCAGCACCGCCATATCCTGTATGCCCAAAAAATTTGTATCCGTTAAAAACAGGCCAAGACTGTAACCGCCGTTCCCCCAGGCAACAACAGGGATCGGGAAAATTGACCATTTATCGATTACCGTAATCCGCAGGATTACTCCGCTGTCTGTATCAATTAATTCTATTGACTGCGGCTCAAGAACATTGGTCTCCCTTACAGCCGCGTTTACCTCATTTAAATCCAGGGTTGAACTGTCGGCGCCCAGGAATTTTTCCAGCGGGTATTTTGCGATTTCCGGTTTGGTGCGCCACAGGCCGACAAATTCGATTGAAGTAATTTTGCGATTGGGCGTTTGTTGGGATTGCAGCGGCTGCAGGCCGGTTAATGTTAAAATAAAAAAAACAGCGCAGCGCATCAGAAAGATTGCCCGCACGGTATCGCCTTTTATAAAATGATTATACATCTGCTGTTAAATTTGGCTTTTGTTGTAATGTTTGTCAACGGCAAAAACCGCCGGAATGATTTTTAAAGCGCTTGGGTGCTTGATAAATAAAAGTAATTACATTATAAAAACATTATGGAAATGATTGTTCAAAACGATGCGCTTATAATAAAAAGTATAGAAAAAAAACCGCGGAAAGATTGGGATAAAGCTTTCGCCAGGATGTCAAAACTTAAGGAAGATAAATTATTTTTACCGGATAATATTGACAGTGAAAATTTTAATTGGACCTGGTAATGGAACAGTATTCTGAATGAAATGCTTGTTAAATGAAAACCTTATACATATCTGACCTTGACGGAACCCTGCTTAATTCAGACCAGCGTGTTCCGGAATACAGTGTGCGCACACTCAACCGGTTAATTAAATCGGGAATGATATTTACTTACGCTACGGCCAGATCGTTCAGTTCAGCATCGATAATAACCGGCGGACTAAATCTGGAAAATCCCGCTGCTCTGCACAACGGCGCTTTTATCATTGATGTTAAAACAGGCCGGATAATTCATAAAAGTGTTTTACAGTCCGGCGCTGTTAAAATTATCGCCGAATTTTTGACGGCCAATAAAATTTACCCGCTGGTTTATTCATTGGTTGACGGCGCCGAAAAGGTCTCCTGGCTGTCCGGCAAAGAGAACGATGGAATCCTCAATTACATTAGTTCAAGGAAGGGAGGCAAACGCCTGCGCCAGGTCAATTCCATAGACAGTCTGTATAAAGGCGATATTTTTTATTTTACCTGCATTGGCAATTTGTCTGAACTCCTGCCGGTTTATAAATATTTTTCCGGCCTGGATATTTGTAATGTTGTTATGCAGAAGGAATTGTACGAGCCTGAGTACTGGTGCGAGCTTATGCCAAAAGACGCTGACAAGGCCTCTGCCGCGTTAAAACTAAAGGAAGTTCTCGGCTGCGATAGAATTATTTCGTTTGGCGACGGCCTCAACGACATCGGGATGTTTAAAGTTTCCGATGAATGTTACGCCATGTCCAACGCGGCGCCGGAGCTCAAAGAAATTGCAGCCGGAGTAATCGGCTCCTGTGAAGAAGACGGCGTGGCACGCTGGCTGGAAAATCACTCGTCGTTGGCTATAAAGTAATAGGCTTCGACGTTATCCAGATACACGCCGTCAAAGCCGGCGTCAATTATTTTCTTCATGTAGGAATCGTTGTTGCCGTAAATAATATCCTGCCATTCACTGTCCCTAAAATCAACCCAGATTTCGTCATCGTATCCGGAATATCTTTTTCTTAACCAGTCGGGATTTCCTACATGCCATTCGTTTTTCCAGTAATAACGCCAGTTCTCGGCAGAGCCGATGTTGATATAGGCGATCACCAGACGGGTTCCGCCGTCAGCCTTTGTTTTGAGTTGGTTGATTTCCTGGTAGGTTAATGGTGTGCCGTTAAAAAATAAATCAATTAAAACCACATCGTAATCAGTTTTTTCGATATCGGTCAGGAACGCTGCCTTGCCGCCGTGTGATTGGTAATTATCCGTACTGATTAAGTACAGGTAATTTTGCGCGTCAGAGAGTTTTGTTATGTCATAGTTGTTCATTGCCGGCTGATCCGCTTTGGCTGGAATGGCTCCATAACTGTAATTGTTTTTTCGCGGGAAACTGATAAAACCTTTGTTTTTGTTTAAGTTAACGGAATTTAACCGATCTGATTCAGTAGTCACATAATCGGATACCATAATCTGCATTGTTTTTACCGATTTGTTTAATTCACCGGTAATATCGTCCAGCATATCCAGCCTGTCATCGCCGGATTTTTTTCTTTCTGAAGCGCTTATTAACTTGCCGTCATCGCTGTAAAACAAATCTTCAATTCCAAGACCGTTGATGGCTTTGACGTATTTTCCGTCACCGTCATTGGTTACCATATTGTCTTCTGCCAGCTCAATTCCGTTCTGCGGTATAATAATGAAACCTGGGTTCCCGCTTGTATTTCTGGCGTAATTCGCTATATCAATTACAAACTGTCGCATTGCGTCCGGCTGTTCATCTTTCAGGTTGGGCATATCCGGATAATAAGGTCCGCTTATCGGAACGTCAATACAGGTTCCCAGACATACTGCGCATATCGTTATAAAAATTATCGTTATTACGGTATTATGTATTTTTTTCATATTTGTTAATATCAAGTATACTCCTTTATGGATAAAAAACAACATACAGTTCAAAATGGTACAGGGGGATTAAGCATGTTTTCAAATTTTAACATCCAGCAAAAATCTATCTTTGCAGGCAATATCCTTTTTATTGTCTGCTGCGCCTTCTATCTGGCGTGGTGGATACTGGCTTTTAGGCCGTCCGGCGCAATCACCGGCGTAAAAACCGGCTGGCTGCTGATTCCGGCCTCTGTTACAGGGTTATTGGGAGTAATTCTGGCAGTGCGCGGTATTATGGCCGCAGCCGCGCAAAGACTATTGATCCCCGGCAGTTTTATCCTTTGGGGCGGCATCGTTTTTTACTTTATACTGATGGCTGTTACTGTTATGCTGTTTAAGCGCCAGACTACTACAGAGTTAATTTTGATTGTAGGATGGGCCATGCTGGTAATTGCAGAAATTAACGCTTTATACGGCATGGGGCTTTTTTCGGGAGGGCTTTCCGCTGTTTTCCTGGCTGTAACAGGCATTTCTCTTTTGATTTCACTTGTCTGTTATGTACTATATTACCGTCTGGACGGCGTTGCCGGATATATTGACGGAATGATTCCGTTATTGCTGTCGGCACTTGTAATGGCGGCCATTTCCTGCTTTATAATTATTTTGACCAGGAATGCCGGGAGTATAAAATGACAGTCGTAAAAGCGGAAAATGTTGTTAAGGATTACGGTTTAAACGATCAAACAGTGCATGCCCTCAGGGGGGTAAACCTCCAGTTCACAGCGGGTGAGTTTTCTGCCATAGCCGGGCCTTCCGGCAGCGGCAAATCAACGTTCCTGCATCTTGCCGGCTGCCTGGATACCCTGACCGGCGGAACCATCACAATCAACGGCCAGGATACAGGTAAAATGAACCGCAATGAACTGGCTTTCCTGCGGCGCAGGAATATTGGTTTTATTTTTCAGGCCTATAACCTGATCCCTGTGCTGTCGGCCGAAGAAAATATTTCTTTTCCGCTCACTTTGCTTGGTTTTGACGTAAAAGAAATAAGGGAGCGCACAGCGAAACTGCTGTCGGATGTGGGCCTGGAAGGAATGGCTAAACGGCGGCCCAGGGAAATGTCCGGCGGCCAGCAGCAGCGGGTTGCAATCGCCAGAGCGCTGGTCAAGAAGCCGGCTCTGGTACTCGCCGATGAACCTACGGCAAACCTTGATTCCAAAACAGGTACAGAGATTCTTGAACTTATGCTGGCCCTTAATAAATCCGAAGGCACAACTTTTATTTTTTCGACCCATGATACCATGGTCATGGATTATGCCCGCAGGCTTGTTCGGCTAAAGGACGGCCAAATCGAAAGCGACGAGATCAAGGAAGGCTTTTGATGACCCTTAACGGCTTGCGGCAATTAATGAAGATGGCTGTGCGCAGTCTGGCCCGCCACAAGGTAAAAACAATTCTTACTTCGCTGGCCATAATGGTAAGCGTCGCGGTATATATATTTCTTAACAGCTGGCTGGGAGGCATGGCAATCCAGTCGCGCAGGAATATCGTAAATTTTGAAATTGGCGCCGCCAAACTGCAGACTTCCCTTTATTTCGAGAAAAAAGACGAAATGCCCAGTTACGAAAATTTTAAGGATTATGAAATTTACCAAAACGCACTTGACCGCGAAGGTTATGTAAGCGCTCCCCGGTATACTTTTTCCGGCACTCTGTTCTCTGTGTCGGGATCGGCGCCAATTATGTTTTACGCTGTGGACCCGGCCGCGGAAAAAGAAGTTCTCCGTTATGTCCCCTATGTGGATTTTGGGCGTTACGTACAAAACGGAAAATTCGAAATTGCACTCGGAACAGTTGCCGCAGAGAAACTAAAGGTAGGTATTCCTTCGCGTCCGTACAGAGCCGAACTGGAAGATTTGATTTCACAGGCTGCGTCAAACCAGGCAGACATGGATTTTATTCTTTCGCTTTACGAAACCGCTCCGCCGTCCAAAGATTTTTTTGCGCCGGAAGTAAAAATAATTGAAGGCAACGAGAGGATGGTTCTTAAAAAGAACGTATCCAAATCCGACCTGGATCGTTACTGGGATCTTGTCGCCGCGTCCGGCCGCAACGATGTAAGAATCAACGCTGTAATCGATATAAAAGCGGTGCCGGATGTTATAAGCAGCGATAAATGGGAAGGTGAATTGTGGCCCGGTTTGGCTGCGGAAGACCGGCCCCTTCTGCAGGCCGCTTACGAATACGAAGATTTTATGGACGCCTGGCTTCTGGCTGCGGACGACGAACAAACACTTAACCGTGTTCTGGATGCAATGGTGCGCTCGGGGTTTTCCGGAGCGGTGCGCCATGTCAACCAGCTTGTTGACGCCGTAGTCTGCGGCGTTATCAATTCACCGTCGCCCCTTCCCAACGGGAACACCGCCTACATTCCCCTTGATGTGCTGCAGGACGAAGCCGGCATGATGCTGGAAGGCGCTGTAACAGAACTGCTTATACGGGAAAAAAATGTTCCCGATTCCCGGCTCCCCGGTAAAAGCGAAAGCAGCGCAGTTATCACTGCGGCCCTCAAGCGCGGTCTTGCTGACGCAGGACTGACATTGCCGGATTATCTTTCTGTCCATACCTGGATGGAGTATATGCAGGATTACCTTGGTTACGAAGCGATACAAACCGGAGCTCCGCAGATACTGGCTTTCCTTCTGCTCATATTATCTTTCCTTGGAATTTCAAATACCATTCTGCTTGCAATACTTGAGCGTACAAAAGAAATTGGCATGATGCGGGCCATGGGAATGTCAGACAGGCAGATGATACTTACCTATATGATGGAAGCCGGATTGCTTGGGTTAATCGGTTCTGTAATGGGAATTATCCTTGGCTGCGCAATCAATTATCCGGTGGTCAAATACGGCATCGACTTCAGCGCCATGAGCGACGTTTTAAGCAACGGCATAGGGTTCCGTACAACAGCGGTTTTCCGCAGTGTGTGGAATGTCCCGGTAATTATCGGTTCCGGTGCCGCAGCGACCCTGCTTGCTTCCTGCATGGCTTTTTTCCCGACGCGCCGCGCTGTAAGAATGCCGATCACTGACAGTTTAAGGTTTGAATAAAATGAAAAATAAAAACAACAGGGGCGGCACAGGAACCCTTATCAAAATTGCTTACAGGAACATTTGGCGCAATATGCGGAGGACGATCTTTTGTTTTTCCGCTGTCGGAATAGCTGTGTTTTTTATTGTGATTTATTCTTCAATGATTGACGGGATGATAAACAGCATTAATGAAACCGTGCAGATTTATGAATTGGGCAACGTCACTGTTGTTTCTGCGCAGTATGATGCGGAAAACGAATATATGCCGGTGCAGTATCCGGTCTCTGACGGCAAAAGCTGGAAGGATCTAAGCGCGTCGATAAAAACCATAAGCGGAGTACGGGAAGTTTTTCCCAGAATCGCATCCCCTGCAACCCTGCAGGAAAGTACAATCAAGCACGCTGTCCTTTGGGGCCTTGATATAGAAAATGAAATGAAGGCCAATCATTTTAACATGACTGACCGCAGCGACGGCCTGCTGGAAGGCCGCTGGCCGGAACCCGGCGCCAATGAATGCGCAATTGGCAGGGTATTTGCCCACAAGTCCGGACTTAAAGTCGGAGACAAAATTCCCCTCAAAACGGTTTCCGCCCAGTTTTCCGATAAAATCTGGAGTCCGCAGATTACCGGCATTTTTAATTTCGATTACATCAAGATCGACGAACAGTATATCATCGTTGATATTGAACGCTTACAGCGTCTTCTGGTTCTTGGCGAAGGCACACAGTCGCTTGTAATTTTTGCAGACGATCCCGGACAAAGCGGCCCGATAACGGCTGCGGTCACCAGTCTGCTGGGCAGCGGCAATGTTGTAACCGAGTGGCGGGATAATTACTGGGTTTCGATAATGCAGATAGTAACGCCTATATATACAATAGTTTTTTTGGTTTTCCTGATCGTTGCCAGCTTCCTTATTATTAATACCGTAGTGATGATAATTCACGAACGCATAAAAGAAATCGGCATGATGGGCTGTCTTGGCATGACCCGTGCCGAGATAGTAAAAGTTTTCTTTTTTGAATCAATATTTCTTGCAGCCTTTGGCGCACTGGCCGGTGTCATACTGGGCGGACTTATCTCAGGCATTGGATCACAGTACCCGATCCGCATGGGCGATTTGTACGGAAACACCTTCAGCGAAATGCCGTTAAGCAACGCAATTTTTTTGGAGTTCAATCCATTTATATTATTGCGCGCGTGGATTATGGGTGTGGTTGTGGCTTCGGTTTTTACATTGATCCCGTCGCTCAAGAGCGCTTTTGTGGAGCCGGTGGAAGCGATACGAAGATGAAAAAATTAGAAATTAGAAATGAGAAATTAGAAATGTTAAAAGTTAAAAGTTAAAAGTGAAGTGTTTGGGGGGTAACTTGAAAAAAATTGTTTTGTTTTTAATATTGGCTATGCCGGCAATATTGGCTGGCGGGGCTGGGGCTTTTGGCCAGACTTCATCAACGCAGGCTCCTTCCGCCGCGGAGCTGCTGGCCAGAATCGACAAGAATGAAATTTATGACACCATTCAGTATGACGGCGAGATGATCATTGATTATCAGAGCAAAAGGTATGTTAAATCTTTTAAGGCCTGGGGGCGGGCCAACTCTGACAGCTTTATGGAATTTTTTAATCCGGAAGATGTTGGAACCAAGTACCTTAAACGCAGCGGCCGGCTCTATATGTATTCCCCGGATAACGAAGGCGTAATGCTTATTTCCGGACATATGCTCAAGGAATCAATGATGGGTTCTGACATGTCTTATGAAGATACTATCGACAACGCTACCCTTTCTTCGCGCTACAATGCTATTCTAAGAGACCCTGAGATTTGGAACGGCCGCAATACCTGGGTGCTGGAGCTTAACGCCAAAAACCGCACCGAGAGTTATCCCAAACGGATGCTCTGGATTGATCAGGAAAACAATGATTTGCTCCATTACGAATTGTTTGCGTTATCAGGAGCCAAACTTAAAGAATATAATATGCTCAAGGTTGAAAACATTAACGGACGCCGTTTTCCTGTTGAGATTGAAATAAGCGACTTATTGCGCCGCGGCAGCAAAACTACTTTTACAATGAAGAACGTTATCCTGGATGAGCCAATTGCGGATTCGGTTTTTAGCCAGAGGAATTTGGAGAGGTGAGAGAAAGAACAGTTAACAGTGAAAAGTGAAGTGTAGAGAATGGGATGTGGGGAGTGGGGAGTAGGGAGTGGTTAGTGGGGAGTGGGGCAGTTAAAAGTTAAAAGTTGAAAGTTGACAAGGGAGAAATTTTTTGATTAAGAAAATTTTATTGGGGGTGGTTTGGCTGACTGCTGCTGCGGCGATTTACGGCCAGACCTCGTTGTCGGGGACTCTCGATAGTACGCTTAATTATACTTTTTTGGCGGATTCTCCGCATAACTCATTTGGTCTGCAGGAGTTTGCCAATATAAGGCTGCGAATCAAAACAGGGGATTACGGCTCGATTTACGCCGCTTTTAATGCGGCGGCGGTTACCGGGAATTTTGCCGCGAATCCGTCTTATATACAGGGTGAGAATTACGCGGCAGTACTGGAGCCGGAACGGCTTTATTTTAGGGTTAACGGCGATTACGTTGACGCGGAAGCCGGTCTATTGCGGCTTAACTTTGGGTATGGTCAGGTTTGGGGGCCGTCGGATTTTTTAACCAGCCGCAGTCCGCTTTCCGCCAATGCGAGGCCGCGCGGCGTCCTTGGTCTGGATTTTTCTGTTTATCCGACAGATACGATGAAGCTGTTGTTTTTCGCGGCCGCTCCCAAAAGCCCGGCCCAAATTACCGGCGGCGGTTATACGCCGGGCCTTACCCTGGACAAGCACTGGGATATGGCCAGCCTGCAATTGCTTTATTCATACCAAACTCCGCTGGCAGGTTTTGATTACGGCCTGCACATGTTTGGTTTTTCTCTAAAAGCGGATTTGGAAGTTGGCCTTGTTGCCGACGCCCTTTACGTTCTTAACACGGCCGCTCCTGACGGAATAGAAGGGCTTTCTGCCAGCGCCGGATTTGATTATAGTTTTTTGGGCGGGGATTTTTATACATTATGGGAATATTTATACAGCGGCTCAGCATCGGTGTCTTCCGCGTCCGGATACGGGACCGGTGTTTTGCTTAATCATCATTATCTTTACGGCAGTTTAATTTACAGGATTAATGATTATACCAGAACAGGTATATCGTCAGTTTATTGTTTTGATTCGCCGTCCTTTTTTAATTCAGCATTTATTCAGTATGAAATTTACCAGGGATTCACATTAAGTCTGAATTTAAGGCTGCCTGCCGATATGTTAATCAGCGGCGGCGCGAAAAACGGAGAATTGGGGCCGGTTAAGGCCGGTTACAGGTTCAGCATGGATATTGGCGCCGGACTCCGGTTTTGAGACAATAACCGTAAAAAATGAACGATAATGTAACACTTTATAAAAATTCCGGCTCTGTTAAAAATCAGTTAAAATTTCTGCTATTGTCAAGAATATTTTTTTTCAGTATATTAATAAATGAATTACAGGGAGGATTACCATGGCTGAAGTAGTCTACATAAATGAGGAAGAAGGTAAAAAACGGGTTATGAACAACGGCAAGCTTTATGCAAAATTGCTTACTAAATTCAAGACCGATACAAACCTCAGAGATTTGGAAGCTTTTGCCGTTTCCCAGGAATGGGAAAAGGCCCAGGCCGCAGCCCATACCATAAAAGGTATTGCCGCCAATCTTTCGCTTACCGAACTTTTTAATCAATCCCTTACCGCGGAGACTCAGATAAAAGGAAAATCACTGGATCCCCAGACACTCAACCAGCTCAAAATTTGTTTTACCGAGACAATTACTGCTGTTGACAAGGTAATAGCGAAGTATGCCTGACAGATTCGGCGCGCCGACAGTTCTCGCTGTCGATGACATTGATATAAATGTCATGATGCTCGAAGAAATTCTTAAAGATGATTACCATGTACTGACGGCCAACAACGGCAAACAGGCTCTGGAACTGCTTGAAACAGCCGGAATCCAGCCCAAAATTATTCTGCTGGACGTCCAGATGCCGGAGATGGACGGCCGTAAAATGTTCAGCATTCTCAAGAAGGACGAGGCCTTAAGGCGCATTCCCGTTATTTTTATTACAGCCGAAGAGGATTCTGAAGAAGAACTACTCGCGGCCGGCGCCGTGGATTTTATCAATAAGCCGTTCTCACCGGAAGTTGTCAAGCTGCGCGTCAAAAACCAAATCGCACTTATAAATTACCGCAACCGGATGGAGGAAATGGTTGCCCAGAAGACTGAGGAAGTAATCAAAAAAACTGAAGAAGCCAACAAAACTCTGGACAACGCGCTGCAGGGGCTCGCGAACGTTATCGAGCACCGCGATATGGAATCCGGCGAACATGTCAAAAGAACGCAATTTTATGTAAGGACCCTGGCCAATTATCTTATAAACCTGGGAACAAAATATGCCTGGGAACTTGCCAGAATGCAGCCGGACATTATCACAAAAGCAATGGCCCTGCATGATGTCGGCAAGCTTTCGATTCCGGACAGCATACTTAAAAAACCCGGTCCCGGCCGTCTTGAACCGGCTGAATACGAAATAATGAAGACCCATACTACCGAAGGTAAAAAAATCATCGGCGAACTGGGTAACGTCAATACTTCCCTCTATCTTAAGCACTGCGAAGATATTTGCTACAGCCACCACGAACGCTGGGACGGCAAGGGATATCCGCAGGGGCTCAAGGAAGACAAGATTCCGCTGGTTGCCAGGCTCGCTTCCATAGCCGATGTTTACGACGCCCTTGTCTGCGCCCGTGTCTACAAGTCTGCGATTCCGTATGCGGAAGCCATTAAGATAATGGTTGAAGGGAAAGGCACCCAGTTCGATCCCCTTCTCATTGACGCGCTTATAGACATTCAGGATGAATTCGAAAAAATCGCAAAACAGTATACCTGATTTAAAAACCGGCTGTCAATTTTTTTTCCAGATATCCAGGCTGTGGTTTGTAAGTCCCGTTAAATCATTTCTCTCGCAGATTGAATAATGATAATTTAAGTAACATTCAAAAGTGACATCATCCATTGCGTCAACGGTACTGCGCATATATTGGGTATAAAGATCTGCCGCAACGTAATGCAGCCTTTTTGCGCCAAGCGTTTCCATCAGGGTGTCAATGTCTTCCCTGCGGTACAGTTCAAAAATTTCAGAAGGATCCGATATGACCTTAAACGTTTCCGGATCAAGAAGTTTCTTTTCAAAGATCTCCGGCATATGCCGGCCTTCGAACCCGTACTGGATAATGCTTGCCTCCTGAATACAGTAGGCGGCAAACATTACGCCGCCCGGTTTTGTTACCCGCAGGGTTTCCTCAAGCGCCCTTCGCTTGTCAGCGGTATTGTACAGATGATACATGGGCCCGAGCAGCAGGACGATGTCGTAACTGTTGTCCGCGATGGACGATAAGTCCAGGACATTGCCCTGTTTTACGCTGATCCTGTGGTCTGGTTTTATCTGGCTTTTAAAAATTTCGATGTTGTGCTCTATCAATTCAACTGCGTCCACCTGGTAACCCTCGTCCGCAAGACGCAGGCTGTACCGGCCTGTTCCGGCGCCTATATCCAGGATGCGCGCTCCTGGCTTGATGAAGCGTTTGATGTAACGCATCGTTGTAAGGAATTCGACGCTGCCGCTCCTGGTTAAAAGCCGGTTGTTTTCGTTGTACCTGTTGTAGTATTTTTCCAGGGGGTCCAGGTAGATCCAGTACCGTTCCATATCAACGTCTTCGCTGTCCAGACGGGTCGTCCTCTCGTAAACACCTCCCGCGCCCAGTATGGTTTTGCGGCTCCCCTCGTTGCCGCTCATACAGGTCAGCAGTACTTTTGAAAGGCCGGCCTGTCTGCATCTCTGCAGACAGAGCCCCAGCATTTTTTTTGCATAGCCTTTGAGCCGCTCCGACTTGCGCACCGAGTAACCGATGTGTCCGCCGTATTCAGCCAGATATTCGTTTAGCCAATGCCTGAAATTTATCATCCCCAGGACTTTCCCGTCGCCGGCGCGCACCAGCATATATTGATCGGATTCAACCCTGTCCGGCGGACAAGTCTCCTGTTTTTCCAGCAGCCGGCACAATTCGATCCATTTAATTGGATCATCGTACTTTTCCAGTCCGCCCGCTCCGTTCATGCGATCTGTTGAATTTTCGAATTCTTTTTTATAAGCAAGGATTTCCTGTGAATATTTTGCATCCGGTTTTACCAGAATTAAATTTTCGCTGATCACATTTTCGCTGATTGAATTTTCCATTTTACGCTTCCTTATTCGCGCTATTTACTCACGTATTTACTCACGCCGGTATTGATCGGCATCTCCGAATTTGATCGTTAATGAATCGCCGATTGGAACATACCCGATCTTTTGATAGATGCTGTTTGAAACCGGATTTGCCAGATCCGTATACAGCACACATTTGGTAAAACCCTGCTCAAGAATCATCCGGCTTAATTGTGCAACGACAGAAGAAGCGTAGCCTTTGCCCCTGAAGTATGGAGGCGTATAAACCATGCTGACCCCGCAGACAGTCTGCATCTCGCGGTTCTTTTGCGCCATCGAGACTTCGGTGCCTTCATGCTCAAGTACATACACCTTTTTTTTATTAACAAAATATTTATAGGTTTCCAGGTTCGGTTTGGGCGTGGGCATGTCTCCAAAGCAATCGGCGTTGAATCCCTCCAGCCAGTAAGGAAAAAATGAAAGGTCTTTATCTTCCAACAGCCGCATCTTGCCAAATAGCGGAATGGCGGGATTCACTTTAAACAGCTCATAAATGCGCATTTTACTTTCGATTGTATAACTTGTTTTTGCCGCCGCTGACCAGGCCCCGGCAAAACGTTCCGCCAGGCTGTTCTCTGTCATTACGCCGGGGACAATAATATCGCCGGCGATAAGGCCTTCAACAAGACATTTAAGAGCGTCATCGCGGATTTTATTGTTAGTCGCGTAAAGGGTAAGATTGTGCGGCGGCGTCATGATCGCGGTAAGGAGAATGCCTGAGTCGTTTGTAACTGTCGCCATAAACCAGGCTGCAGAATCCCGCCAGCCGGCTTTGTCCTTTCCCTCATTGCCAATGATAATGTTGCCAAGCGGAATCAGGTTCTGCGCTTCGTGGCGCATCAGCACATCGCGGGTGTCTTTGTAAAAAACTTTGACATCTGTATACAGGTTAAATCTCATGTTTCTGCCTCCTGCAAAAAAAAACGGCCCGGAACCTTAAGGCTCCGGGCCGCATGATCTGACCTTTATTAAACGGTCATTACAATAACAGCCCGGATGTTTCTACCCAATAAATAGCGTCGTGCTGCTGAAGGGAGAAACATACTGTCTGCATTGAAATAATCGTTTTCATTTTTAATAACTTTATTGTTATTAGAACATGGCTTTGGAAAGGTGTCAATATGGTGGTTGTGGGGAGTAGGGAGTGGGAAGTGGTTAGTGGGGAGTAGTAGGCAGTTTTTATTGAATTATCATCAAATTTCGTCAAATAGCGAATATTTTGATCAGAAAAAACTCGCTATTTGACGAATTTTTTTTTCTGTAGTTTATTAATCCTAAAATTTACCACTTGCTGTGGATCTTCCTTACCATCGACAAACTGCGTGTAACGCAGTTTGTCATGATGCTTTTCTTGCCCTAAAAGCAGCAGAAGATATTACTCTTTATCAAGGGGTTGAAATGGCTATCCCGCATAATAAAAAATACCGTATACATAGCTTTCCTAAAGACGCTTTTCACATTGCATGTATTGCCCATAAAACACGAATACAAAACATACTCCGCTCTCCTGGTATAGACCCCATAGAAAAGGCCCTGTTAAAACAGCGGTATATCAATCTCTCTGCCTCACAAAGCGGGTATGTGGAAAAACAGAAGAAGGCTATTGTCAGATAATATTTGCCGCACACAGTCTTGTCTTTGTTATTACAAAATGTTTCGATATACATACTGATGTACGGCAGCAGAAGAGACTTAAGGCATAACCTGTTCCTGTTTTTTTTTGACGGCGTTTTGTTTATGCCGGCTATGACATTGATCTCTGTATCTGCGGTAATTCCGTTTTATTTAAACCGGCTTGGGGCCTCAACCTTTCAAATCGCTCTGGCGGCATCCCTGGCTACAGTATGCAATTTCGCGGGTCAGCCTGTCTTTGGATACCTGGCGACGAAATCGCTGGTATTGCACAGGAGTTTTGGCAGTATCCTCCTGACCCAGCGGTTGATTTTTTTGGCCTTTGTTTTGAGTATACCGTTATTTTCCGGTTCTGCTTTCCCGGTATGGATTTTTCTTTTTTTCTGGAGCGTGTTCTGTTTTTTTACCGGCTGCTATAATGTTTATTATACGCCGCTGGTAATCAAGCTGCTTCCGCCGGACAAGAGGGGTTTTATCCGCGGAATGGGAAACGCCGCGGGTTCCGGCCTGGGTCTGGGCGCCGCCGCGCTGATCCCTGTTATACTGAGCCGGGTTTTTTTTCCGTATAATTTTATGCTGATATTCCTGCTTGGCATCCTTCTTTTAATCGCAGACGCCTTTGTTTTTTTATTGATGCGCCAGCATGAAAATTTTAGCACAAACGTTTCAATGAATGTCATTCAGTATCTTAAGGAAATACCGGCCGCAGTAAAAAACAACAGGCCTTTCCGCTCCCTGATTTTAACATGCATGTTCCTGGTGGCCGCCAACTCCATGCTTCCGTATTATACCTTATACGCGATACGGGTTTTTGCGGCTGCGGAATCCCAAATTGCCCTGCTTGCCGCCCTTGCCGTAATATCAAACATTGCAGGTTACATTGTGACCGGAAGGGCTGTTGATCGTTTTGGCCCGCGGATTATTTCAAAATTAGCTGCCGTAACGATAATCGCTGCCGGCGGTCTTGCGCTCTTCACCGGATCGCTGCCTTTTTTGTTTGCGGCATGGATACTCGCCAACCTTGGAAACACCGGTTTCAACCAGATTATTTCCCTCCTGCTCGGCGAAGTTTGCCCTCCTTTAAAACTGCCGCTGTTTGTCGGTGTATACACAACGATTTCCCTCGCGTTATCATCGGCTGTTCTCCTGCTAATCGCGCCGGTCCTTGAGAGCTCCGGTTTCAAGTTGGTTTTTTCCGTTGTTACTGTATGCGGAATTTTGAGTCTGCTGATAAATATGTTTGTGTTAAGAAATCTGAGCCATAACCCTGATAGCCTTTGAAGGGCATTTTGGCACACATTCCATGCACAGTGTGCATTTTTCATAATCAATGTGGGCGATATTGTTGACTACAGTGATGGCGCCGGCCTGGCAGATTTTTTGGCAGATGTTGCAGCCTATGCAGCCGGCCCGGCAGTTTTCCCTGACCAGTTTTCCCTTGTCGGTTGAGTTGCACATTACCCTGACTGTGTTTTTATCCGGCACTATTTCGATTAGGTTTTTGGGACAGACCGCTACGCATTTGCCGCAGGCGCTGCATTTTTCCTTAATTATTACAGCCACGCCATCAACCATCTTTATGGCGCCGAACGGACACGCGTTCTTACAGCTTTCCAGTCCTATGCAGCTGTACCTGCACGACTTGTTGCCGCCTGTCGCGAGCTGGGAGGCAGAAACGCAGCTTTTGGGTCCGTCGTAAATATAATTTCTTTTGATGTTGGTGTTGCATCCGTCGCATTTTACAAACGCGGCGCTGCGGTTTGACGGGGCGGCGTCAATTCCCATTTGTTTGGCGATCTCCGAAGCTGCTGAAGCTCCGCCGGGCGGACAGCCGTTGTAACTGGCCTTGCCCTTTACCACGTTCTCCGCGAATACGCCGCAGCCAGGGAACCCGCAGCCTCCGCAGTTAGCGCCCGGCAATACACTGACTATCCGGTCAACATTTGGATCAGACTCAACGGCGAATTTTTTGGCAGACAGTCCAAGTATGGCGCCAAAAATCAAAGCCAGTCCCGCGACAGCCAAAACAGGAATTAACATTGTCTGTATCATAAAATCATCCTATTACTCTTGATTTAAAAATTCCTAATTCCTAATTCCTAATTCCGCATTCTCTAAATCATTCCCTGGAAACCCATGAACGCTATGCTCATGAGTCCGGCGGAGAACAGCGCCAGCGGGAAGCCTCTGAACAGTTCCGGCACGTCCGGGTTGTTGTCGTACCTTTCCCGGATGCAGGCAAGCAAAACCATTGCCAGCGTAAAACCGGCGCCCGCGCCCAGACTGTTGACGATTGCTCCGGCAAAGGTATAGTTGTTTTTGATGTTGATTAATGTAACGCCGAAGATTACGCAGTTTGTCGTTATAAGCGGGAGATAAACGCCCAGCATGCCGTAAAGCGCCTTAAGCATTTTTTTCATGAATACTTCCACGAACTGCACGATGGACGCGATTATCAGAATAAAAACCACGGTCCGCAGATATGTAATGTTAAGGGGAACGAGTACGAATTTGTAAAACAAAAAAGTCATTGCCGACGAGAGTGTCACAACAAACATTACAGAAAGCCCCATTCCTACGGCGGTCTCGGTTTTTTTTGAAACGCCGAAGAACGGGCACATTCCCAGAAACTGGACAAGGACATAGTTGTTTATAAAGACCGCGCTTATCAGGATAAAAAACAGGCTCATCTTCTGAACCTCCCCGATTTTATCTGCATATATTTACGGATCATTATTATAACTCCCAGGGTAAAGAAAGCCCCGGCCGGCATAACCATAATCAGCATATACGATGTACTGTCGTGCAGCAGCTCAATCCCAAAGACCGAACCGCTTCCCAAAAATTCCCGGATCACGCCGACTGTAAAAAGGCCGAGTGTAAATCCCAGACCCATACCAAGCGCATCAATTGCCGAGGCAAAGACTTTGTTCTTTGAGGCGAATGACTCAAGGCGCGCAAACAGTATGCAGTTGACGACTATCAGCGGAATAAAAATTCCCAGCGCGTCGTTTATGGCTGGCGGTGCGTAAGCTGCCAGCATCAGTTCGACGACTGTAACAAAACCCGCGACAATGATAACCGACGCCGCGATCCGGATTTCGCCGGAGAACAGTCTGCGCACCAGGGAGATAACAATGCTCGCACAGATCATGACGGCTGTAGTAGCCAGTCCCATGGTAACTGCGTTTACTGCTGATGTAGTTACAGCGAGCAGGGGGCAGAGCGCCAGCACCTGCACAAAGATCGGGTTTTTGCTGATTATGCCGTTCTTTAGCAATTCAAGGTATTTCATTTTTTTACTTCCCGGTTATACCAGTTTATCGCTTCGTTTACCGCCCCTGTTATGGCTTTGGACGTAATGGTCGCGCTGGTGATTGCCTGGATACTGTCTGCGCCGGCCGGTGTCCTTACAACATTCAGCGGAACAAGGTCCCTGTTGTCGAATTGTTTGTAGAAATTTCCCTTTACGGCAAGCGCCCCAAGGCCCGGCGTTTCCGTATGCCCTAGCACCCGCATGCCTGTAATTTTATTGCCGGGTACAGAGATTCCGACAATTAGATCAATTGCGCCGCTGTACCCTTCCGGCGAAAGCTGCACGACATAGCCTGCGATACTGCTTCCCGCTGCGTTGCTGCCCGCGGCGCGATTATCCGCGATGCGGCCTTCGTAGACCGCGGTAATGCTGCCGCTTTTGGCCGATGCATCGCTTAGTTCCGTAAACTCCGACGCTTCCGGCAATACTTCTTTCATTGCGGCGACACGGACTTTTTGTTTTTGCGCTTCGATCGGTTCGGCGGTTAATGTGTAAACCGCGCTTAGTGCCGCTATTGTGATCACAGCCGTTATAAAAAGTGTCAAGGATGGCTTGAGGACGTAACTCTTCTTCATGTTTTTTTCCTGCCCTTGCCGTAGACCCTTGGACGAATGTATTTGTCAATCAGGGGAACGAAGATGTTCATGATGATTATCGCGTAACTGACACCCTCGGGGTAGCCGCCGTGAATGCGTATTACAGCAGTTAAAAAACCGCAGCCTATCCCCATGATTATTTTGCCTGCGTGCGTTACCGGACTGGTGGCGTAATCGGTCGCCATAAAAAACGCTCCCAGCAGCAGGCCGCCGGACAGGATTTCAAACAGAATGTTAGGTGCGAATGAACCTGTCCGGTCAAAAATAATGCCAAAGACCGCAAAGCTGGCGATGTATAAAACCGGTATTCTCCAGTTTATAATTTTACGGATTAACAGAAAAATTCCGCCTATAAGAATGGCGGCCGCGCTTACTTCGCCGATACAGCCGCCGATTTTACCGAACAGCAGGGAAATGTAATCGGAAGTCTGCGGCGCAAACGCTGGGTTCTGCTTGATTTGGGCGAGGTAGGTGGCTCCGGTTACTGTATCCGGGAGCCGCCAGTTTGTCATGTGTACAGGGAAGGATGCCAGCAAAAAAGCCCTTGCCGCGAGCGCAGGGTTTATAAAGTTGGAACCAAGCCCGCCGAATAATTGTTTGACCACGACTATTGCAAAAAAACTGCCCAGAACAGGCAGCCAGTACGGAACATCCGGCGGAAGGTTGAACGCAAGCAGAACTCCTGTTATTGCCGCGCTGTAATCGCCGGCGGTTACAGGTTTTCCGGATACTTTCTGAAATAAAAATTCAGCCAGCAGCGCAGAAATTACAGTAATTGCGGTAATGTAAAATGCCTGGGCGCCGTAGCGGTAGACAGCCATGATCAGCGCCGGCATAAGCGCTATAAGCACATCGCGCATACGTCTTTCGACAGTATCTTTGCCGACTATGTGGGGCGGCGAGGAAACTGTCATTATCTGATTTATAACAACCTTCACTATAACGATCCTTTTTACTTCAGATTCTGTTTATCTTTAGGTTTTGTTCCTGCGCCTGGCGAGCTCGACCCGGCGAATCGTACGGATTGACTGGGCCAGCCTTCTTTTTGAAGGACAGATGTAGGAGCAGCTTCCGCATTCAATACATTCAAGGCCGTTGTGCCGCACAAATGCTTCGCTGTCTTCTTTTAGTACGTCAGCGTTGAGCTCCAGGGGCAGCAGGTTTGCCGGGCAGTTTTCTACACAGCTTCCGCAGCGGATGCAGTTTCTTTCCGGCGGAATAAAGGCTTCTTTTTCTGTCAGGAACAGAACGCCCCCGGCTGTTTTTACAATGGGTACTTCAGTATCAAAAATCGCCGTTCCCATCAGCGGGCCGCCGACAATGATTTTTGCGGGGTTTGCCTTATAACCACCGGCCATCTCGACCAGGTCGCTTAATTTGGTGCCGATGCGCGCCTTATAGTTGCCGGGATTTTTTACGGCGCCGCCTGTAAGCGTTACAACCCTGCGCATGAGCGGACGTCCGCGGAAGATCGCCCGGTGTATCGCAATAACTGTATCAACGTTGTTTACGATGCATCCGGTGTCGGACGGATACTTGCCTGACGGGACTTCCTTCCCGGTAATGGCGTTGATAAGCTGTTTTTCCGCGCCTTGCGGATATTTTGTTTTTACGACAGCTACAGAAATATCGGCGCCGCCGGTTTTGGCTGTGCGTTCTTTGTAAGCGGCGCAGCTTTTACGCAGGGCTTCGATCGCCTCCGGTTTGTTGTCCTCTACCGCGATAATGCCTTTTGCGCCCGCAATTATTTTCAGAATTATCTGCAGGCCGGTTACTATGCGATCCGATTCTTCGATCATGACCCTGTTGTCTGTCGTAAGGTAGGGCTCACATTCGCAGCCGTTGACTATGATAAGATCGATTTTGCTGCCCGGCGGAGGAGAGAGTTTAACATGGGCCGGGAATCCTGCGCCGCCAAGGCCGACAATTCCGGCCTCGCGTATTATGGCGAGTATTTGTTCGCCGCTTAAATCGTCAAAACCGTCCCTTAATTTTATACTTTCGTGTTCTTTAAACTCCCCGTCATTTTCTATGATGATCGAATCAATAATGTTTCCCATTACGGTCAGATGCGGCAGAATGTCCTTGACTGTTCCCGACACTGTGCTGTGCACCGGCGAGCTGACAAAGACATCGCTGTCTCCGATCTTTTCGCCCAAAAGGACTTTTTGCCCCTTTGTGACAAGCGGTTTGCACGGCGCGCCCAGATGCTGCAGCAGCGGGATTATTATCTCCGCGCCGGCGGGCGGAAGCAGTGTAGTGATGGGCATGTTCTCGGTATGATGTTTTTCTTCGTTGGGGTGTATGCCGTGCTTAAAGGTAAAAATCTGCGGTTTTTTTTGCTTTAATTTCTGGCTCAATGCAAAATCCCTTTTTTTGATTAATGTAATTATATATCAAAAAGAACTGATTTGCAAATACCCGCGCCCGGTTTGCCGCCGCGCCCGGTTTACGGTAAAAAAGAAAACCCGTGTATACCGCGATCATGGGCCATCTGGTTTACGCGTTTGTGCGGTCTTTCGGTATAGGGGAAAACCTTAAAATCATCTCCCTCAAACGCTGCAAGCCATCCGGGCCTGCGGCCGTGATTTTTTGCAAGGTTATGCATTTCTGCAGAAACTGCCGGCAGTTCGCAGGCAAGGTTGCGCAGTTCGTTTGGATCGCTGCGCAGATCAAAAAGCTGGCGCCTGTTGCCGTTGGGCAGAAAAATATATTTATAATCCCCTCTGCGGATCATGAACTTGAATTCCGGAGTGCCGGGCATACCGTAAGTCCCAAAAAAATAATCCCTCGGCGCGGCTTTTTTTTCCAGCATGCCAAGGACGTCCATACCGTCCCTCGTTTCCATTGCACCGGCGGCCGATGAGGCTATTGCGAATAAATCGGTAAGCCCGACCAGTTCGTTATTGAGTGTTCCCGCCGGCAGCCGCGAAGGCCATGACAGCAGGAAAGGAATGTGAGCGGATTGTTCGAAAAAACTTTCCTTTTGCCACGCGTGGTGATCGCCCAGGTGATCCCCGTGATCGGTAAAAAAACAAATCAATGTATTATCACAGGCGTCTGTTTTTTCGACAGCATCCAGGATCCTGCCAATGCAGTTATCAATATAACTAATCTCACCATAATAACGGGATTTTAAAACGCGGGTCAGGTAATCGTTTATTTCGTCTGCCCAAATATCATGATTCATCCAGGGTATCTGCTCATCCATGTGGTCAACGGCAAGTTGGCCGCAGACCGGATTGTCCAGACGGTCGGGGTTATACATCCGGTTAAAAGGAACCGGCGGCGCGAACGGGGGATGAGGCCCAAAGAACGAAACAAAGCCAAACCAGGGCCTGCTGCCGCCGTTGTTAATCAATTCTATAATTTTGTCCGCGACAAAGGCTTCCTGGTTAAGCCGGGCCGGCAGGGGGCTGGTCTGCGGCATATAATACATTTCTGTGCGGTCACCGTGCGGCTGCTCGACATGGGCATACTCCGGATGTTCCCGCATAATAAATCCGCCGTAAGCGTCAAGGGAGCGCTGTTCAGTATTTCTGTAAGAAGCCTCAGCATGCAGCATGGTTTCAAAACCGACATCCTCGTTCCAGTCAGGCACAGTATGGAATTTCCCCATACCAAAAGTCCGGTACCCCAGGCCGCCCATAAAGCGGGCCAGATAAGGTCCGCAGCGGTCTTCCATGTTTTGGGCAAGCCCGTCAAGCGCGGCAGGTTTTGCGTTGGTAAAACTGCCCGTCAGATTGGTATCTCTGCCCGTACGGATGGTATACCGCGCCGCTACACAGACAGGGCAGTTCGAATACGCGTTTGTAAAAGCAACGCCGCGCGATACAAGGCGATCAATGTTGGGCGTCGAAATCTTTTTGTTCCCGAGCGCCGCTATGCAGTCAAAACGCCATTGATCTGCCATCAGGTAAAGGATGTTTGGTTGTTTCATGGTTTTATTCTTCATTAGCACAATACATATTTATTAATGTTCTATCAAGTAATATTCTCAAGTAATATTCTCATTGTAATTTTTTAAGAAAAGCATTAAATTTTTCAACCGGAGCCATAATAATGAATAAACCGGAAAAACCGAATATCTTGCTTATCCATGCGGATCAGCACCGTTTTGACTGTATTGGAGCCTGCGGGAACCAGCAGGTAAAAACACCAAATATTGATTCGCTTATAACTGACGGGGTTCTTTATAAAAATAGTTTTTGTCCGTATCCGGTCTGTACGCCGTCCCGTTATTCGCTTATAACCGGATTGTATCCGCACCAGCACATGGGATGGAGGAATGTTTCAACCATAACGGAAACCATTGATACCTTCCCGCGCATTTTAAAAAAGGCAGGGTATAAAACCGCTGCAACCGGTAAAATGCACTTTACTCCAACATACCTGGATGTGGGTTTTGAAGAAATGTACCTTGCCGAACAGCTTGGTATGGGACGATACGATGATGATTATCACAGGTATCTTAAGGAAGAAGGGTTAATAGATAAAATTGATCTTTGGGATCAAGAAGCTCTTTTTAAAAAAACTGCGCCGCAGGAATACCGGGATACACTTGGAGCCATGGTCTCTGACCTGGACGAGGAGCATCATTCAACCACCTGGATAGGCCAAAAAGCCCTTGAAATAATTGATAAGTGGGGCAAAGAAGGTAATATGCTGATGACCGGTTTTATAAAACCGCACCGTCCCTTTGATCCTCCGGAACCATGGACGCGGATGTACAATCCTGATGACATGGAGTTTCTCCCGGGCTGGACTCCGGAACATCTGCCGCAGGATATCGCCAGGCATGACGGTAATTTTTCTTACAAGCATGTATCCGAAACACAAATGAAACAAGTGATGGCTTATTATTATGCGTCCATTTCACAAATTGATTTTCAGGTTGGGAAAATGATCAGCCTGCTCAAACAAAAAGGTCTTTATCACAATACACTCATTATATACACAAGCGATCACGGCGAATATTTAGGATTCCATCATATACTCGGGAAAGGAAATAATCTGTATGATCCGCTGGCCAAAGTTCCGTTGATCATTAAGTACCCTGGCCTGTACAGGAAAGGGGAAACGGATAACAGTCTCTGCAATAATCCCGATGTAACGGCAACAATTATCAGTGCAGCCGGCGCACAGATTGGTGTCAGTATGCGCGGCAAAGATCTGACTGACGGTATTCCGGACAGGAATTATATTTTTACCGAAGAAAGCGACGGCTATATGGTGCGTTCGCGCACCCGCAAACTCCTGTTGTGCGAGAGCGAACAGAAATCCCAATTTTTTAATCTTGAAAATGATCCCCTTGAAATGAATAACTTATTGGAATCAGCGGCGTATAAAAACGAAGTTGATGAATATAAGCAGATACTTTTAAACTGGATTCTTTTTGAAGCCCGGACACCGGTTTATAAAAACGAAAACGCGCCGATTATTCACGGCGCAAATGTTCCGCCCGACACAAGCGGCAGAAAGGAAATGATAGAATACTTCACGGAGAAAATTTCCCCGTGAAGTTGAGTTTTTTACTTTGAGTAGCGATCCCAGGAAGCCTGGTAAAGTGCTACGTAACGATCCGCACCCATGTTCTTTATGTCATTAACATAAGAATTCCACTGGGAGAGCGGCCGCCTGCCGGTTACAAACTGTATCCGCTGCTCGGTAATATAGGTAACAATATCGTCAGTAAGGGCATTGAGCTGATCCTGTTCCGCGGTTGTAAACGACAACATGGGCAATGCTTTGACACTGATGTACGGTTTTATTATGTCGTATGAATCAAAAACAACCGAGGGCAAACGGGCGCGTTCAAATTCCTCGCGTGCGAATTCCGGACAGCCGCCTCCCGCAAAACCGATCGCGTACTGGCCTATGGCCTGCGGCATATTAAGCCCGTTTGGATTCTTGGTAATTAAATCTGTTAACGCATATGAACCGTCAGGATTTTTAATATATGTTACTCCTTCCTGGCCCAGCCTTATGAGCAATGAACCTTCGTATCCGTAATAATAGTCGATCCACCGCATGGTTTCCGCAGGGTATTTGTTCTGATTGGAAATGGCGAAAGCTCCCAGGTTGAAAGGCACTCCTATATTGTTATCGACTGCAGGGCCGTAATTGCCCTTGAACGGAGGTGTGGTAACAAAATCATTGTATTTTGAGCCGATGATATCCGGAGTATTGTTAAAAAAGAAAGCGCCTATTAAATCCTGCTCGCCCTTGGCGGTAAAGGTTGGAATGTCCTGGGTAAACATCTCGGGGTCCATAAGGCCTTTGGCGTAAAGACCGGCAAGCCATTCAAGCTGCTGTCTGAAATTATCGGAAATTGCGAAAAGCCGAATCCTGCCGTCATCGCCCAGATCAATATAATTGGCATACTGGACATTGCCCAGCGACCCAATACCAAACGCCGAGTATGTGGAACTGAAAATGGAAGCTCCCAGAGTACGATCGGAATACGGTATTTCATCGTTGGGGTTCCCGTTCCCGTTGGCATCCTGGGTTTTGAATGCCGTAAGAACGGTTTCCAGTTCACCAAGGGTAGTCGGCACTTTAAGACCCAGGTTATCGAGCCACCGTTTGTTGATCCAGTTGTATGGTGAAGACGACTGAGAAATTTGAGGTTTGCTTGGCAGGGCATAAATGTTTCCGTCGGGCATCGTTATCGCCTTGCCCATGTCCGGCAGTTCCTTGATATCGTCCTTGAGGTTTACCCCGTATTGGTCGATGAGCTTGTTAAGCGAAATCAACGCGCCTTTGGAACCGTAATTTATTTGGTCTGCAATTGTAAGGGCGCAGCGGTAGAAAAAATCAGGGTAATCGCCGGAAGCTAAAAGAACATTCTTCCGTTCTGCAAAACCCTGGTTGGGCGCTGTGGTCCATTGGATGTGGATATTCGATTTGTTTTCATATTCGTTAAAGCAATAAAGTTCATCCCAGTTCCGGTGGGTCACATTCTGATTGCCGAAACCTGTAAGGGTGATCTTATCCTTTACAATCGGATAACCGGTTGGATTGAAATTACTGTTGGACGCCGCTGCTGCCGCTCCGCTGCCTTGAGTCTGATTGTTTCCGGAGCCGAAAACAAGCACTCCTGTCAGCACCAGAATAACTGCCGCAATAATCATTCTCTTAACATTGTTCATTCAAAATCTCCTTGTATTTTTTTCACCTGGGGATTTGCTGATGTAAAATTGATCCCCTGGTTTTTTTCATCCTACTTTCCCGCATTTTTTAAATAATTATCGTAAGTTTTCTGATACGCGCTGATAATGTTCGCGATGCCCATTTGATTTAACGTATTTACATACGCAGTCCAGTTGGCGTCATTCAACGCAAGGTCACCTGTAATAAATCTTGCCCACATCTGGTTTCTGTAATTGGTTACGTCGTTAAGCGGCTGAGATATAGGGTCAAGAACAGACGCTTCAAAGTACATGGGAGGTAAATATTTATCAGGTTTATAAGGCACATAGCTATCTATGGTATACTTGTATAACCTTGTGTTTAAACCTTCCGGACCGTAAAATTTATCATCTGAAACTCCCAATTGTTTGGAATGTCTGTTGTACGAAGCCACACCGTACTGCATCCAAAAGAGATTTGTTGAACCTCCCTGGGAACCGATATTTATCCATTGGGCCGGTTCTCCCGTATAACTTAAATCACCAGGCTTTGGATAATCCCATTCAATACCTTGTCTACCTATACGCATATTCAAAATACCTTCCAGGCTGAAGAACCAGTCTACCCACCGCATAACAACTTCAGGATATTTACATTTGGTTGTTACAATAAGCGCCCCGGTTGTTACCTGTGTATCCGGCCAATAAATGCCCAACCGGACTCCATTTGGACCTTGCATCGGAGCTATGGCGTCCAGATCCATTTGTCTTGGACTGGTCATGGCGTAAATGGTGGACGGCGCCTGCATGATTACTGAACCCAGTAACATTCCCGCAGGATCTTCAGCCAGCTGTCTTAACTGCGCCTGAGTTATTGAAAATGAAGTGGGATCCAGGAGCCCTTCATTAACAAGACCGTTTAAATACTGCAGTGCCTGCCTGAACTCCGGTTTATTATAAGCGATATCTACTTTATCATCTTTGGTTACATAGAATCCGTTCATGTCCATCTGGATGAAAGAATTTACAAAAAACGGAACTACCTGATTAGTACCGTTTCCAGCAGGTTGGAAAGTGATAAGCGGAATTTCATCTGCTTTTCCGTTGCCGTTGGGATCTTTTGTTTTAAATGCCCTCAATACATCCTGAAATTCCGCTGTAGTTGACGGAACTTTTAGGTTTAATGCTTTTAACCATGCTGAATTAATGTAGAGTTTTGCATTAAACAAGGTATGGATCGAATCAGAGGAGAATGGAAGGCCGTAAATATTTCCGTCCGGAGCTGTAATAAGTGATCTTGATTCCGGCATTTCTTTGAACATATCTTTTATCCAGTAACCATAAGTATCAATTACATTATTCAATGGAGCAAAAACTCCGTCTTTGCCGTAAGATACTTCATCATTTCTGGTAAAACCCGCATTCATATAAAAGTCCGGCAGATCACCGCTGGCGATGCTTAACCTGCGCTGTTCCGCTACTGAATCCGGTGGCGCTACCTGCCAGCTAAGTTTTACACCGGTTTTTTGCTCATAGGATTTTGTAAATTCGTTTGTTTCAAAATTTTCTATTGAAGCTGATCCGCCGGCAAATACCTTAAGGGTGACAGGGCTGTTTACCACCGGAAATGTCCCGGGCGCTGTAACAATACTGCTTCCCGCACCGCTCTGCGCTGCAGCAGCCTGTTGCTGTCCGCCGGCCGCAAACACTGCCGCAGCCAGGATGAGCATTAATAAAACCGCAAAACCATTCTTTTTCATTATGCATTCCTCCATTAAATATTTATCAACTACGGAATTTCCGTGTTAATATTCATTGATATCAGCCTTTTACCGAACCGATCAGAAGACCCTTAACAAAATGTTTTTGGACAAACGGATACAGCAGCATTACCGGAAGGCTGGCCACGACAATAAGCGAATATTTGAGCAGTTCGACAAGCTGCTGCCTTTTTACCATTTCTTCCACATCCGCAAGCATGGACATATCCATACTGTTAAGTATCAGGATATTGCGCAATGGTATTTGCAGCGGAAATAAATTCTGTTTGTTCAGGTAAATTAATGCGTCGAAATAGCTGTTCCAGTGATCGACTGCGTAATAAAGTGTTATGACGGCTATGACAGGTCTTGCCAGCGGAATGACTATCTGCAGAAACGTACGCAGATCGCCTGCGCCGTCAATTTCTGCTGAATCGTAGAGTTCACCTGGAATTGATGTCTGTAAAAAAATCCGGGTAATAATCAAATTCCAAACACCTATTGCGCCGGGAATTATCAGCGACCATCTTGTATTAACCATGCCCAAAGACTTGACAAGAAGGTAAGTAGGAATTAAGCCGCCTGAGAACATCATGGTAAAGGTTATTAAAAATATTAAAACATTCCTGCCGTAAAATTCTTTGCGTGATAGCGGATACGCTGCTATCAATGTCATAAAAACATTGATAGCTGTTCCGACTATCGCATAATAAAATGAATTTGCATAACCCATCAACACGGGATTATATTGGGCGACTGCTGTATATCCCTTGAAATTTATTCCGATGGGCCATAACCAGACCTCCCCGGATGTGACTTTGGCAGGATCGCTGATTGACGCGCTTACGATGTAGATCAACGGATAAATAACAATTATCAGAATCACAGTCAGCAGGAATGTGTTTATAATATCGAATGTCAAATCGGATTTTGAACGTTTTATTTTCATCAGAATAAACCTACTTCGCCGTATTTTTTGGCCAGCTTGTTCACTATCAGAATCAGAACAAGGTTAATAACAGAGTTAAACAATCCGATTGCTGTAGCGAGACTGTAATCTGTATTGAGAAGTCCGATTTTATAAACGTAGGTCGATATAATTTCTGATGAATTGAGATTCATTGGGTTTTGCATCAAAAATATTTTTTCAAACCCAATGCTCATAATCCTGCCTGCGTTCAGAATCAGCAGGGTAATCGCTGTAGGCATCAGAAAAGGTAAGTCAATAAATAAAATCCTTTTGAACTTACTGGCGCCGTCCACAATCGCCGCTTCCACGATCTGCGGGTCTATGGCGGAAAGAGCTGCAATGTAGACAATTGATGAATAACCCATTGTCTGCCAGATCCCTGACACAACATAAATCGTCTTGAAATACGAAGAAATGCCCATAAAATTAACAGGCTCAATTCCCAGTTTTGACAGCATAAAATTGATAAGACCGTAATGGGGAGACAGAAACTGCAGAATAATTGAAACCATAACAACAGTCGATATAAAGTGCGGCGCGTAAGTAATCATCTGGACTGTTTTTTTTAATTTCATGCTTACTGCTTCGTTTATTGAAATTGCCAGAATAATCGGCATTGGAAAACCAAAAACCAACTGATAAAGGCTGATGGAAAACGTGTTCCATATAAGGGAACCAAAGAAGTAAGATTGGAAAAATTTAATAAAATTGCTGAATCCCACCCATGTGCTGCCTGCGAATCCTTTTACCGGGTTATACTTCATGAACGCCATTGCCAGGCCGCCCATGGGTATATATTTAAAAATCAGAAAGTACGCAGCAGGAAGGAGCATCATCAGATAAAGGCCGGGATGTCTTTTCATGGCATTAAGTAGACGGGTTATCAAGATACATGCCTCCTTTTTTTATTACTTAACTAATATCCCACTCAACAATATTCCGTAACTTCCGGCTAAAGACGATTCCTGCAATGATTATTTTTTTACCGCTGTCCGCGTAAATTGAAGTATAATCTTTTTCTTCGATTTGAAACAATGCATCTTCAACAGGTTCATCTACTTTGAATTCAAAGATGTAAATGAAGTTCCCGGCAAAGACAACGCTGTCCATTCTTCCGTTGGCTGTGTGTACTTCGTTTTTACAGTCCAGTCCCAGCATATTGATAATATTTGAAACTGCGAACTCGAAATAGTATTCGGTAATTTTACTGCTTAGAGAATAATCAACTTTGTTAAGGTAAAGTTTTAACAGATTGAAAAAATCGTCCGGTTTACCGTCCAGCAGGGATTTTATAAACTGAACAGACACGGAATTTTTGACTTTTTCGTCGGCTTTGGAATAATTACCGGATAAAAACTGCGCCAGAGTCTGACGGACTTCAATGTTGGGATAATTTAATTTATAAAATCCTGTCGTTTCGTTATAATCACGGATAGTAAGATAGCCGGCCTGGTACAGCAGGGGAAAAAGCGTTATGTTACTGTCCCTGTAATCTGCAAAACTGTTTGCCTTCATCTGTGCTTCTTCAACATCAACTATGTCGACATCTTTCATTTCAAGATATTTTACCAAAAAAGACGGAGTCCCGGTCATGCTCCAGTATGAACCAAACTCCGCTGAATTTTCGAAATGATTTAATATGCCGTAAATGTTATAGACCGATAATTTTTTTTTGGTAAAAAAATAACCGTTATAATATTCTTTTAATTTTTTAAGGTAATCATCCCTGCCGCCGTATAAAGGCGCATAGGCCGTGATCTCCGGTTCAAAGTAAGTTAAAAGCTCATCCTGTGTTATTCCGCAAACATCGCAGAATTCCGGCATCATTGAAATATCAAACGCCTGGTTCATTCCGGAGAACATGCTGACCTGGGCAAATTTTGTAACGCCGGTAATAAACGCGAATTTGAGGTAGCGTTCATTCTGTTTGATTACACTGTAAAAACCTTTTAAAACTTCCCGCAGCTGCCTGTTTAGTTCCGGCTGGTTAATCGTGGTCAGCAGCGGATTATCATATTCATCAATAATAACAACAACCGGTCCGTTTTTTTTATATATTTCTGCCATTAATTTTTCAAAATTAAGGAATGGGAATTCATTGAATTCAATATTAACGCTGTAATTTTTAGCGCTTTCTTTTATAGCAAAGTCCAGTCTGGCTTTTAATGCTGTAACTCCGTCATCTGACGTATAATCACCGGCTCCCAAATCAATATAAATTACCGGAAAAGTTTTCCATTCCCAGTCTGTATTTGATATTGCAAGGCCGTCAAAAAGTTCCTTCTGGTTTTTAAACAGCGATTCTATGGTAGAACATAAAAGCGATTTGCCGAACCTTCTGGGGCGGGAAAGAAAGACAGTTCTGTACCTGGCAGCCATGTTGTATATGTGCATGGTCTTGTCTACATAAACATCATATTCCCTGCGGAGGGTGCTGAATACCTGGACTCCCCCGATTGGCAGTTTTCGCCTGTTCATCAATTCATCTTACCATGATTTGTGCCAAATTGTAAATTATTTTTTCCGGTTTACTTGGGATATCTCCGGTACAGCTCTGTACTGCGGCATAACCCTGTACTGCGGATTGTCATTAAATCGGTTTTGACATAAAATATGCAATATACCAAAGGAAGTGGTAAAAATTGTTTAATCTCCTGGTAAAGGCAAAAAAATATTTGCCGCACATTATTGTGGTTGTCGTGCTTCTTTTTTTTATTGCCATGTGCGATTTATTGCTGCCGCGCCTTATGGCCGGTCTAATTAATAACGGCATCAACAAAAGCAACACTGATTATATTCTGCGATCAGGCTTTCAGATGATAGGAATTTCCCTTTTCGCTGTGATCTGTAATATTGTTTCCGGTTATTACGCATCAGTGGCCTCAATGGGTTTCGGCAGGGACCTAAGGTCAGAGGCGTTCTCAAAAATCACCTATTTTTCGCTTCAGCAGACCGACCAGTACGGAACTTCGTCCCTTATTACGCGTACATCAAGCGATGTCAGGGAAATGCAGTCGCTTCTGGAATCCGGCCTTAATGCCGTAATTTCAGTGCCGCTGCATATGATCGGCGGGATTGTTATGGCCCTTTCAATGGATACCAGCCTCGCCTGGATAATTATCGCATCAATGCCTATTCTGATAGCCGTCATAATAATAAACATTTTGTGGGTGCGGCCGCTTTTTGTAACAATGCGCGAAAAACTGGACAGCGTTAGCCGGGTTTTACGCGAAGTTTTGTCCGGAGTGCGTGTTATCAGGGCGTTTAATACGACGGATCTTGAAAACGAGCGTTTTAACCAGACAAATTTGGCCTATACAAGGGCCAACCGCACCTCACGTTACCGCATGGCTCTGCTTAATCCGGTTACGACCATAGTAACTTCGGGCGCTACTGTCGCCGTATACTGGTTCGGCCAGTTCCGCATTGAGGCCGGCGTCATGAGCGCCGGCGATATCATGGCTTTTTCGCAGTATGTCCTGCAGATACTGGGGGCTGTCCTGGGTTTGCAGATGATTTTTAACGGGATACCAAGCGCGATTGTCGCCTCAAGGCGGCTTAATGAAGTGCTGATTACGTCTCCTTCGCTTACCGATCCCGCGAATCCGCAGACACCGCAGGCCGGGATTCACGGTGAAGTAAGGTTTGAAAATGTCACCTTCCATTATCCGGGAGCGGAAAAACCGGTTCTGGATAATATTTCTTTTGAAGCGCGGCCCGGCGAAACTACCGCAATTATCGGCGGTACAGGTTCGGGAAAATCAACCCTGGTTTCGCTTATCCCGCGTTTATACGACATACAGGGCGGAACGATCTATGTAAACCGGCTTGATATAACCAAAATGACCCAGCATGAACTAAGGCGCAGGATCGGTTTTGTCACGCAGAAGGCCCAGCTTTTTACGGGCAGCGTCGCGGAAAATATCAGGTTCGGAAACACCGGGGTTCCGGACAGGGAAGTCATTGAAGCGGCAGACGTCTCGCAGGCGACCGAGTTTATCGATGAGATGAAGGACGGTTACCAGTCGTTTGTATCGCAGAACGCGTCAAACCTTTCTGGAGGGCAAAAACAACGCCTTTCAATTGCGCGCGCGATAGCCATAAAGCCTGAGATTTATATTTTTGATGACAGCTTTTCCGCGGTCGATTTTACAACCGAATCGGCATTACGCGAGGCCTTAAGAACGGTAACACAGAATGCCGCTGTAATAATTGTGGCGCAGCGTGTGTCAACAATCATCGACGCCGACCGTATCATAGTTCTGGATTCCGGTAAATGCGTCGGTCAGGGAAGGCACGAGGAACTTATGAGAACATGCGGGGTCTACCGGGAAATTGTACATTCGCAGTTAAGGGAGGAAGAAATCGCATGAGCGCCAAAGATACAGATAAATTTTTGGATATACCAAAACAAAAATATGTCCGCGACGAAGTACCGCAGAGGAGGTTCGGCGGCGGCAGCATGATGGTCGGCGGCGGGGGAGGCGGGGGGCTGCACGGACACGGCGTTCACACCGACAAAGTCAAAGATTTCAAAAAAACCCTTTACCTTACCCTCAAGTACATGTGGCCGTTCAAATGGCAGCTCCTGGCCATTGTCGGTTTTTCCGGACTTACGACAATTATTACTGTCTGGACACCGCTTATTTCGGCGAACATAGTAGACAACCTGAATCAGGTGGCTAAAGGTTTTATGGATCATCTTGATCTCATTCAGTGGATAACCCTGCTTGCTGCCGTTTCCCTTGTCAGCGCGCTTTTCGGCCTTTGCCAGCAGCTCATTTCCGCCAACCTTACCCAGAAGATCATTTACAACTTCCGGCGGGACCTTGTGGATAAACTGTCCAGGCTGCCGCTTAAATTTTTTGACGGCCGCACCCACGGCGAAGTTTTAAGCAGGGTAGTGTACGATGTCGATACCGTGGCGCGTATGCTTCAGATGAGTATTACACAAGTGCTTACATCTGCGATTACCGTAATTGGTGTTTTAATTTTAATGATAAAACTGAACGCGCTGCTTACCCTTATAACAATGAGCATCACTCCGCTGTACCTCCTGGTTGTTTACGTAATTGCGCCCAAATCCCAGAGATACTTTGTCGGCCAGTCCCGCACACTGGGCGACCTTAACGGCCATGTGGAAGAAATGTACGCCGGGCAAAAAATTGTAAAGCTTTTTAACTACGAAGAAAATTCCATAAGGGAATTTGAAGACATCAACAACCGCTACTATAATTATTCACGCAGGGCGCAGTTTATCTCCGGTATGATCAGGCCCCTGGTTCAGTTTTTGGGCAACTTCGGATATGTACTCGTCTGCGTTGTCGGCGGTTTTTTTATGACAAAGGGAATTCTGACCCTGGGTATTATTGCCGCGTTCATGCAATATGTCAGGCAATTCAATACGCCGCTGGCAAATACTTCCCACATTGCGGAACACATCCAGTCGGTGCTCGCCGCGTCCGAACGTATCTTCGCGGTGCTTAACGAAGAAGAAGAAATACCGGAATCTGTAAACCCAAAAGATATTTCCAAACCAGACGGCTCTGTCTGTTTCGAGCATGTTGAGTTCGGTTACAGCCCTGAAAAAATCCTGATGAAGGACATGAACATAGACGTAAAAGCCGGCCAGATAGTCGCCATAGTCGGACCGACGGGCGCGGGAAAAACTACCTTGGTCAATCTGTTAATGCGTTTCTACGACGTAGGCAAAGGGCGCATTACCGTTGACGGAATTGACATCAAGGACATGACCCGGAGCGGTCTGCGGACAATGTTCGGCATGGTGCTTCAGGATACATGGCTTTATAACGGAACCATCCGCGAAAATATAACCTACGGAAACAAGACCGCCACAGAGGAACAGATGATCCAGGCGTCTGTTGCCGCGCGCGCCGATCATTTTATACGCACCCTTCAGGATGGTTACGACACGCTTATAAATGAAGACGGGACCAACATATCACAGGGCCAGAAACAATTGCTGACCATAGCACGCGCTTTCCTCGCCGACCCGGCCATATTGATCCTTGATGAAGCGACATCAAGCGTTGATACACGCACAGAAGTTTTGATTCAGCATGCGATGAAAGAGCTTATGGAAGGCCGAACCAATTTTGTTATCGCGCACAGGCTTTCAACCATCCGGAACGCTGATATTATTCTTGTAATGGACCACGGCAGTATCGTGGAGAAGGGCTCCCATGAAAGCTTAATGAAGTCAAAGGGATTTTATTATAATTTATACAACAGCCAGTTTAACGGCGGATTTGATGAGGCAGAATCCATTGCCGGCTGATATATAGCCGTTTAAAATATTGTTATATTTTCTAAAATATTGTAGTATCAAAAAAATTCTGACATCAAGGTTATTATTATGAAGTTAAGTAAAAAAGTACCGCTTTTAATTGGAGCCGTTGTACTAATTACGGCCGGCAGCATTATTATCGGCGCCGAGATTCTTGTCACCAATGAGATGGAAAAAAGTACCTTCGCCGAGATTAACAGTAATACAGTTGTTAACGCCGAATTAATAAAAACCAAACTCGATGCATTGCTCAGCCAGCTTTGGGAAATTGCCAACCGCGCCAGGACCCGCACAATGGATTGGGAAGCTGTGGTCCGGCCCAACCTGGCGCCCGATGTCACCCGCATCGACAGCCTGGATCTGGGCCTGGTTTATCCGGACGGTACCGCGTATTATACGACCGATGACTCCACCGCGAGTTTGGGCGACCGCGATTATATTCAGAAGGCTTTTACCGGTATCAGCAATGTTTCCGATGTGCTTGTGAGCAGGGCAACAGGGCAGCCGGTCGTTATGCTGGCGGCTCCGGTTTTTAAAAATGATGAAAAAAATTCTCCGGTCCTGGGAGTACTTGTCGCCCGCAAGGACGGCACAAGTTTTCTTTCCGGCCTGGTAGCCCAGATACGTTCAACCCGCAGCACCAGTTACGGTTTTCTGATCAACAGTGAAGGAACTTACGCTGCCCATCCTGATAAAAATCTGGTAATAAACCAGTTTAACCCCATAAATGAAGTTAAAAATGATCCGTCGTTAAAATCCCTGGCGGATATGATATCAACTGTCCTAAAAAATAAATCAGGCAGCATGACTTATGTTGATAACGGTAAACAAATGTTCTGCGCTTTTACGGAAGTTTCAGGCTATCCATGGAAGTTTATCCTTACCATGGAAAGGAATGAAGCGTTCGGGAGCGAGTCCATCATACGTAATATACTGCTGGGTATAGGTGCGGCAAGTACTGTTTTGGGTATAGCGCTGGCGTTCTTAATCGGAAGATCCATTGCAAACCCTGTTATAAAAATTGCGGCGACCCTGCATGATATCGGCAAGGGCGATCTGACCCTGCGCACCAATGTAAATTCAAAAGATGAAATCGGCGATTTGTCCCATAATATAAATTCCATGCTTGAAAATATCGGTAACCTGATTGTTATGATTAAAAAGGATTCAGAAGCCCTTTCCGGCATCGGCGCCACATTGGCAGGAAATTCCACAAAATCCGCCGCTGCTGTAAGGGAAATTGCCGCAACCATCCAGAATGTCAGCGGCAGAGCCGTAAGTCAGTCGGCATCTGTAACAGAGACAAACGCGACCATGGAACAGATCAGCATCAATATCGACAGACTCAACAAGCTTGTTGAAGATCAAAGCTCCAGTGTTTCACAATCTTCCTCGGCAGTCGAAGAAATGCTGGCAAATATACAATCTGTCACACAGACCCTTATTAAAAATGCCGCCAATGTAAAAGAACTTACAAACGCGTCCGGGGTTGGCCGCACCGGTCTGGCCGATGTAGCCGCGGATATCCAGGAAATTGCCAAAGAATCGGAGGGGCTCTTCGAAATCAACTCGGTGATGGAAAACATCGCAAGCCAGACCAGCCTCTTGTCCATGAATGCCGCCATTGAGGCCGCTCATGCGGGCAATGCAGGCAAGGGATTTGCGGTTGTCGCCGACGAGATTCGCAAGCTTGCCGAGAATTCCGGCAAACAGTCAAAAACCATAAGTGTTGTGCTTAAAAAAATAAAAGAATCAATTGATACCATTACCAAATCCACAGACAATGTACTTTCCAAATTTGAAGCCATCGACAGCGGAGTAAAAACCGTATCTGACCAGGAAGAAATTATCCGCAACGCCATGGAGGAACAGGGATCGGGGAGCAAGCAAATACTTGAAGCAATAAGCAAGCTCAATGAAATCACCCGGCAGGTAAGTGACAGTTCCCAGGAAATGCTTGAAGGCAGCAGAGAAATAATTACCGAAGGTAAAAATCTGGAAAAAGCTACCGCTGAAATTACAGGCGGAATGACAGAAATGTCAACCGGGGCCGAACAAATCGGCGGCTCAGTGGATGAGGTTAACAGAATCAGCGAACAGAACAGGGAAATAATCGGCAGCCTGGCCGAGGCGATTTCCCGTTTTAAAGTTAACATGCAGCCGTAAAAATATTACCGCATAAATATTAAAGCAAACACAAATTTTTATTAAATTATTAAAGATTTTACTCCTTAATAGGTTTATGCTGTGACCCAAACAGGAGTACAATTTATGAAACTTGTCTGGAAACTTTCAATTCCGCAGATATTTATTGTCGCGTGTTTTGGCCTGATTACTTTCATAATTATTAACTCTTCGTTTGTTAAGTTACGGGGCCAGTATGTCAGGGACGTTATTGATACCCGCATGCAGCTCATTGTAAACGGGATTGAAAACAGCGCTCAAAAAGCAGTTAATGAAGCTTCGCTTTTTGTAAGTCTTCCGGCGGTAATCGAAGCTTACGAAATTATGCTGGCAGGCGACTTAAATGATCCATATTCGCCGCAGTCCCAGACGGCGCGTGAAATTCTGCGCAGGGAACTTTCAGCAATGCTGGACAGTTATCATAAAATAACGGGCGCCAAATTGCAGCTGCATTTTCATCAGCCCAACGGTTACAGCCTTGTAAGGCTGTGGCGCGAAAAACAAACATTAATCAGCGGCGAATGGACTGATGTCTCCGATGACATAAGCGCCTTTAGGCCGACTGTAATGGATGTCAACCGGAGCGGCAATATAGCCATGGGCATAGAAGCCGGCAGCGGCGGTTTCGCGATCCGGGGAGTTGTGCCGGTTTCTGTTCCGGGCAGCTACGGAAAACCGGACAAAATGCTTGGGTCCGCGGAAGTCCTCCAGGAATTCAGCCCGATTCTGGACGCGGCTGTTGACGGGAAAATTTTAATTTCCCTGTACGCCAATTATGAACTGCTTGATTACGCTGTCGAACTCCGGGACCGGCAAAAGTACCCGCGCACAGGGAATTTTATCAGGGTAATTGAGACAGGGAACAGTACAGTTGATCATATGATTAGCGAGAAACTGCTGTCAAAGGGAAAGGACGGAGCTTTCTTTGAAGATCACGTTTCCCGGACTCTCGCTGTTTTTCCGCTCATGGACTACCGCGGCAGCCAGACAGGAGTAATTGTACTGGCCATGGATACATCCGGCATATCCGCCCTTACCGGCGCTGCTTCGGTAATTCTGGCGCTCATGATCGGTTTAATGATTGCTTTTCCTGTATTTGCGCTTTTTATCCAAACCAGGATTCTTATAACGCGTCCCCTTAAGTTGATTAATTCCATAATTTCCGATATTACCGCAGACCGGGTAAATTTAAACAATCAGGCGCCGGATTGTCAGAAGGATGAAATCGGCGATCTTGCCCGTTATTTGCATGTAACACTGGTTAAAGTTAAAAACCTTGTTATAAATATCAAAAGCGCGGTAATAAAATTAACGGAAACCGGCAATGAACTTGTGATTAACATGAATGAAAACGCCGCTGCCGCCAATAACATTAAATCCAGTATTGGAAAAATTCAAAGCCGGGTCGTTAATCAAATTGCCGGCGTTACCCAGACACGGGCGACAATGGAGCGGCTTACGGATAACATTCATAAATTAAATCAATTTATAACGAATCAAAGCAATGATGTTTCTGTTGTCTCATCTGCAATAGAACAAATGGTCGCGAATATCCAATCGGTAACACAGACACTTGTTAATAACAGCGGAAACGGTAAAACATTAAAAGAATCATCGCATGCAGGCCGCAGCGGGTTAAATGATGCAGCGGCTGACATACTGGAAATAACGCGTGAGTCAGAAGGTTTGCTTGAAATAAATTCTTTAATGGAAAATATTGCAGGCCAAACAAATCTGCTTTCCATGAACGCCGCCATTGAAGCTGCACACGCTGGAGAAGCCGGCAAAGGTTTCGCGGTTGTCGCCGATGAGATAAGAAAACTTTCGGAAGATTCCGGCCGGCAGTCTGTAACAATCAGGGCGGTATTAAAAAAGATTGCAGGCTCCATAAACAAGATCACAGCTTCCGCAGAAAATGTAAAAGAAAAGTTTGAAGCAATTGATACCGGTGTAGTCACATTTACCGAGGAAGAAGACAATATTCGCGGCGCAATGGTAGAGCAGGGCGCCGGCGGAAGACAGATCCTGGAAAGTGTAAGCAATGTAAACGAAATTACCGGTCAGGTAAAAAACGGTTCAGAAGAAATGCTCGGCGCAGCCAACGAGGTTATAGAAGAAAGCAAAAACCTGGAAAAAATGACGCAGGAGATCGCCGCCGGTATGGATTCAATCGCATCTGAAATTGAACAAATTAATGTGACTATAAGCCATGTAAATGATATTTCCTGCAGAACCCGCGAAGGAATTGATTCCCTGGTAAAGGAAGTTATCCGGTTTTTTGCGGAGTGACGCTGAGGGTGTATAAGCGCTTAATTTACTAAAATACCTCTGTTTACATGTTTTTTTAAAAATAAAAATATGTGTTTTTGAAGGTTTTTTAATAATCTTGACATTAATTATTAAAATATATATTTTTATTATATCAGAAATTTTTGGAGATAATTTTTTGAGCATTACAGATGCATTAAAGGAGACACATATGGAGAGTAAAGGAAAATTTGCCGCGGAATCAGTTTTTAATAAAGGATTCAATTGCGCACAGGCAGTATTAACTTCTCATTGTGAAGAATTTGGTTTATCTGATGAAATTGCAAAAAAATTATCCTGCGGATTCGGCGGAGGAGTTGGACATACCGGCGGAATATGCGGAGCCGTAAACGGAGCAATAATGCTAATCGGGTTAAAATATGGAAAATATAAAAAAGACGATGATGAATCAAAAGATAAAACTTACAAATTGGTTAATCAATTTATTAATGAATTCAAAAATGAATTTGGTTCTGTAAATTGTACTGAACTTGTAAAATTCAACCTCAGTAAAGAAGATGAATTATTAAAGGCAAGAGAAGCAGGTGTTTTTACCACAGTATGTCCAAAATTGGTAAAACGATCTGTAGAAATAGCTGAAAAAATTATTTTACCTTAAGCCTTTGTATTGACAATACTTTTTAACAATATAAATAAATTAAGTATACATAATATTGCAAATAATGGAAAAACTATTATTTCCTGCATCGGGACATTTACCCCTGTAGAAATCATAAAAATTATCATCATAGTTACAGCCAATAATAACGTTGTCCCTTTTATGATGACCAATGAAGCCAGTAAGTACCCCAGGGATTTATTTTTTATCAATAATACTCCGGATAATATTGATACAGGAACAATAAATCCCAAATCCATTGCCTGAATAACAAATGTGGTGTAATGGTCCAATACCACCGGCGCTTTTTTAATTGATGGAATAATCAAGCCGAGCCACATTGAACAAATAATAATACCTATAATGAAAAGAAATATTCCGATATATTTTTTTGGAAAATTCTGTTTAAAATATTTCTTTAAATCTTTAAATTCAGGTGAAGAAAAATTAATTATAAAACAAAAAAATGATAATGACATCAGAGCGGTATAAATCAGAAAGAATTTATTATATGTTACAAGAAATGTATATGATGTGTATGAATATAAAAAATATCCAATAGTACCGGTTAATAATAATTTACCCCTAATGGAATTTTTATTGGAAAAATATAAAGATACGATCAATAGCGGTATTCCGACGATTAATGTAATAATATCCTGTGCTCTTGCCTGCGAAGCATATGATACTGAGTCATTATAATAAAGTCCCTTCCCATAAAGTAATACAGTATCCCCATTAATAGTTTTTACTTCCCTGTTTCCATAAACTACATCATTCGAAAAAAATCCATACGCCGATGCAAATAATGATAAAACAATTATTAATATTACAAGACTATTATTTATAATTTTTTTTGACATTTTTATCCTCTTTTAAATAATCTATTAGTTATTAACAAAATTTGACGAAAATTCATTTTCATTGCCTTGTAGACCAAATTGGTATAACCTGGATCACTGAAGAAATTGAGTTTATCCTTCAAATATAACTGTGTTAATCAGGGAACTTCTTCAAGCCATGCAAGTACCTTTTGTTCATTTTCATTGTTCCATGGTTTTATAACTAATTGTTCAGGATGATCCCAGCCTGAATAAATACGGGACATGGTCTCCAGGTAAGTACCTGCCTCTTTTTGTTCATCCCGCCAAACCCTAAAACAGTCCTGTTCGTATTCTTTTACCCGGGAACCAACCTTGTCGAGATCCGAAATCCGGTAAAGCGCAGCTTTCATTTCAGCAGTTCTGTCGGGATATGTAGCGGCAAGGTTATGGATTTCCCAGGGATCGTCTTTTAGATTGAACAGCAGAGGTTCGTAACCGCCTGCAAATGCGATATACTTCCAATCTCCCTGCACGATCATGGATGTACTGGCATTTACCGCACCATCGTGGTATTCGCTAAAGACCAAATCCGGCAGATTACTTTTCCCGCCCGTAAGTTCCGGCTCCAGGCTATGGCCGTCCAGAGGAATGGTAGTTGTTAAATCCGCAAAATCCAGCAGAGTTGGGAAAATATCAATGAGAGAAACTCCCCTGGTTAGTTTTAAACCTTTTTTAATGCCGGGACCTTTCATGAGAAGAGGTATGCGGACAGCGGGCTCATACATATTACTTTTATAAAACTGTTCGTGTTCCATAGCCATTTCACCGTGATCGCTGGTAAAAATTACAATAGTATTATCTTCAAGCCCAAAACCGCGAAGGGCCTCCAGAACTTTTCCTGTCATGGCATCAGTTTCGGCGATCATACCGTAGTAGATAGCCCGCAATTTTTTTACATCTTCCGGATCGAATCCGTAACGCCAGGCCTTGCTGATACGCTGGTACTCCATTACCGGGTGATTTTGAATATCTTTTGGCGGGATTTTTATACTTTCCTGATTAATCATATCCAGATAATACCGGGATGTCTTAAAAGCCGGATGGGGAAGTCCAAAGCCCACGTAGAGGAAGAAGGGCTTTTCCCCGACGGCATGATTTTTTAAAAATTCCACAGATTGATCCACTTTTTCCCAGTCAGGCCGGTGAAAACATTTTTCCTGGCTTTCGATAATTTCTGGCTTGGCATCATTATACTCGGGAAGCCTCAGATTAGCGGTCCGTAGCCATGCGGTTACCCGCGCGCGTTGAGTATGATTTCCGGATACATAGTCTGTCTTGCCAAAGATACCCATTTGATAACCGGCCTTTTCAAACTCGGTAAAAAACGTTGGCTGGTTTTGGGGAATACCTTTGTAATTATTCCAGGCATGACAGTTGTAGGTATATTGACCGCTTACCATACTGGCCCGTGAACAGCAGCATATTGGATTGTTGGAATAAGCCCGTTCAAACATTACCCCATCCCGGGCAATGCGATCCAGGGCAGGGGTAGCTTGTTTTAAGGGCGAAAAACCCATAGCGCCGAAGGCCCGTCCGTCCATACTGTCACATTCGATAAAAACGATATTTGGTTTTTTTCCCCGCATTATCAACTCCTATCGTAATCAAAAGAGCTGATACCGCAGAACTTGCCCGCGGTATCAATACTCTTTATTTGCTCATCCTGTCGTAGACTCCCTGAAACATAGAAACCAGTTTAGGCAGATTCATTTTATCGAATTCCGTCACGTAGGCGTTCCACTCACTCAAGGAACGATCGCCGACAATAAAACGCGCCATGTTTTCGGTTACGTAACTCCTGATGGTGGGCCTGAGGGCAGCGTAAGTATCTGCTTCCTGAGCGTTCATGACCAGCTGCCGGGGCAATGATTCTGGCGGCTGAAGTCCCTTACAATAATTAAGTCCGAACTGAGTCTGCCAATAGTCGTACTGCAGAGGATCTCCGTCATTGACCATACCTTCCAGGGTGCCGTAGGGCATAAAGCCGGGGTTGGGCCATTGCCAGAAGATATTCTGGGTTGGCATCTGCCAGACATTCTGCAGTTGAACAAAGGTTGCAGGGCCGCCGTCAAGACCGCGTTTTGTCGGATCATTTATCTTTTGCCAATCCCGTCCTTCAAACCCGATACGCGCAGAAAAAGTAACGTCGTAATTGAGCATATAGTCAGCAAGTCGGTAGGCAACTGCGGGATATTTACAATCCTTTGTTATCTGCCATACTCTCTGGACATCAGGCGGTGTCGCAAGTGACCACCTTACACCTTTTGGACCCTGCAATGGCGGCTGAGCAATCAGGGATTTTGAACGCTCTCCGTTAGTATCCAGTACCCCGGTACGGGTTTCCTGAGCAAAGCAGCCTACCACCATGGGGTCCTGATTCATGATCGTTCTCAGGGAAGGTTCATCCTGGGTAAAGGTTACCGGGTCCAGAAGGCCTTCCTTCACAAGGGAGTTCATCCAGGTTAAGGCGTCCCTAAACTCGTCTTTGGTAAAGACAGGGGAAACTTTTCCATTCGTTACTTCCATCATTTCCCGCGGATCAAAAAACACAAAAGCATTAAAAAAGAAATTATATATTCTGGCCATACCTTTATTGTCACCTGTTGTATCCGTATAACCGATGAGGGGAATTTCATCCGCCTTGCCGTTACCGTTTGGATCTTTTGTCTTGAAGGCCCGGAGGATGTCGGTAAATTCAGCGATAGTATTGGCCGCTTTAAGCCCAAGTTTATCCATCCAGGGACCGTAGAGATAGCAGCGCTGTTGATAGAGGTTGATGTACTGCTCAGAATACTTGGGGATGGAATAGATATGACCATCAGCACTGGTCATCAGAGCCTTAAGATTCTTGTCTTGTGCCTTGTCCCACATCTTGTAAACTTCATCGCCGAAATACCCAATGAGAGGTTCCAATGGAATGATGAGGCCGTCCATGCCGTATTCGTCGATGGTAGAATCGGCCAGACCGCCTACGGACAAAACATCGGGCAGATCGTTTGATGAAAACATCATGGCGACCTTTGCCGCGGCATCATTGCCCGGAATTAAGTTCAAAGCCAATTTGACCCCTGTCGTATTCTCCAGAAGTTTCGTGTAGTCATTGTTGACATAATCGGTAACACGGGCATTCTGTACCATTGTAATATTCAGGGTGACAGCCTGGTTTACGATCGGAAACTGGCCTTTTGGAGTTACAATACCCTTGTCAGGGCCATTGTACACTCCACCGGAAACTGCCGGGCTTGAACCACCCGATTGAGATGACGCTTGATTTCCGCCCGCATATCCTGCAGACAGAACCGCCGCAATCAACAATGCAGATAAAACATAACGCTTCATATAAAACCTCCAAAAAATAATCATCAAAAAGGCTTGCAGCTTTTCAAAATAAAATAATCCCGAAAAGTCCCGTTTACCCTTTAATTGCCCCAACCATAATCCCTTTTACAAAAAAGCGCTGCACAAAGGGATACAAACACCAGACAGGTACACAAGCAACCATTATAAGTGAATATTTAAGCAGATCCGGGAGACCGTAATCAATAATCGCACTCCCGGCGTCCGTAGCAGCTGCATCATTGTTTATTTGGTTTTGGATTAAGATATTTCGTAAAACTATCTGCAATGGGTAAAGTTTTTGTTTGCTGATATAGAGGAATGCGTTAAAGTAAGCATTCCAATGGTTCACCGCGTAAAAAAGGGTAATGACGGCGACAATGGCCCCGGACAAGGGGAGAACAATATCTTTAAAATAACGGAAGTATCCGCAGCCATCCAGCATAGCAGATTCGTAGAGCTCTCCGGGAATACTGCTTTCAAAAAAAGTGCGGGTAATAACCATGTTCCACACACCGATAAGCCCGGGCAGCCATAAGGCCCAGCGGGTATTGATCAGGTGAAGCTGGGTCATAAGGATATAGCTGGGAATCATACCTCCGGAAAACCACATAGTAAAAACAAAAAGGAAATTTAGAAATTTAAAACCAACAAGCTCCCGCCGAGATAGGGCGAAGGCGGCAATAATGGTGCATATCACATTGAGAATAGTCCCAACCGCCATGTAGATAAACGAATTGATATAACCTGTAATAATATCCTGATTTTTAAAAACAGCTTTGTAGCCTTCAATTCCCGGTTCTACGGGAAGCAGGATCACTTTACCGGAAATTACCGCCCGGGGACTGGAAAATGAACTGGAAGCTATATAGACAATAGGATAAAGGCAGATGAGTACGATCAGGAACAAAACAAGAGAATTAATAATATAGAAGATACGGTCGCTTAAGGGTGTGTGCGCGTCGATTTTAAAAAAAACGAACCGTTTGATCATGTTTCGTATCCCCTACCAAAGAGAACTCTGGTTGAGTTTTTTTGTTATACTATTAACCGTCAGTACAAGAATAAAGTTAACAACTGAATTAAAAAGACCGATAGCGGCGCCGTAGGAAAAATCAGGTCTGCCGCTGCCCAGGCTGACCATATAAACATATGTGGAAATCACCTGACTGGCGGAAATGTTCAGACTGTTTTGCATCAGGTAGACCTTTTCAAACCCCAGGCTCATAACCCGGCCTGCGTCAAGGATAAGCATGATCGCTGCGACAGGAAAAATCGCAGGCAGATCGATAAGCCAGATTCGTTGAAGCCGGGTAGCGCCGTCGCAAATCGCGGCTTCATGGAGATTTGGATCAACCCCGGCAAGAGCCGCCAAAAATACAATGGTTCCCCAACCGGTACTCTGCCAGACTCCTGACCACACATATATATGGGAAAAAGCTGCGGGTACCCCTGTAAGATCCCGTGTTACACCGAACGGCGCCAGAATCCGGGCAATAATACCCAGACGCGGATTAAAAAATTGTACTATAATCCCTACCATCACCACCGTAGAGATAAAATGGGGCATGTAGGTGATCATCTGCACCGGTTTCTGATAATATTTGGACCGTACCGAGTTGATGGATAAGGCAAGGATGATCCGGGTAAAAAAACTCACGAAAAGTGTATAAAAAGAAATAACCAACGTATTCACTATAATACGTGTAAACTGATAATCGTTGAAGAACCGAATAAAGTTATCAAATCCCACCCATGGACTTCCCGTAATTCCTAAACTCGCCCGGAATCGACGGAAAGCAATTTGCGCACCGTACATGGGGTAATACTGCATTACTGCCAGATAGAGCAAGGGTACAACTAGAAATAGATAGAGCGGCCAACATTGATGAAGCCGGGATCTTAAACTTCTGCGTCTAAACGTTACTGTTTTGGTCATTCATTATTATTATAAATTATTTCCAATGGTTTCGCAATACGTACTTTTCTATCTTTTCTATCTTTAATTTTACCAATATTAATACTGCCGCTTGAAGCATTAATATTTATTTCGTTTCCGTACGTTTCCGTAAAAAAGCGGCAAATAAACTTCTAAATGTCTGTTAAAAATAAAAAATGGCCTAATAGGCCAGGATCCATTTTCAATAGTTATTATACTTCCGTATTTTGTAATATGTGAATAATAATTAATGTTATTTTCACTCATATATTCTTTTATAATAAGTTTATCTGTTGTTCCCATAAACAGAGATATTTTTAATGATGAAAAAAAATATGTATTAATTAAATTTTTCATATCAAATTCTTGTGTGTTGAAATTTTCCAAATCTCTGCTGTAAAAGGCAAATAAAATGCTAATAAAAATAAAAAATAATTCTATTCATAATGACTTCTTACTATTTTTGGGAGCGCTCCGGTTCGACTCCTTAAACCGTTTTTTCAAATGTACATTGAAAATTTTTTCCAATAACTTTATACTTTTATAAATTTACCTATACAAGGGGAAAAAACGAATGAGAATACCGACTATATACCTTGAGACAACTATTTTCAATTTCCCCTTTGTAAATGACTCACCGCAGATCATATAATAAGCTTGAATTTCCGCCACATTGTAAAGCACAAAACAATGTTCGAAACAGAAGTTATTAACACCCGCGAAGGATTTAAACGGGTATTCATCCATACTCCTGCGGAGGTAATAGAACATGAAGAAAACTTATGAAGACTATTATAACGATCCTGATATTATTAACGAAATACCAGTCATGCGTGAAATACATGCTATTCGTCTTATGATTTATGACGAAACCAAAGATATGACGCAGGCGGAACGCACAGCTTATTTTGCCGGAAGTGCGGCTCAGTTGCTTGGCAAGGAAACTGCAGACAGGCTCATGGCTAAAACACTGGATTACCGGAGAAATGTAGTTGGTAGCTAGTGCTTGCTATATTCACAGCAGATTTCATTGGAGGTGGGGGGAGTCCCTTCCGACCTTCAGCATCCTGCTTCAGGTCTCCAGGGCGCCTGCGCGCTACCTTCGGTTCAAATGCCCCGGCGCGTCCCTGCGCCGGCTTAAGTCCTAGGTTAAGGCTTGCGCCTTACTTTTTTTAAGAGCGCTCCGGTCCGACTCCCCCATATTATTTGCTGTGTATAATATTTTTCGATGATTGTTTCTTTTATCTGCTCTTAGAAAAATTTACTGGAGGTGGGGGGAGTCGGACCCCCGTCCTGATACGCGGAACGCAAGCTTCTACAGGTTTAGCTGTTTATTGGTTTTTCGTGGCAGGTTTGGCTAAACAGCGCGCGGCCTGCCCTTATTCCGGGTAATCTTGCCCGGCTGTCTCCGGAAGCGGCAGCCGAACCAGCCCTGATTGCGACGCGGGCGCCGTCCCTCAGGGCGGCGGAACGGGCCCACGCGGTTACGCAGCTAAGGCGTAATCGTAACTGACGTTGTCGGCAGTTAAAGTTTTTGCCCAATCAGGAGATGAGCGCTCCACCTGCAGCCTGAACCCCGAACCGTACCAGTCGAAACCGGTGCACCCCCTTTTGATATTTTAACATTGAATATTAGTCCGATATCCTTTATTAAGTCAATATAAAATTATCCTGAATGTCGCCATGCAATAGAAATGTCCCCTGTTTCCGTTCAGTAGAAATGTCCCCCTGCGTTCAATAGAAATGTCCCCCTTGTAAGATGAGTCAGGAGGAAGAATGGGTACCAGACGATCAAA
>Ga0123357_10000084_pt1 | contig 75651 bp, 66 predicted proteins | sample TergutEmb28metaG_FD_89873 | JGI IMG/M metagenome (GOLD analysis project Ga0123357, IMG submission 89873) | Embiratermes neotenicus P4 segment gut microbial communities from Petit-Saut dam, French Guiana - Emb289 P4 | ecosystem: Host-associated > Arthropoda: Insects > Digestive system > Gut ...
CCGAATTCTCCTCTGCACAAGGCTTGCAACTTTTTCGTCTCTTCCCCCGCGCCCCCTCCTCGCTTCGACCACCAATTCCCTTCGCTTCCACCAGACGGTTCATACAAGGCAGCGCAGCGAGCGGAGCGAGACGCGCGGATGGGGCATCAACTGGAGCACCAACTCAACCTCCTATATCATGAAGGATGTCGTCCCTCTGCGGTGGGGGGGCGGGTCGAGGCGGACGCGCGGGAGGGCGGGGACGCGGGCGCGGCGGCGGCGGAGGGGCCACGCTCTCGGTGGGGGAGGGCGCGGCGCTCACCGTCGAGGCGGACGCGGCTTTCGTGATGGGGGGCGAAGGAGGACGCACGCTCTCCGTGGGTGTAGGCGCGGCGCTCACAGTCGGCGCGGGCGCGGCTTTTGCGACGGGCGGGGGGACGGACGACGCGGACGGCGCAGGAGGAGGTGGCTCGACGCGGGGGACGGGCAGAGGCGGCGGGGGAAGAAGGACGGGGGCGGCGGAGGCGGCGGAAGGAGGCGGGGGCGATACGACGGCGGATCGCTTGAAATACGAGTTATACGTAAAGCGGACCGCCACAAAGATCAGGACGGTTCCAAGGACGGAGAGAGCGAAAGTAAGGAGGATGATCTTCCACGGGATCTCTCCAAACCCAGCAGCAAACGTCGGCCGCGATGGAGGGGGTACCGGCTGATATGCCGGCAGAGACGGATAAGACGGCATGGGCCCCGGGGCCATCCGCATCGTGAAGCCTTTGCCACCCGCCGGCTGCCACGCATACGGCAGCGGCGGCTGCATCAAATCCATCCGTAGCGTATGGCCTCTTCCGCCCGTCTCCGGAGGCGGCGGATAGCGCACGGACCCGTCCCCTCGCTGGGCGATCACGATTCCGTTGTACATAAACCGATCTTCAGACTGCGACACCTGCGACGAGTCGCTGGTGTGCTCCGAATCATCCGATCCGAACCAGTTGACGGCCCCAGGGGCAGCGGCCTCCGAGGAGGTGGGTTCGTCGACCTCCGGCACGCCGGCAGCATCCGGCGCAGCGGCAGCTTTGCGCGCCGCAGAGGCCTCATGGTCCGCGACGTACTGACGCATGATATACGAAATTCTTCCGTCCGGCGTGGTGGGTTCCTCCAATTGCGCCATCGTGACGGGATCCACGTCGTTCGTACCCCCGGCATCCGTGGTCGTCACGTGGGTCGTCGCATCAGGAGGGAGCACGCGCAAAATCGCACGGAGCTTCTTCCTGAACACGAAGGCGTCCGACAGCCGCTTGGCGGGATCTTTCTCAAGGGCAGAGTCGATGATTTCCGAAAACTCCAGCAGGAAATCGCCCTGCGAAGCAAGCGACGGCGCTTTGAGATCCAGCGTCTTACGCATTCCTTCGAGGGACGAGCCGAACTCGGCAAACGGCGTCCTGCCGGTCGTCATCTCGTAAGCCAGAACTCCGACCCCGTAAATGTCGGCCGCCGGACCAGTATCCTTTTCTCCGCGAATTTGTTCCGGTGCAGCGTAACGGGGTGTGCCCGTAAACCGCCCCAGATCCACGTCGTGAGCGCGGAGCTTGAAAATACCGAAGTCAACGAGCTTGACGACGATCTGATCTCCAGTCCCCTGCAAAATGATGTTTTCTGGTTTCACGTCACGGTGAACCACTTGAGCCTTGTGCGCATAGTCGAGCGAATCGAGGAGCTGATCCAGAATGATGATCGCCTGCCGAGTCGTGAAGATTACCCCCCGTTTGAGGGCGCTGCGAAGTGTCTCTCCTTTGAGGTATTCCATTTGCATAAACGGAATACCGGGCGGATCCGTCGTTTCGTCACATAGAATCACTTTGACCAGACCCGGGTGATCCAAGCGCCCGAGCGCGCGCGCCTCGTGTTCGAAGCGCTCCCTCAGTTGCGCGTGACTCGCAAGATCGAGATGAAGCAGCTTCATGACGGACAAGCTGCCAACATTGCGATTCCTGACGAGAACCACCTGGCCCGTGCCGCCCATCCCCAGTAAGGCAACGACAACATAGGATTGTTTCGCGTGCCGGATGATGTCTCCGACCTGAACGATAACCTCGTGGTGTGCCTTCTTGCCCATTCGAGATGCCTCACTTACGCAACTTCACGGCGCCAATTCGTGATTTCGTCTCGTCGCAAACATCTGAGAGGAAACCGAAGCGGCCAAAATGTCAAGAAAAGAATCGTGCGTCTTTGGAACGCACTCCCCGGAATCGTGCCGTGCGGCGCGCAATAGCGCGCAATCCTTATCGAAAGCCGGCTCTCGTAGCTTCTGATCTCGTAGCCCGTGACCGGCTCGACTAGCCTTTTTTCTCATGCGTCGGTCTTTGACCCTGCGTGGCCTGCTCGTTTTTGTTTTTGCGCTGCCGTTCGCAACTGCCGCGTGTGGTTCCGGGCGCGGTGCAGGCACGGAAGTCCATCACGCCGAGCGCGCGCAGATCCCGACCGCCACCACCGCCAACGTGAATGACGATGCGTTTGCCGGTGCCGTGCGCGATCTGTTGAAGAGCGAACCGAGGGAGCGCAGCGCGCGCCTCTCGGGCGTCGTCGCGCGCCAGATGACGCGCGTCGCAACGCGCTACAAAGAGCGAGACCGGGATCGCGCCACGGCTTCGCTCTCGGGTGCCATGTTCCTCGTGCGCACCGGGGAGCTCACGAGCGAGATGTTCGGACCGAACGGCTACGCAGCCTTGCGCGCCGCCAGTGAGGAGTTCGCGCGCAGAGGTGACAGCGGCCGCGCACGCGCAACCTACGAGTTGCTGAGTCGTATCGCTTCACCGGAGGAGAAGGCCGACATCAAGGGCCATCTCGACGCCATCGTTGCGTGGACGCGCGACACGGGCGGCGAGGGCCCGATGCAAACGGCGGGCACGCTCGAAGCAGCAGCAGTGACGCGCCACTTGCTCGAGCCAAGCAGCGACGCGCGCAACGACGCGGTTGCGAAGACCACGAGCTTCATCAACGCCGCCACCGCCTTGCGCGCCGCGCGACAGGGGCCGCAGGGCGGCATACAACAGATCACGCGTGAAGAAGGCATGGAGGCCGTGCGCGCGCTCGAGACCGGCACGACCGTGCTCGCCGCCATCTTTCTTCGCGACGCCGATCCGCGCGGCGCCATCAAGGCAATCGACAGCGCGAATGCGCACGAGATCACGCGCCCCGAGCTCATTGCATCGCTCGAAGCGGTCGCCAACAAACCGGACTCGAGCAAGTGGCTAGATCTCGCTCGCATGTTCCAGCCGCCGCAAGACAGGACGAGGGGCGACGACGAGGATCTAGGTAGAGACGCAGATCTGTTCCGCGTTGCATCCTTCGTGGCAGCATCGGAGGCCTATCGCCTCGACACGACTTCCCCCGAGCCCGCGGCCTTCGTCGCTGCCATGCTCGTCGAGATGGGGATGAGCGACGCAGCCCCGGCGGTCCTCGCAGATGCCGTCAGAGCGCAGAGAGATCCGCGCATCGTCGACGTCTCTCTCACCATCACGATGCAGGCCATGGGACGCGGGGTCGATGCGGAGGATTTCGCCGGTGCGCGAAGAACCTTCGTCGCAGCGCAGCCGATCCTCTCGGTGGCCGATTCCGTGAAGAACGCGGAGCCGAGCCCCGCAAAAATCTACGCCATGATGGGCGAAATCGAGATCCGCGAGGCACGGCTGCCCGAGGCTCGCAAGCTCCTCGCCGCCGCGGCCGCGCGCGAGAAAAACGGCGCGGTGCTCCTCTCGCTCGCACGTCTCGACGGACACGACGGGCAAGTGAAGGCCGCCCAAGAAAAATTGCATGATGCACTCACTGCCAGCGACGTGAACAAAGACGTCGCCCTTCGCGGCGAGATCTTGCTCCTGCAAAGCGACATCGCGCGCGAGCTGGGGGACGCGAACGCCGCGCGTAAGTTTCTCGCCGACGCCCTGAAGAACCTCGCCGCAGCACGCAGCGCAACTAGAGGCGACGAGCGCGCGCGCGTGGAGCGATTGATTGCGCGCGCGCTCGACCGCTTCGGTGCAGGAGCAAGCGCGCTCAAAGCACTCGAGCGAGCTCTCGAAGCCGCCCCCCGCGACAAGCTTCAGTCAGCAGCAACCATCGGTCAGATCGTCGGCCGCGCGTTCGTCAAAGGCGATCTCGCGGGCGCGCGCGAAGGGCTCGCGCGAGCCGCGGTCGCAGAGCTCGCCCGCGAGGACATCATCTACTACGCGCTCTGGGTGCGCTTGCTCGAGCGGCAGATGCACGTCAAAAATGATGGTGCGGCCGATCGGCTGCTCGCGCAGGCCGCCGACGATCCGCGATGGATCGGCAAGATCGCCGCGTACGGCGCGGGCAAGCTCTCGGCGGCCGCGCTCGTGGCGGCCGCGCAAACGCCCGCACAGAAAACCGAGTCGCTCTTTTATTCGGCCATGGAGCGGAGGATCGCCGGCGATACGAAAGGAGCGGATGCAGCGCTCAGGCAAGTGGTCGAATCGCCCGGCCTCGATCTCATGGAGGTCGCACTCGCGCGGGAGATCCTGAGCGGACCGCGCGCCGAGATCGGCGGACCCGTTCCCGAGGTCGGCCTGCCCTGAGGCGGCCGCGATCGATCCATGGAGATCGAAGCTGGCCGTACCGCCGTGAGCGGGCTGCGTAGCAAAATCGATTGGGGAAGCCTCGGGCCCTTGCGCATCCGCGCGCGCGCCGTTGCCGAAGGCGTCTATGCCGGCGCGCATCGCAGCGCACGCAAAGGTGCCGGCGTCGAGTTCGGCGGCCACCGCGCCTACGTGCAGGGTGACGATTTGCGCTGGCTCGACATGCGATCGTTTCTCCGCCACGAACATCTGCTCGTGCGAGAGTTCGAAACGGAAACCGATCGCGCGCTCCGTCTCGTGGTCGATGCAACCGCGTCAATGGGTTATCGCGGACCGAAAGCACCCGGTGCAAAGCTCGCGTGGGCATCGCTCGTTGCCGCGGCGCTCGCGCGCGTCGCCGTGCGAAGCGGAGATCCGATCGGACTCGGATTCGTCGGAGGCTCGGCACGCGCGCAACCCGTGCGCGTGCGCGGCGGGCGCGAAGCATTCGAGCGCGTGGTCGACGCGCTCGAAGGGCAATCGGCAGAAGGCGGCGCGAACGCCGCCGTCCTCGATCGCGTGCTCGGATCGCTGTCGCGATCGGCGCGCCGCGGATCGATCGTCGTCGTTCTGAGTGACTTGCTCGATCTGCCGGCGGAAGCACCCGATCGACTGAGCGCGATCGCAACGCGCGGGCGCGTCGTCGTCGTCGTGCAGACTCTCGATCCGGACGAGATCACGTTTCCCTTCCACGAGTCGGTGCGCCTCAAGGCGCTCGAAGGCGGCGCCGTGGTCGAGACCGACGCCAGCGCGCGCGACGGCTACCTCGCACGCTTGCGCGCCATGCAGGACGAGTGGCGCCGCACGCTCCTCTCGCGCGGCGCGAACTTTCTACCCATGACGACGGATTGCGATCCCGTCCTTGCCGTGCGTTCGATCATCGAGGCCGTGCGGTGACCTTCCTCACGTACTTCGCCCTCGGCGTTGCGCTTTTCGTCGTCGCTCCGTATCTGGCGCATCGCCTCCGCCGACGGCACGCGGAGGAGCGACCCTTTGCACCCGCGCACCTCGTACCGAGCGCCAGGCCAAGGGCACGGCGCCGTGCGAAGCTCGAAGACAGAACGCTCTTTCTGATTCGCGCAGCGTCGATCATCGCTCTCGCGCTGCTCGGAGCCTCTCCTCTCGTGCGCTGCACGCGGCTCGCCATGAGCCGATCGGGAACGTCGGTCGCGATCGCGTTCGTGCTCGACGACTCGATGAGCATGCGCGCAACCGATCCCGTCACGTCGCGCACGAAGTTCCGGCGCGCTCGCGAGGGCGCGCGCGAGATCCTCGCGTCCCTGCGCGAGGGCGACGCGGCCGCGATCGTGCTCGCCGGCGCTCCTGCGCGCGTGGCGCTCGGGGCCACCACGGACATCAGCTCCGCGCGCGCGGCACTCGAGGCGATGCACGAAACCGACCGCGCAACCGATCTCGACGGTGCCCTGGCGATCGCGAAAACGCTCGTGGCCGATCTGCCTCAGATCGATCGGCGCATCATCGTCCTCAGCGATCTCACCGACGGCAAACCAGACGCGCCTCCGCTCGGCGAAGCGAGCGACGTGGCGGTCTGGATGGCGATGCCGGAGCTGCGCGAGCCCGCGGCCGCCGGCGACTGCGGCCTGCTCTCGGCCGATCGCTCCGGAGCCAGCATCCGCGTGCGCTTCGCGTGCACGGAGGCGAGCGTCGCAAAGGATCGCGAGATCGAGATCAAAGACGGCGACAAGGTGATCGCGAGCGCGAAGCTCCCCGAGACGACCGTCGGTGAAGCCGTCGCGATCGTGCCCGGCAACGACGCGCGCGAGTTCGTTGCTGCGCTCACGGGTACGGACGCCATCGCCTCCGACGATCTCGCTCCGGTCCTTGCCGAAACGGGACCCGCTGCCATCGCGGTCGTCGGCAATCGAACGGACCAGGCCGTGGCAACCGGCGGGGTGCCCGCCGTCGAACAAGCGCTCGCCGCGCTCCATCTCGACATGACCGTGCGCCCCATTCCCCAAGCGCCGGATCGGAAGGAAGACACGGCGGCGTTCGCCGCGATCATCGTCGACGATCCTCCCGGTTTCACGCCCGAAGAGCGCCACGTGCTTGCCGCGTTCGTCGAGCGCGGAGGCATGCTCTTGCTCGCGCTCGGACCGCACGCGGCCGCCGCGCCGCTCGGCGCGAATTTCGAGCCGCTCCTGTCGCGCGCAGTGGAGTGGTCCTCGGCTTCTACGAAAGGCGCGGTTGCCACGGCCTCGCCGATCTTCGGCGAGGCCGCTGCGAGCCTCGAAGATCTCGCGCCAGCCGGCCGCGCGAAGCTCGCCGACGAGGACGCGTCTGCTTACGAGACCGTGCTCGCATGGAGCGACGGCTCGCCGCTCGTCGCGCGCCGGATGCGCGGACGCGGCGAGGTGTGGATGACGACGTTGCCGTTCTCCTTGGACACGAGCGACTTTGCGTTGAGGCCCGGGTTTCTCGCGCTGCTCGACGCGTTCGTTTCGGACGCGCGAACGCACTCGGCAAAGCGAAGATCGGACGTGGCGGTGCCGTGGACGTTCCCGGGCGCGCGCCAGCTCGAAGCGATAGGTCCCGTTGGTCCCGTGACGCCGCGCAACGAGGGAGGCTTACGTATCGTGCCGGAGCTCGCGGGCGCTTACGCGCTGACCGTCGACGGCGCAAAGGAGCTTCGCGTTGCCGCACCGATTGCCCGCGAGATCGATTTCCGGCCGCGCGCCGTGACCAGCAAAGCAACTTCCTCATCGCTCGGCGGCGGCGTGGCGGTGGTCGACGTCTCGTGGATCGTCGCTCTCGTGCTGCTCGCTTTGCTCGCCTCGGAGATCGTCTTGCGCGCGCTGACCCGCCCCCGCGGTCAAGTTGCGTAATGCCTCGATGTACGCGGGCGACAAAAGTCGTACCGTGTGCTTCACCGAAGTCGAAACAGCCCGAGGCAAGCTTATGGGATTCCAGTTTCAAGACACCTTTCATCAGCTTACGTGGACCTCAGGGGCTGCCATGCAAGCTGCAGGACATCGGCGTGTGTCAGGGATACTGCGACCCAGTGCCAGAGGAGGAGGATGGGGAGAGCGAGGATTCAGGGGAGAGTGAGGATTTAGAGGACGACGCGGATTCGAGTGAATCGCCGGATTCAAGCCCGTAAGCGTCTTTTGCAAATCCACGATGACTCGTGCGACGCCAATCGGGCATAGGTGCGAACGTTCGACACGATCGAAGATGAAAGAGGACGACACATGAACGAAGAACGAAAACGACTTCCGACTTGGAAGGCCATTATCGTTGGGGTTCTGGCGGTCATCTTTGGACTCTCTGTATGGGTGTTTTTCGCTTCCATTTACGACTTTCTCGAGGGTCCGCGCACGGATGTAGGCGCCATCATGGCTGGCATTGACATGGTTGTTGCTGTGGTAGCGGGCGTCGTCGGCATGAGTGCTGCGGCCTTCATGTATGCGATTGTTCACCGTAAGGATTATAGCGGCACTCACTTGCGTTGAGCCCGAAATCCCGTGGCTCACGCTCCGCTTCTTTCGAGAGCCACGGCTTTCGGGCTCAACCAAGCGTGACGTGTGTGCATCGCCATGGGACTTTTCATTCAGCGCAACTGAGTTGCGCTGTAAGTTACTCATATACGCAGAAAACGATTTTCAGGGTGCCCAGCCAGAATGATTAATAAGAGAGATTCCCACCATGGGACCACGGTGACGTTGCCACCGCCGCCGGCTGGCGCATGTTGCTGCCCGGCTTGGGACGAAGTTTTTTGGTGAACGGCGTTGCATAGGCCGGACGGATTCGCGGTGTCCAGATCGAAACCGTAGTCAACAGATCACATCAACGGGTGCGGGCTGAGCTGTCCGCGGCGCTTGCAGTCGGCCATGACTTTAGGTCATGATTTTTCTCTTCCATGGCCTCATTCTCTCGAACTGTGCAGACAACGGATAGCGAACGGCTGGCAAAGGGCGCGACGAAGTCGCCAGCGAGCCCATTCAAATTGTCGTCGCACTATGAGCCGAAGGGAGACCAGCCGCAGGCGATCGAAAAGCTCCTCTTGGGGCTCGCTCAGGGCGATCAGCACCAAGTGTTGCTCGGTATTACCGGCTCCGGCAAGACCTTCACTGTTGCAAACGTCATTGCAAAGGTTGGCCGGCCAACACTTATCATTGCGCCAAACAAGACACTTGCCGCGCAGCTTTACGGCGAGATGAAAGAGCTTTTTCCGGAAAACGCAGTCGAATACTTCGTAAGCTATTATGACTATTATCAGCCTGAAGCGTACGTTCCGACGAGCGACACGTATATCGACAAAGACGCGATTGTCAACGACCAGATCGATCGCATGCGCCATGCGGCAACGCGCGCGCTTCTCTCACGCCACGACGTCATCATCGTCGCTTCCGTAAGTTGTATTTACGGCATCGGCAGCGCCGAGAGCTATCAAGGCCTGCTCATCGATCTCTCGGTCAACGAGGAATTCCGGCGCGACAATCTCCTTCGCATGCTGGTGGACATTCAATATGAGCGCAACGATATCGATTTTCATCGCGGCACATTTCGTGTGCGCGGTGACATCGTCGAAGTCTTTCCGGCGTACGAATCCGATACTGCCGTACGCATCGAATTTTTCGGCGATACGATCGAGGCGATCAAGGAAGTCGATCCCATCCGCGGCAGGGTCAAAGATTCCCTCGATCGCTACGCGATCTTCCCAGGCTCGCACTACGTCACGCCGCAGGAGCAGATGCGCCGAGCCATCGTCGAAATCCGCGATGAGCTCCGCGACAGACTCGATTTCTTCGACAAGGAAGGCCGTTTTCTCGAAAAGCAGAGGCTCGAACAGCGAACGCTCTACGACATCGAGATGATGGAACAGATGGGGTTTTGCAACGGTATCGAGAATTATTCGCGGCACTTGTCGGGTCGAAAAGCGGAGGAGCCGCCACCTACCCTCGTCGATTATTTCCCAAAAGACTTCCTTCTCATTCTGGACGAGTCGCACCAGACCGTGCCACAAATTGGTGCCATGTTCCGCGGCGACCGCGCGCGCAAAGAAACGCTCGTGGAATATGGCTTTCGATTGCCGAGCGCGCTCGACAACAGACCGCTCAAATTCGAAGAATTCGAACAGCACATTCATCGCTGTATCCATGTCTCGGCGACGCCGGGCGACTACGAGCTTGGGAGAGCCCAAGGCGCATTCGTCGAGCAGGTCATTCGTCCCACGGGCCTCATGGATCCCGTCGTCGAGGTACGCCCCGTCGCAGGACAGGTCGATGATTTGCTCGTTGAGATCCGCGATCGTGCGTCGAAAAATGAACGCGTACTCTGCACGACACTCACCAAGCGCATGGCGGAGGATTTGACGGATTATTATCGCGAGCTCGGCGTCCGCATTCGCTATCTGCATTCGGACATCGACACGCTCGAGCGCATCGATATCCTGCGCGATCTGCGTCTTGGCGAGTTCGACGTGCTCGTTGGCATCAACCTGCTCCGCGAGGGATTGGATCTTCCGGAGGTATCGCTCGTTGCCATTTTCGACGCAGACAAAGAGGGGTTTCTCAGAAGCCCACGTTCGCTCATTCAAACCATTGGACGCGCCGCACGCAACGTCAGCGGCCGCGTCATCATGTACGCCGATAGCATCACGCCCGCGATGAAAAACGCGATAGACGAAACGAATCGCCGCCGCGTCATTCAAGAGAAGTACAACACCGAACACGGCATCATTCCGGCAACGGTCATCCGAGCCGTGATGAACATCAATCCCGCATCAGGTACCATGGATTACTTCGAAATCCCCAAGGTGCCGAAAGCGGGCGGCAAGGGGGGCAAGGGCGACCGCGCCCCAATCAACGTCTCCGAGCAGATCCCTTCCATGCGCGCGGAGATGTTCACCGCCGCCGAGAATCTCGAGTTCGAGCGCGCCGCGAAGCTGCGTGACGAAATCAAGCGCCTCGAGGCACTCGCCGGCGATAGCAGTAGCGTTGACGCGGGGGATATCGGTTACGATCCGTACGCCGCTGCACCGAAGAGAAAGTCGGCAAAGACATCGCGCACTTCAAGAGCCTCTCCCACCAAAAAGACAGGCGCTCGCGGTCGCTGGAAGCGGTAAATCGATACCGTAGGGATGCGACTGATTAGCTGCAATGCATGCCCCACCATTCTTTATCAGGAATTGTGCTCTCGAGAGGAGTACATTTCTTGCAATGATGCTGCGGTCACGGGCTCCCCCGCCCGCGCGCAGGAAGGCGCGCCCTGAGATCCGCCGCAGGCGGCCGGGCAGCGCCGAAGACAGAGGCGCGCCTGACGAGCACGAGGCCAAGGGGAGCACGCGCGGCGAGCAACGCGAGACCGCGCGGTGGGGTCCACTCTACCCTTCCATGCGCGCGGAGATGTTCACCGCCGCCGAGAATCTCGAGTTCGAGCGCGCCGCGAAGCTGCGTGACGAAATCAAGCGCCTCGAGGCACTCGCCGGCGACAGCAGTAGCGTTGACGCAGGGGATATCGGTTACGATCCGTACACCGCTGCACCGAAGAGGAAATCGGCAAAGACATCGCGCACTTCAAGAGCCTCTCCCACTAAAAAGACAGGCGCACGCGGTCGCTGGAAGCGATGATTATAAAATGGAATGATGGGCGCCGTGAAACCTCGCGCGGGTCGAGGTATCGTCGTGATGTCCATAATCGAATGACCAGGTGAGTCCGAGACGGATTTCGCCGGCGTTTGCGTCTGCGATGCGCGCACCGCGCAAGCCTATATCGAACGAAAATGACTCGCTTGCCCGCCAAATGGCTCCAACGAGGAGCGATACGGTCTGGGCGTCATTGAAGTCTTTGTCGAAGAAGAACTCGGTAACGGGGCGCACGCGCCATTCATAAGGGCCTTCGAGAATCACCCCACTATAGAGATCCACGTGGTGCTCGCGCGTGAGCTCGAACCATTCGTTATAATGAATGGTGCCCCATGACCATCGATACGACGTGATGACGTCGAGCGACGCACCGAAGCCGCGGCCGCCGTTCATTTCCGGGAGCAGAACTCCGCCCTCGGCGGCAATGCTAAGGCCGGTTTTGCCTTGAAGTATGCCATGGCGAAACACGTGCTTGAGCAGCACGTCATCGCCCAGAATCCGATCTCGCGCCGCGTTCGGTTCTGGTGGATCGACGGTAACGTAATTGTTCGCGTCGATGACGAGCTCCGTACCCTCGAACAAACCGAAATTCAAGACGAGCGCAGGAACGATGAGGAAGTTGTGATGGTCCTCGCGGTAGTAGTGAACGGGTCCGAGTTCGAGCTCGAAGACACGCGGTTCAGCAACGTCCGCGTCGGTGCCGTCGAACGGACGATAAGCACCCGCACGGCTTGCAAGAAGCAAAAGTATCGCAATCGTTAATGCCGCAAGAGGACGCTGCAATAGAAGCAGACGCTAACATGCCTGCGCGATCATGTGGTCGCAATGCGCGCCACTGCATAGATCCCGAAGGCGATGCCTACGGAGATCTGCAGGATCGAGATACGTTGATAAATCCGTTTTGGATCGGAAGAAGCGCACACCCATGCAGCACCCACAATCATGGGCAAGCCCGCACCTGCAAGAAGGAACGCGTCCGCAGATCGTCCGCCAAAGTGCGCCGACAGCGCGGCAGAGAGCGAGCCCACCATCGACAGAATAGCGGCCGCGGTGGCTGCACCCTTCTTGCCAAGCGCTATGGCCGCAATCCTGTCACCGCGCGCCAAGTCTTCCTTGGTCTGAAAGAGCCAACCAACCCATCCACGGATTCGCTTTCCAGCGCGGCCACGGATGCGAGTACGTGATTCCGAGCAACGCGTAAATGGCGCACACTGCGAAGAAGGGAATGCCAATCCACGCAGCAAGTGCAAGTCCAATAGACTGCAATATCAAACTACCCGGCAATAGCCACGGGCCTGCCGGTGGAGGATTTGAAACAGGTCGATGGTTGGCCGCAATTTCTATCCGACATTGCACGCATGAACGTCCTTGGTTGTCGTGGCGATCATTGGAACATCGAACTCGAAACCAAAACGCTCGATCACGGTATGTTGCCTTACCAAGTGGAACTCTCACCGAATCGCAAAGTGAAATTTTGGACGAAGAACTCCGGAGTCACAGTCGAAGTCCTCGCGAACGTGCTCGGCGGGCCGACACCCGGACAGGCAGACATCATCTACAGCATGTACCTCGACGTGACGGGGATCCCTGCCCTGCTCATCTCCGAGAAATCGCTGCGCGAAAAACAAGAGCACATGGTCGCGGTCACGCTGGGTGATTTCGATCGCGCGGCACAGCGACACTGAATCCATCCGCGGCGGTTGGGGCACCTCTACGCGCGGCACAGCGACACCGACATTCGCGGATACCTTAACGCCACTCGCGTGGCGATCCTGCGCGCTCCCCGAATATGCATATGCGTCGTTGCTGCAGGCAAGAGCTATCGGCGTACGGCTTGCACGTTCGCGCGCCCCGCAGGCCCCAACGATGAGATCGCGTCAACCTGAAAGCGGTCTGGTGCGCGTCGCGCACTTCAAGATCGTTCGACCGCTACACGAAGTTTCACAGGAGAAAAGCCTCGATTGGCTTGCGGCTGCGCACGCAGCATCCGCCCGTCGGAGCGCTCGAGATCCCGAATCGTTCGACGCAGACACGTTTCGCGTGCACATGCGAAGGCTCCTCGGACGGGTCGGATGTGCGTCGTCGAAGATCGGCACGCGCGGTTACGACCTGCCCGATTTCGCGCACCAGCACTTCGGCGAGATGGAGATCTACAACGTGCTCTGCGCAAACGATGGGGCCGGAGCGCGCACGCGATCTCTCGCGTACGCGCGTATTGCCGAGAACGTATTCGAAAAGACGTATGCGCCCGACGCGATGGGTCCGCAGGATCTCATCCACGTGACGTGTACCGGTTATGCGTCTCCAAGCGCAGCACAAAAGCTGGTTGCGCGGCGCGGCTGGCACACGCGGGTGACGCATGCATACCACATGGGTTGCTATGCATCGGTGCCCGCCATCCGCATGGCAAGCGCGCTCGTGCGAGGGCAAAACCAGAGCGCGTGCGCCGATATCGTCCACACCGAAGTATGCTCGCTGCACGTGCATCCGGCCGATCACTCGATCGGCCAACTCGTCGTGCAGAGTCTCTTTGCCGACGGACATATTCGCTACTCCGTTGCCTCGAGCGCCGACGAGAGCGCCGGGCTCGACGTGCTCGCAACGCGCGAAGAGATCCTGCCTGCAAGCGAAGATGCGATGTCGTGGATGGCCTCCGACACCGGCATGGATATGACACTTGCCGCAGAAGTCCCCTCACACATCGCACGATCCGTGCGTGACTTCACGCGGCGCCTCTGCGCCGAGGCCAGCATCGACTTCGACGAAGCATCGAAGTGCGCCATCTTCGCGGTACACCCGGGCGGACCGAAGATCCTCGACGTCGTGCAAATCGCTCTCGAGCTCTCCGACGCACAGATCGCGGCAAGCCGCGACGTCCTCTTTCGATATGGAAACATGTCGTCGGCAACGCTCCCTCATATCTGGGCGACGCTCGCGGACGATCGCTTCGTACCCACTGGAACGATGATCGTGAGCCTGGCTTTTGGGCCGGGCCTCACCATGTGCGGCGCCGTCATGGTGAAAGCGGGGAAAGAGGACAAGACATGATCCTTCCAACATGGCTATTGCTCATGCCGCTCGCCGTGCAGGCGCTGCTCATGGCATTCGATGAGTTCTACTTCCACCACAAGCGCGGTCTCGGCAAATGGGAGCAGATCGGTCATCCCCTCGACACACTCACGGTCATTGCATGTCTCGGGTGGACACTCATCGCCGAGCCGGAGCCAAAGGCAATCCTCGTCTATCTCGTACTTGCCGCAGCCTCGTGCATCTTCATCACGAAAGACGAATTCGTTCACGCGCGGACGTGCAGCGGAGGCGAGCAGTGGCTTCACGCGGTGCTCTTCGTGGGTCACCCGCTCTGCCTCGCGAGCATCGGTCTCGCATGGCCGGCGCTGCATCTCGGCAGCATGGGCCTGCCATCCTACCTCGCGGACACGTCGCACGATCGGCTGCCGCTTGCATCCGTCCTCCTCGGGCAATTCGCCGTCACAGTCGGGTTTTGCTTTTATCAGGCTCTCTATTGGAATCTCCTATGGCCACGACGAGTGCCACGACGACGCCGGCTCCCCTCATAAACAATGATATTTACGAGTCGCTTGGCGAACGTTGGTATACGGCAAAGGACGATCCGGTTGCGCTGCTGCGCGCGGAATCAGCGCATCGCATCCCCTGGGTGACAAAGAAGATCGAAGAGGTCTTCGGCCCCACGCCCGCGCACGTGCTCGACGTCGGCTGCGGCGCGGGTTTCCTGTCGAACGCTCTCGCCCAGCGCAACCATCACGTCATCGGCGTCGATGCATCGGCAGGCAGCCTTGCCGTGGCTCGCCGCCACGACAGCACGAAGACCGTACGCTACGAGCTCGCCGACGCGCACGCGTTGCCGTTCGCCAAGGACACCTTCGATGTTGCATGCGCGATGGACTTCCTCGAGCACGTGGAAGAGCCCGCGCGCGTCATCGTCGAGATCGCACGCGTTCTGAGGCCGGGTGGCCTCTTCTTCTTTCACACCTTCAACCGGACACGGCTTGCATGGCTCATTGCCATCAAGGGCGTGGAATGGTTCGTGAGAAACACCCCCCGTGATTTGCACGTGCTCCGGCTTTTTCTCAATCCAAAATCGGTAAGCGCGATGTGCGAAGCAAACGGAATGGTCATCAAAGAATTGCGCGGCTGCCGCCCAGTCGTATCCAAATCTTTCTTGCGAATGCTCATGACGGGCGTCGTGCCAAGCGATTTCGCATTCACGTTTACGCCCTCCACGCGCATCGCCTACATGGGAATGGCAGAACGCGTTTGCTAACCTGCTGCGCGCCGCACGTACAGGCGATCGCGGTCCTCGCCATAGGTTTCGCCGCATCACACATGACGAGCTTCTGCCATCGGAGGGTAGAAATCGGGTGCAGCCGTTGTTGCGAGCGATGCGCCGTCTGCGTCGCAACGCCGATCGTCGTCGCGTCATCGGACACGTCGCATTCCACTTCAATGTCGACCGCTTGACGGTCCCAAACACTCGGAATAACTCGTGCCGCCCCCTATGCGCGCGCTCTTTTTTGGGCTTTTCGTTGCCCTCGTCGCCTGCCAGAAGCCGAAGGAAATGCCGGATGCTTCGGCTGCCAAGCAAACGGCGCCGGTCAAAGTGGAGACGGTGGCCGTGGTCGAACGGCCCATGCCGGAATACCTCACGCTCACCGGAACGCTCCGCGCAAGCCAGGAATCGGAGGTTGCTGCTGACGCCAAAGGCAAAGTCACCGCAACGTATGTCGAGCGCGGGCAGAGGGTGAAACAGGGCGACACGCTCGCCCTGCTCGACGCGCGTTCGGCCACCCTGACTGCGAGGGCGGCAAACGCGCAGACGGAGCTCGCGCGCGCGCAGCTCGATCAGGCGAAAAAAGAGTGCGACCGCGTACAGGCACTCTACAAATCGGGGGCCATTTCGCAGGCCGAATACGACCGTACCACCTCGCAATGCGCCACCACGCAGTGGTCCGCGGCGGCGGCCCAGGCGCAGCAGCAGAGCGCGCAAAAGATCGTGGCCGACGCCGTGATTCGCGCACCGTTCTCAGGCATCGTGGGCGAGCGCTTCGTCAACGTGGGTCAGTACGTGGAGTCGAACACGAAGATCGCCTCCCTCTACGATCCCGATCCGCTGCGCCTCGAGCTCACCGTCCCAGAGGCCAACGTCGGCGCCATCAAAGCGGACATGCCGGTCACGTTCACCGTCGCGTCCTTCGGTGAGGATCATCCGTTCTCCGGCGCCATCAAATTCATCAGCCCCAACGTCCGACCTGCAACGCGCGATCTCGTCGTCGAAGCCTTGTGCCCGAACGGAGACGGCAAGCTTCGTCCCGGCATGTTCGCCGTCGCGAATCTCGTCATCGGTGAACGCAGCGTGCCGGTCATCCCCTCGAGCGCTCTCCTCAAGGCAGACACGGGCGCGCGCGTCTTCGTCGTTTTGGACAAACGCATTCAGGAGCGCATCGTTCAACTCGGGGGCGAGAAGGACGGCTTCGTTGGAATCGTCGCCGGCGTAAACGCGGGCGAGAACGTCGTCGACAAACCCGGGCCCGACGTGCGAGACGGCGCCCAGGCTTCGTAGGAGAGCGCGATGCAGTGGCTTGCAGAGATCTGCGTCAAGCGACCCATCTTCGCGACGGTTCTCATCCTCCTCATCGCGGTCATCGGCCTCGCCGGCTACACGAAGCTCGGTGTCGACAGATTCCCGAACGTCGACCTGCCCATCGTCGTCGTCACGACGACCTTGCCGGGCGCCGCGCCGGAGGACATCGAGACGGAGATCAGCGACAAGATCGAAGAGTCCGTCAACACGGTGAGCGGCATCGACGAGCTCACGTCGATTTCGAGCGAAGGCGTCTCCCAAGTCGTCATCCGTTTCATCCTCGAGAAGGACACGGACGTAGCCACTCAAGAAGTGCGCGATCGCCTTCAGCTCGCCATCCCGGACTTACCGAAGGGCATCGACTTGCCCACGGTCCAGAAGCTGGATCCGGATGCATCGCCGATCCTCTCGCTCGCACTCAAGTGGCCGGGGCATGCCGTCCAAGAAGTCACGGAGCTCGCCGACAAGCGCGTTCGCCGCGCGCTCGAGACGGTCAACGGCGTCGGTCAAGTCAGCATCGTCGGCGGTCAGCTCCGCCAGGTGAACGTGTGGCTCGATCCGGTGCGCATGCGCGGAGCCAACGTGACCGCGCTCGACGTCGAACGCGCGATCGCAACGCAGAATCTGACCGTTCCCGGAGGCCGCGTGGACACGGGGCCCGAACAGCTCACGCTTCGCATTCACGGCCGCGTGGAGCGCGCCGAAGAGATCGGCAGACTCGTCGTCCGGCAGGAGGCGGGGCACTCCACGCTCGTCAACGACGTTGCGCGCGTGGAGGACGGCGCCGAAGAGCGCGAGACCGCCGCGATCCTCAATGGCGAGTCGACGATCGTGATGCCGATCCGCAAGCAGTCCGGATCGAACACCATCGAGGTCGTCGACGAGATCCGCGCACGCCTCGGAGCGGTGCAAAGTAGTTTGCCGAAGGGCGCCACCCTGGACATCGTTCGCGACGATTCGAACGTCATTCGTACCAGTGTGGACGGCGTCAAAGAGCACCTCGCGGTCGGCGCTCTGCTCGCCGCCATCGTCGTCTTCTTCTTCCTCGGGAGCCCGCGCAGCACGATCATCGCGGCGCTCGCCATCCCCACCAGCATCATCGGCACGTTCGCGTGCATGTGGTTCATGGGCTTCACCCTGAACATCATCACGCTCCTCGCGCTCGCCCTCGCGGTCGGCATCGTCATCGACGACGCCATCGTCGTGCTCGAAAATATTTTCCGCTTCGTCGATGAGAAGAAGGTCGAGCCGAAGCGCGCTGCGGTCCTCGCCACCAAGGAGATCGGCCTCGCCGTCCTCGCAACCACGTTCTCGCTCGTCGCCGTCTTCTTGCCCGTCGCATTCCTCGGCGGCATTCCCGGCCGCTTCCTCCGCAGCTTCGGCGTGACGATGGCATTCTCGATCCTCGTCTCGCTCCTCGTGAGCTTCTCGCTCACGCCCATGCTCTCGTCGAGGTGGCTCAAGATGAAAGATCCGGGCGCGCAAAAGCCGCTCGGGGAGCGCATCGTCGACGCGTTTTATCGGCCCGTCGAACGCGTCTACATGGCCATGCTCCGCTTCGTCCTGAAGCGTCGCTGGGTGGTCTTCGTCGCGATCGCGCTCTCGCTCGGTTCGTGTTTCCCGCTCGCTGGTGCCGCAAAGAAAGGATTTTTGCCCGTCAACGACGAAGCTCAATTCGAAGTCGTCGTGCGCGCGCCAGAAGGAACGAGCCTCGCGCAAACCGAGCTCATTACGAACCGCGTCGCCGCACAGCTTCGAACGTGGCCCGAGGTGCAACTTACGCTCGTGACCATCGGCGATGACGCGGCCAAAACACAAAACGTCGGCCGCATCTTCACGCGCTTGAGCGATCCAAAACTCCGCGAGCAGACGCAGAACGAGATCATGAACCGCGTGCGCACGGAGATCTTCGCGCACGAGTCCAAGGATCTGCGCCTCAGCGTGCAGGAGGTCGCCATGTTCGGGGGTAGCGGATTTGCCACCGCGAAGATCCAGTACACGCTGCGCGGTCCGGAGCTCCGCAAGCTCGAACGATATACGAGCCACATCCTCGCGAAGATCCGTGCGGTGCCGGGTGCTGTCGACGTCGACTCGTCGCTCATCTCCGGCAAACCCGAGCTCGGTGTGTACATCGATCGCCCGCGCGCCGCCGACCTCGGCGTGTCCGTGGCCGACACGGCGGCGGCGCTCCGCGTTCTGGTCGACGGGGAGAAAGTTTCGACGTACGAGGAGAAGGGCGAAGAGTACGACGTTCGCGTGCGCGCCGAGCCGCAGTACCGCGCCGACACGGCGGGCCTCGAGATGCTCACGCTGCCTTCCACGCGCCTCGGGCTCGTTCCGCTGCGCAGCGTCGTCGACATCAAGCGCGGCGAAGGACCGGCAACGATCAACCACCTCAATCGTCAGCGCGTCGTCACGTTCCTCAGCAACGTGAAGCCGGGGTACAGCGAGAGCGCCGTCGTGGACGCGATCGCGAACATCATCAAAGAAGAGAACCTCCCGCCCGACTACATCGCCGAGGCCACGGGTCAGACGCGCGAGATGAGTCGCATGTTCGTGAGCTTTGCCGCGGCCATCGGTCTGTCGTTCGTCTTCATGTACCTCGTGCTCGCCGCACAATTCGAGTCGTGGATGCACCCGATCACGATCCTTCTCTCGCTTCCGCTCACGCTTCCCTTCGCGGTCTTGTCGGTCGTGCTCTTCAGGCAGTCGCTCGATCTGTTCTCCGGTCTCGGCATTCTGGTTCTCTTCGGCGTCGTGAAGAAGAACGCCATCTTGCAGATCGATCACACGAATCACTTGCGCGCCGAGGGCTTGCCGCGCGCCGAGGCCATCCTTGAAGCCAACAGGGATCGACTTCGCCCCATCCTCATGACGACGCTCGCGTTCGTCGCCGGCATGATGCCGCTGCTCCTTTCGAAGGGCATCGGCGCGAGCAACAACCAGGCAACGGCGGGCGTGGTCGTCGGCGGTCAAACCTTCTCGCTCTTGCTCACGCTGCTCGCAACGCCGGTGTTCTATTCGCTCTTCGACGACGCATCGCAGTTCGTCGGCCGCCTCTTGAAGCGCAATAAGTAGCCCCATCCGCCATGGCTAACAGCGATGTTGCTGTTTCACCTTGCGCACACGTGCAGATGGCTCAACTCCAGGAGCTATGGACCTGAAGTCGGTTTCGCACGCTCCGCACCCCCGAAACGTCCTCGAGCACGTCTTCGGCGAGGTAGCGGGTGCGCAGATCGAAAACGAAGCCATCCAAGATGGCTTCGCCGCCCATGACGAACACCTCGATGCCTCGATCATCGATTTCAGGATCGCGCGCAAGTCGCTCGCAGATCTCTTCGCGGATGTGCTGATCGGAGAGCGCCATGTTGCGTTTTCTTAGGTCGCGGCGGTCGAGCGCGAAGCAATCGTGTGCGGCCTTTCGCAGCGTTCGCCCGGCGCGAAAGAGTGTCGTGAGAGCATTCTTGACGACGATGCTGGGGCGCTCGGCAAATACCGTTGCGAGACGCGACACGCTCCATCGCGGCGACCATGACCGCGCATGGTTGCCGCCGCGATGTTCAACGCGTTCGTGGCGAAAGCTCGAAGCATGACGAAAGCCTGCAGGCTCTTGGTGACCGTTGCCCTCTCGTGACGTTGCCCGCGGCGCTCGATCGTCGCTGCGCACGGGCGAGGTGTGTTGCCACGGCGCGTGGCCTCCGTTCCCTCCGCGGTGCCAAGTTGGCCACTGCTCATTCGGTCCGATCCACGAGTCATCCGCGAGGTAGTCGTAGTCGCGGTAACGAGCCCCATCGTCGAGATGTCGGTATTGCCTACGTTCGTAGTGCCGCATGCGCTCCCGAATGCAACGCGCATTCCCCGTTGAGGCAGCGGGCTCCAACCGCGCGGCCCACCCGTTGCACCGGTGCAAGCGATGAATCGAAGTTCGAATGGCCTTCGCAATTCAATCAACGGCATTAGCAACCCGCGCAACAGCACCTCGGACGTGAACCGGGAGAGCAACGGTCGACCCTACGATCCGTCTTTCCGAGCGCGCTGGGAGCAAGCGAGTCTGCAAGCGGCGGAAGCGCGGGCACGCTGGGAGCAGTACGAGCGCGAGTGGGCAGCGGAGCACGGCTACAACGACGCGAGACGTTACCGAGGTCCGTTTGGACTCTGGCGCGGACGCGACGAGAACCATGATTTTTGGGGACGCCCGCGCTCGTTCGGGCGCCGCACGCTCGGAGAGCGCATCAGCGAGATCTTCGGCGCGTCCTCTTCGCGCGTCGAGCAGGTCGAGCAGAAGGATGAGCGCTGGGAGAGAGAGCGCGCAAGATCCCATCAACTGCAGGGCCAAGCGCAGGCGCGAATCTGGAATCGAATGAAAGACGCCTTCGTCGGTCGCGGACCGAAGAACTACGTTCGTTCGGACGACCGCATCCGCGAAGAGGTGTGCGAACGGCTCACGTACCACCCTTACGTCGATGCGTACGACGTCGAGGTCACGGTTCGCAACGGCGAGGTGACCTTGAGTGGGACGATCGACGATCGGCGATCCAAACGCCTCGCCGAAGACGTTGCAGGTGACGTCGTCGGCGTGCGCGACGTGCACAACGAGCTACACCTCAACCCGCCCGAGTAATTGTCACGCGCTTTTCGCCAGATCGAGCACCTTGTCATCGAGCGCAGTGGCAGCGTAGACGAGTAGTTGCCAGTAGTTCCATCGGCACTCGCAACTACGTTCCACTACGTTTCAAGCCGACATGCACCTCGATGCTCTCCTGCCCATCCTCGACTCCCTTGCACCCCTGCGCTTCGCTGAAAGCTGGGACAACGTTGGCCTGCTCGTCGGTGATCCGGCGCGGGCGATCTCGCGCATCCTCGTCACCGTCGACTACACGCACGCGGTTGCCGAAGAGGCACGCGCGTTCGGCGCCGAGCTCGTCGTCGCCTACCATCCGCCGATGTTTGCGGCCGTCAAGCGCGTGCCGCACGGCGCGCTCTGGGCCGACGCCGTTCGCCGCGACGTGGGGCTCTACAGCATGCACACGGCGCTCGACGTGGCTCAAGGCGGAACGAACGACGTGCTCGCGGACGCGTGCGGGATCGACAAGGTGTCGCGTGAGGCGCTCCGCCCTTTCGCCGAAAAAGATGCATTCTACAAGCTCGTGACGTTCGTGCCGGAGTCCGACGTCGAGCGCGTGAGCCGTGCGCTCTTCGAAGCGGGCGCGGGACGCATCGGCGGCTATACGCAGTGCAGCTTTCGAGCGCCGGGAACGGGCACGTTTTTCGGTGAAGAAGGAACGAATCCCGCGGTAGGCGTTCGCGGCAAGCTCGAGACCGCGAGCGAAATCCGTCTCGAGACCATCGTGCCGGTGAGTCACGTCACGCACGTCGTAAAAGCTCTGCGCGCCTCGCACTCGTACGAAGAGCCCGCGTTCGACTTGGTTCGCCTCGCGCCCGTGCCCGAGGACGTCGGGCTCGGTCGCATCGGGAATGTTGCATTATGCACAGGAACGGAGCTCATCGCACGCGTAAAGAAGACGCTCGGGATCTCGCACGTGCTCGCCGCAGGCCGGCGCGACGAGCGCGACGAGAAAGGGATCTCGCGCGTAGCCGTCGCCGCGGGAGCGGGCGGAGAGCTCCTCTCGGACGCGCTCCGCGCGCAGGCCGATGCGTTCGTGACGGGCGAGCTTCGTCATCACGACGCGCTCGAAGCGGCACGACACGGGATGCTCGTGGTCAGTGCGCTGCACTCCAACAGCGAGCGCGCGGCGGTGTTCCTGTTCGCGGAGCGGCTCGGTGCGCGCGTCCCCGACATCGAAGTTCGCGCGAGCACTTCCGACGCCGACCCCTTCACGATCATCTAATTTTGCTAATCCCATTGGTCCAGATGCGAAGGTGCTTGGGCGAGACGTTCCCAAAGGGCGGCACCCGCGCATCGGCATATCCGCGCTCCTTCACGTCGACCAGATACTGCTCGCGCGACAGAAGCGTTCCTCGACACACCGGAACTTCTTCGTCCGCGCGGCCCGCGTGAAAGCGAGCTCCGAGCTCGTCCATGATCCATGCAGGCACCATGTGCCTCTTGCGGGGGTAGACGAACGAGAAGAAGACGAGATGTCCGTAGAGGACGCGCCAGTTGTCGCCGAAGCGCGCCACGAGGCGCTTCCAGTCGATGGTGTTGCCGCGCGCCGCGATGAGATGGTGAATGTCGGCGCCGTCGAAGCGATCGCGTTCCATCACGAACGACTTCGTCCAAATCACTTCTTCGATCGGGCAGAGGCGAGTGTCGACGTCGAAGAGTCGAATCTTCGGAGCGGTCTTGAACCAGCGATCGTCGACGGGGCAGAGGCCGTTGGCCGAGTTGAAGATGACGTCGACGAAGTGTTCGTCCCAATACGCTTTCGCTAGCCAGTGCGGGAACGTATAGGCCGTTGCGTAGCCGGCGCGCCCGAGTGCGGAGAGCGCGCGCGGTAGATCGCGTTTGCGCACGAACACATCGAGGTCCTTCGTTCCGCGCGTGAGACCGGCGTAGTATTTGAGTGCGAACGCACCGCCCACGACGAAAGGCACGCGAGCCGAGGTCAGGACGCGCAACGTCGCGGCATAAATGTTCCCCGCGACGACCCGGACCATTTTCCGGGTGCTGACGGGCGCGTGCTTCAACGATGATCGCCTAGATGTTTGGGGCGTCGGCATCTCGCTCACACGACCGGTCGCGGTGTGAATCGCGACTGTGATCTTGCGAAGGTCGCGCCACCTCAAGGTATGCAGTATGCAACCGACCCGCTTTGGTTGAGCATGCCGAAGACGAAGCAAGACCAAGCGAGAGGTCATGTAACGAGTGCAGCGAAGCCGATGCGCGTCGCGGCCGTCGGAGATCTGCATGTCGCAAAAGACTGCACCGGTCAGCTTCGCCCGATCTTCGCTCGGCTCGAAGGGCGCGCGGACGTTCTGCTTTTGTGTGGGGATCTGACCGATTACGGCTTGCCTGAGGAAGCCCACATCCTCAGAAAGGAACTCTCCGTCGTGAAGGTGCCCGTGCTCGCGGTGCTCGGCAACCACGACTACGAATCGGGACATGCCGACAAGGTCGTCGAGATTTTGCGAGAGGGCGGCATCGTGGTGCTCGAGGGTGACAGCTACCAGATCGGTAACGTTGGATTTGCGGGCGCAAAGGGCTTCGCAGGTGGTTTCGGACGCGGCACGCTCGGTTCGTGGGGTGAGCCCGCCATCAAAAGCTTCGTGAAAGAAGCGCTCGATGAAGCACGCAAGCTCGAAGCCGCGCTCGCGCGCTTGCGCACGGATCAACGCGTTGCCCTGCTCCACTACGCGCCCATCCGCGCGACTGCAGAGGGCGAGCCGCCGGAGATCTTCCCGTTCCTCGGGTGCAGTCGCCTCGAGGAACCGCTGGAACTTTATCCAGTCACGTGCGCCTTTCACGGGCACGCGCACCGCGGCTCGCTTGCAGGCACGACGCACATTGGAACGCCCGTCTACAACGTGGCCATGCCTCTCCTGCGAAGGCAGCTAAACTCCGATCTTCCTGTTCGCATCGTCGAACTGTCATGATGGCGCGAGTGCACCTCGATGTAACGGCTGTCGCCAGCCTCGTCGCACTCACGCTCGTCGCCTGCACCAGCGACGAACCGTCTTCGATGACGTTGCCCGACGCATCCCCCGCATCGAGTGCAGCACCCTTGGCGTCCGCTGAAACGACGTCGTCCGTGCATTCGCGCGCGCGCCTCGACGGCCGCGACTTCCCGGACAAGGTCCTCGCATTGAGTTGGGACGACGGCCCCGACGCTTCGACCTTCGAGCTCGCTGCCTATCTTGCGGAGCACAGGATCTCCGCCACGTTCTTCGTCGTAGGCTCGTGGATTCGTGGCCTGTCCGATGATCCCGGTTCGGGCAAAGGCGTCTATCAAACGGGTTACGAGTGGGTTCCGATCCTCGGCGATCTCGTCGCGCTCGGTCACCGCATCGGCAACCACACGCTCAATCACGTCGTGTTGCGCGAACGAGTCGGAGAAGAAATCGCCGACCACGAGCTGCGCGACAACCAGCGCGTGCTCGATGCATACATCACGAACGAGCTCCGTCTCTTCCGCGCACCCGGCGGAGGATGGGGCAGCTTCGCAGAAAACGTCGTTGATGGTGATGCGTATCTCTCCGGCCTCGTTGGCCCGGTGTTCTGGGACATCGATCGAAAAGACTGGGACGAATCGCTCGACTGCACCGGCTCGCGCGCGTCCACCGAATGCGAGCACCACGGACCTTCCGGTGCACTTCGCATGAAGCCGAGCGCGGTGGCCGCGCGCTACCTCGAGGCCATCCAGCGAACGGGGCACGGCATCGTCCTTCTGCATGATCGCGTGGGCGACGTCGGCTCGAGGTACGCGCTCACGATCGCGCACGCGTTGATCCCCGAGCTCGAGGCTCGCGGATACGTCTTCTCCGCGCCAGTGCTGCACTTCTCACCGCTCACGCGGAGGCTTGCAGTAGACGATGGGGGCTGCACATCATTCTCACTTGCCGACATCGACGGAGATGGGCGCGCGGACGTCTGCGGACGAACGTCCAACGCAACCTTCTGCGCCGTCTCGGTGCGCGCGCCAACCTCGCCCGCCGATCGTCTCGCCCGCACGATATTTCAGAAGGTGTGGGAGGCGCCCGATTCATCAGGGCCACCAGGCAACCTTTTGGTTGCAGACGTGCTCGACAAGAACTTGGTTGACGTCGATGGCGACGGAAGGGTCGATCTCTGCGCCGTCCTCACGACGGGTGGGATTGCATGCGCAACGTCAGATGGAAAAAGCTTTGGCCGTCTTCGCCCGTGGTCTTTGTCAGGGGACTTCGCAAAGGCAACAACGGAATTGTCCTCTGTGCGTTTTGCTGATCTCAATGGCGATGGACGGGCGGACGTCTGCGCCGTCACGACCAACGGCTTTTCTTGTGCGCTGTCCACGGGTCGCTCCTTCGCGAGAGCAACGCCGTGGCTTTCGCGCGACGAGCTCATTGCGCAGGGCTGGCAGCTCCCCGAACGCGCGGCAACTCTGCAGATTGGCGACATCAACGGTGATGGCCGTGCTGACGTGTGCGGGAGCGGCGCAGGAGGAATCGTCTGCGGAATGGCTCCGTAACAACGAGCAACGAGCCCGCTTTCAAGTTGACGCGAGGTCGAGGCGGGGCCGAGGAGCGGACCGGAACAGCCTCGTATGGCTTTGAGGACCGCACCGCAGGCCCCAACGATGAGATCGCGTCAAATCGAAAGTGGGCAAGGCGTGAAGATTCTTGCGCGCACCGCCTCGCTGTAAAGGCAACTACGCGCCCTGCCCTGCTTGCACTAGCGACGCGACACGCATAGGGTCCCCCGACCGCACAGGTATTTTATCCTGAGCCGATCCCTTGGAGGACGCATCGTGACCGTACACGCGCTTCAGACCCAGCAACCATCGAATCACGATGATTCCGATCAAGCTCCAATCAGTGGACAAGAGCGCATCGGTATCGAGAAATATCTTCGCTTTCACGATCGCAAACTCGCCGAGAAATTTTCGCGCGGCAAAGTCCCGATGACGACGCTCTACGAAGCGTACTTCGACGGGCAAGTCGACATCCTTGGAGACATCTACGACTTTCTCGACGACCGTGATCGCTTCATTTGCTACGAGCTCACCGCCGAGCACGTGAAGTTCCTTTTCAAGAACTTCATTCCCGAAGTCACGATTCACTCAAAAGACCAAGACCGCCGCATCGTTCGCGCACATTACGATCGCGGCAATGATTTCTTCGGCGCGTTCCTCGGCGACCGCATGGTCTACACGGCTGGCTATTTCAAAGACGGGCCAGCCAAATCCACGCTCGAGGAAGCGCAGGACGAGAAGATGCATCGTTGCTGCCGCAAGCTCGATCTCAAGCCTGGCGAGAAACTCGTCGACATCGGTTGCGGCTGGGGCACCCTCGTTCGTCACGCGGCCTTGCATTACGGCGCGGACGCAACGGGAATCACCATCAGCAAAAATCAAACGGACTTCGGCAACGCACGCATCGAGAAAGCGGGCGTTGCGGACCGAGCGCGCTTGCTCTGTCTCGACTACCGCGACACGCCGAAGCGCGCGTTCGACAAGATCGTCAGCCTCGAGATGGTCGAGCACGTCGGCGTAAAGAACCTGCAGAACTACTTCTCGCAGATGTTCGATCTCTTGAAAGACAATGGCCGCTTCGTGCTCCAGTGGACGGGGCTACGCCGCGCCGGTTTCGACGGCGTCCCGCCGATTGGCTTGCGTGCCGAGGACATGATCTGGGGCCTCTTCATGTCCAAGTACATCTTCCCCGGCGCCGACGCCTCGCTGCCACTCAGCGACATGATGCGGTACGCAGAGAAGGCTGGTTTCGAGATTCACGCCGTCGAGAACGTCAGCATCCACTACGCGTGGACCATCGAAGCGTGGCACAAGAACTGGATCGCAAACAAGAAGCAGGTCCTCGAGACGTACGGCGAGCGCTGGTTCCGCATCTGGCACTTGTTTCTCGCGTGGTCGGGTCGCATTGCGAAGCAAGGCAACGCGGCGTGCTTTCAAGTCACGTTCAACAAGAACCGCAACGACTTCGACCGCGCGCAATACGTCGGCTCGGACAAAATTTAAGGTGCGTGTGCGCGAGGGGCAGGCACGGAAGCCTACCCCTCCAACCGACAACGCATTCGTAGGGGCGGCCCCCTGTGGCCGCCCTTTCTAATGTTGTACTCCTTTCGGTAGTACAATCGCATGTAAGCTACACTAACCCAGATCATTCACGACGACTCCACTCAGAGCGTGTAGGGCAGCCTGCTGCGCGAATCGATTCGGCTTCGCCGGCGCCTTCGGCACTGTCGGCCCGCCTGCGGCGGGACCTCAGGTGGGCGCTGCGGTGCCTGCGCACGTACGACAAGTACGCTTGCGCGGGCTCCTCGCGCTCCGCCCTAGCCTCGATTCACTCGCGACGGCTATCGAACACGCTCTCAGACGTGCCGAGTTCGTCGCCGTCAACGACCGCGACTACGCTCACGTTTCGTTGACGTTGACCTGATCGTTGTCGGCGACGGCGACGTGAACGAAGGGGAGCGCCAAACCCGCCGACGCGGAGCGAATTCAGGGACATGCCCTAAAGCTAAAGCCACTCCGGGGGGGCTTGCGGTCCGGGGACGATCCCGGCGATGTCCGGATCCTCGCCAGGTTGGCCTTCTGGGCGGTCTGCCTTGTCGCGTTTGCGCTCCTCGCGCTTCGCGTTTTTTTCGCGCTGCCGCTCCTGCCTCTGTCGCTCCTTTTGCCGCTTGTTCACGCTCGGGTTCGACATCAAAATCACCCTTTCTGCGAGCCCGCGCTCGCGTGCCCCTTGAGACTTGTTCCCGCGGATCGCGTCGAGACCGCCACGCGGTAGGCGCTCAGCGAGGCGATTTCCATCAACGTGTTCACGGGCGATACGTCGCTGTTGCAACGTACTTCAGCACGCGCTCGCAGGAGGCATTACCAACTTGTCCATAACAAGTGTCTTCGCCTTCGAAGCGCGGCGACCGCGCACGAAGAGCGCTCATGACCGGGCTCGTCAAGTCATGCCCGCCGTCATGGCAGGATGGATTGCTGCAAGGCACCTCGAACAGCGCGGGAGCCGTTGCAACGACGACTCTGCGGATGTGAGAGACCTCCGCAGACGCCACACCCGATCTTCGCTCCTCGAGCTCGAGTTTGAGTGTCTCGAGCGGAGGCACTTCAGTATGCAGACGAGGCGCTTCGTCCTCGCGTCGCCGTCGTTCCGCAAAGCGGTTCGCGGCGTCTCTATTGCGACGGTTCATCAACGCGACAACATCCCCTTCGAAGGATTCCTTCGGAAATAACAAAAACCGACCGGCTCTCGGTTGCGACGGTTTGCCCACCGCCGCGCAAGGCGGTGAAAAAAGCACGAACTACGACACGCCGTCGTATTCGAAGCAGGCTTCGCAGAATTCCCGCGTTTCGAACATTGCACTTGCGCCGCTCAACTGCGATGCGCCGCATTCCCAAGCTCGATGCGGCAGCGCGAATGGTGACCGAAACGTTCTCGAGTGAGACGCACCCTAGCGCAAGGCAGCGCGTTTGCAAACCTCGCGCCGCGTTAACGACGTGCGCGCATCCCCGGCACGCACTCGCCGCAGCCAAGAAGCTTGTACTCTCATTTGGAGCACAACGCGCAACGAAGGCGGGCGACGCAGATCTGAAGGCCGGTTGACGAGAGGAGAGTGTTGCAACAAAAGGGCGGGCAGCATGGCAGACCCGATGACAGCGCTCCGTCCTCACTTCGCAGAAGCCGTTCGCAAGTCCTTCGGTGATGCGTACGCGGAGACGGATCCCGCGTTGCGTCGCTCGGATCGTGCCGACATCCAGGCCGACGTCGCTCTTGGCCTTGCGAAGAAGCTCGGGAAAAAGCCGCGCGAGATCGCGGAGGCCATCGTAGAGAACCTTTCCATCTCAACGATCTGCGATCGCGTCGAAGTCGCGGGTCCTGGCTTCGTGAACCTCACGCTGTCGAATGACTGGCTCGCCACCGAGCTCTCGAACGCTGCAAAGGATGCGCGCCTCGGCATCCCCGCGGCCGTGAAAGCCGAGACCGTGGTGGTCGACTACTCCGCGCCGAACGTGGCGAAGGAGATGCACGTAGGGCACATCCGAAGCACCGTCATCGGCGACGCGCTCGTGCGCGTGCTCGAATTTTTGGGGCACGACGTCGTCCGGCAAAACCACCTCGGAGATTGGGGAACGCCTTTCGGCATGCTCATCGAGCATCTGGTCGATCTAGACGCGAAGAGCGCCAACGCCGTCTCGGTGCGCGATCTCGATGTATTTTACAAGGAAGCACGGAGAAAGTTCGAAAGCGACGCGGCGTTTGCGGATCGCGCGCGAAAGCGCGTCGTGCTCCTTCAGAGCGGTGACGAGGCCACGCTCGATCTCTGGCGCACGCTCGTCAACGCATCGAAGCAGTACTTCGGTGAGGTCTACACGAAGCTCGGCGTCACGCTCCGGGATGAAGACTTCGCGGGCGAAAGCATGTACAATGCAATGCTTCCGGGTGTCGTCACGGAGCTCGAACAGAAAGGCCTCGTTCGCGAGAGCAAAGGCGCACTCTGCGCGTTTCCAGCGGGCTTCAAGACCAAAGAGGGCGAGCCGCTTCCGCTCATCGTTCGAAAGACGGACGGGGGTTTCGGCTATGCCGCGACCGATCTCGCGGCCATTCGCGAGCGTATCCAGGCGCGCAAAGCAACGCGCATTCTCTACGTCATTGGCGCCCCCCAGCAGCAGCACCTTGCCATGGTTTTTGCCGTGGCGAATGCAGCCGGGTGGCTCCTGCCGCCCACACGTGCGGAGCACGTGGCGTTCGGATCCATCCTCGGCGCGGACAAGAAGATGTTCAAGACGCGCACGGGAGACACGGTGAAACTCATCGAGCTGCTCGACGAAGCCGTCCTTCGCGCGTCCGCGCTCGTCAATGAGAAGAACCCCGAGCTCGACGAAACGACACGAAACGGCGTGGCGCGCCAGGTGGGTATAGGCGCCATCAAGTACGCGGACTTGTCGAGTGATCGCATCAAGGATTACGTCTTTGATTGGTCGCGGATGCTCGCGTTCGAAGGCAATACCGCACCTTATTTGCAGTATGCACACGCCCGCATTTGCTCGATCTTCCGAAAAGCCGGAGTCGATGCCGAGAGCATGCATCATGCACGCATTGTCCTTCGCGAGCCGGCCGAGCATGTCCTCGGGCTCGAGATCCTCGGGCTCGGCATGAGCGCCCAGCAAGTGGCTGACACGCTTCAGCCACATCGGCTTTGCACTTACCTTTACGGCCTCGCAACAGCCTTCACGACGTTCTATGAGCAATGCCCCGTGCTCAAGGCAGATGATGACGATACGAAGTCGTCGCGCCTCGCGCTCGCCGCACTTACGGAGCGAACGCTCGGCCTGGGGCTTTCACTTCTCGGGATCGAAGCCCCCGAACGCATGTAGCCGTGTATTTTTTTAAAATACGCAAACGAAAATAGGAATCTTCCATGACGTTACACGCCGATCCAGAATTGACGGAGCTCCTCGAGATTGGAGAGCGAATCGTCACCATGGCCAAGCAGGGTGGTATCACGGTGGCCGAGTGCGTGCTTCGCTCAGGAAGGGAGCTGTCCACGCGGGTGCGTCTGGACAAACCCGAGCTCGTCGAAGAAGCCGCGCATCGCTCGGCAGGGCTGCGTGTCATGAAAGGCAAACGCGTCGCCACGACGTCCACGAGCGATCTCACGGAGGCAGGCATCCACCGCTTCGTGAGCGACGCCATCGAGCTCGCCGATCTCGCTCAAGAAGATCCGTTCGCGGGCCCGGCGAATGAGACGCTCTTGACGGATCCGAGCAAAGCGCCAGATCTCGATCTCTTCGATCCGCAGGGCGGCAACGTCGATGCCGTGCAAGCGATCGCCATGACGAAGGCTGGCGAGCGCGCCGCGCGCGACTTCGATCCTCGCATCACGAACAGCGACGGCGCCACGTTCGGCCGCACGGCAGGCGGGGCGGCACTCGTTCTGTCGAGCGGTTTTCGCGGCGCATTCAAGGGCTCATACCAATCGCTCAGCGTCGTCCCCATCGCCGATGACGCAGAAGGCAAGAAGCGTCGCGGATCGTACTGGACCGCGAAGCGCTTCATGGATGATCTCGAAGATCCAAAGAGCGTCGGCGAAGAAGCCGCGCGACGCACGTTGCGAAAGCTCGGCGCGCACTCCGTTGCAACGTGCGAAGTCCCCGTTGTCTTCGATCCCGATGCCGCGCGATCCATTCTCGGGATGCTTGCAGGATGCATCATGGGTGGCGCCATCTGGCGCAAGTCGAGCTACCTCGTTGGGCGCGAAGGCACGCCCGTCGCGAGCTCGCTCGTCAATATCAAAGATGATCCGCTCTTGCCGCGCGCACCGGGTTCACGCCCGTATGACGGCGAGGGACTCGCAAGCCGCAAGAACATCGTTGTCGACAAGGGCATCCTGCGCACGTATCTCTGCGACAGCTACTCGGCGCGAAAGCTCGGGCGCGAAAGCACCGGCAGCGCGTCACGCGGAGGATCTGCCGGCGTGTCGTGCAGCACGACGAATTTCATCCTCGAACCCGGTACGGATTCGAATGAAGCCATTGTGAAAGGCACGAAGAATGGCCTTTACGTCACCGAGATGATGGGATTCGGCTTCAATGCCGTGACGGGGGATTTCTCGCGCGGCGCGAGTGGTTTCTGGATTGAAAACGGACAATTGGCATTCCCCGTGAGCGAAGTCACGATTTCACTCAATCTTGACGAACTCTGGAAACGCGTTGACGCGGTGGGTTCCGACTTGGATTTCCGCACTGCGACGGCGTCGCCCACCATCCGCGTCGGAAAGATGACGGTCGCAGGTGCGGGGACCTGAGAGCGTGTTTACCAGCCTGCTGCGCGAATCGATACGTCGGTTGGGCGCTGCGGTGCCTGCGCACGTACGAAGAGTACGCTTACGCGGGCTCCTCGCGCTCCGCCCTAGCCTCGATTCGCTCGCAACGGCTGGTAAACACGCTCTGATGGCGCGCCGCCCATGGCCATTACAACTTGGAAGCGACGAAAATGTCGAGGAGCCCGCCCTGCTTTCTATCGAAATACAGCCTGCACCCATCGTCCGAGAGCCAGCCAGGGGCGTCTGAAATTTCGTTGTCAGTGTCCGAACTCGTGCTGATGAGCACGGGAACGTTGTTGAATGGATTGCCGGGCGATGCTCGCTCCGTCCTATAGATGTGCATGATCGATGTGCGGTCCGATGCGAAATACATGGTGAGCCCGTCTCGACTGAGAACGGGGCCATCATTGGAATACGCATTCGGATCGGATGGCATTAACTCCTGAACGAGCTCCGGCTCGGGAAAACCGTTGCCCGAATTCAACGAGTGGAAGATTTGGGTCTTTCCAATATTGCTAGCATTCGTACTCGAGAAAAAGAGCTCGCTTCCATCGCTCGTCATCGAAGGCCGGTGGCTATCCCCCAACCAGTCAGGGAGGAGCAGGGTGGGAGCCCCGAAGACGCCTTGATTCCGCTGCGTGCGATAGATTTTGTCGGAACTGTCGGAGCGATCGGACACGAACAATATTTCGTTGCCTGATGCAGAGAGCCATGGGTCGACGTCGTCCCAAGTCCCCGAGAGCTCCGCGATGCGTTGCGGTGTTTCGAAATCGGCATTGATCGAAGCGCGTGTCGCAATGTAGAGACTGGAAAAACTGTCAGCAATCCGCGCAAAGACAATGGTTTTCTCATCGGACATGAGTGTAGGCGCGAACTCATTGTCCGGCGTGTTGACGCCGCCGACTTCCACCACGTTGACGAACGGCATCGACGCCGTGCACGTCGTGCCGGCATCCGCGCCTAGAGACGCATCGCCATTGTCCGGAGCCGCCGAAATAAGCGGCGTGTCCTGGCCAACACACGCAGACAGAATCCAGCCTGCGATGCTCGCCGCGAAAGCCGTGGCACATGCTTGCGTGATGCGCCTTCGTGTTCGTTGGTTCATGGACATACTCTTCGCCGTTGTTCGATATGAAAACTCAGACATGGACTATTTGGACGCGACGAAGATATCGTCGCTCCCATTCCGATTGCTCTCGAAATACAACCTACAACCGTCGTCCGAAAGCCAGCCTGGCAATTCCCAGCTCCCATTGTAAACTCCTAAGTTCGTGTCGACGAGCACGGCGCTGTTGAACGGATCGCTGGGAGATGCTCGCTCTGCCCTATAGATGTGCATGATCGATGTGCGGTCCGATGCGAAATACATGGTGAGCCCGTCTCGACTGAGAACGGGACCGTCATTGGAGTATGCATTCGGATCGGAAATGAGCCCAGGAACGAGTACCGGCGGGGAAAATCCGTAAGTCGAATTCAAGGAGTGGTAGATTTGGGCCATTCCGGCATTGCTAGCGTTCGTGCTCGAGAAAAAGAGCTCACTTCCGTCGCTCGTCATAAAAGGACGTTCGCTATTCGCTGGCCAGTCAGGGAGGAACAGCGTGGGAGTCCCGAAGACGCCATTGTCACGGTGCGTATGGTAGGTGTCATAGGGACCGCCGACGCTGCCGCGATCGGATGAAAACAACAATTCGTCGCCGGATGCAGAGAGCCACGGATCATAGTCGTCCCAATTGCCAGAGAGATCTGTGAGGACAGTGGGGTTGCCAAAGGCGACGTCGGTCGACGCCGACGCGCGAGTCGCGGTGTAGAGGTGCCAGAGATCCCCATCCAATCGCGTAAAAACAATGGTTTTCTCGTCGGACGTAAGCGAAGGCACGGCCTCGTTATCCGATGTGTTGACACCCGCGACTTCAACCACGTTCGTAAACGGTGCCGATGGGTCGCACGTTCGGCCATCCGTGTCCGGAGACGCATTGTCCGGAATTAGCGGCGTATCCTGACCAACGCACGCAGACAGAATCCAGCCCGCGACGCCCATGGCGACGATGACGGCAGCATATCCTCGTGAGCTCCTGATTCTCTTCATGACCAACCTTGCCCTACGCATGATAGAGATATTGCTCCATATGTGAAGTCAATGCACTTGCATTGGACATCCCGCTCGGCGAAGGTCGCACGCGTGACACCCGATGATCTCAAGGCACTTCGCAAGGAGCTTGCGTGCACGGCCAAGGAGCTCGCGCAGGCACTCGGCATCGAACAGGCGACAGTCCTTGCTTGGGAGAAGGGCGAGCTTTTTCCAACCAAGCCTGCGATCGACAAGATGGAGCAGCTTCGCGCGCGCGGCCCGGCGGCCATTCCAAAGAAGTCGAAGGGCGAAGGCCCCATGAGAGTGCTCGCGGATCCGGCGCTCTGGGCCATCGTGCGCAAGCTCCTTGCAAACAAAAAGTTGCGCGACGAAGTCACCAAGCTCGCCGCGGCCTACCCGGATCCCGCAGACGAATAGACCGCCGCTTTCGATTTGCAGTCATTCGCGGTCGTCGTCGGACGGCGTGTCGTCCTCGAGTTCTTCGAGCGCTTCGCGGCCGAGCCGATCGAGCTCGTTCTCATCGATCGACTCGATGGGCTCCTCGATGCGCTCGACATCCGGCGGAGATGCAACCGATTCGTTGCGCGGCGCAGAAGCCCCCTCGCCTTCCCCTTCTTCTTGGCTCGCGTCGGCTTCGTCCTCGACAAGGAGCGCACCCTCGTTCGGCGGCTCGCCGAGTTCATCCTCGTACGATTGACGCGATTCGTCCGTGAGCTCCGTGAATTCGCGCAACGTTGGCAGGTCCTTCAGGGATTTGAGACCGAAGAACTCGAGGAACGTGTTCGTGGTGCCGTAAATCATGGGGCGCCCCGGCTCGTCGCGTTTGCCGAGGATGCGCACGAGATCGCGCTCCAAGAGCACCTTGAGCACGGGTCCGCTGTCGACGCCGCGCACGTCGTCGATCTCCGGGCGCGTGATGGGCTGCCGGTAAGCGATGATGGCGAGCGTTTCGACTTGTGCACGCGAGAGGCGCACGGGCTTGTCTGCCGTGAGATCGCGGATGAAAGATGCATACTGCACGTTCGTGCGAAACACGAGGCCGCCGGCAACCTCATCGAGGTGGATGCCGCGCGTGGAGTAGTCTTGCCGGAGCTCGCCGACGATCTCGCGCACGCGGCTCACCGGCGCAGACGCGAGCTTGGCGAGATCCTTCGGCGTGATGGGCGCATCGCTCGCGAAAATCAGCGCCTCGAGCAGGCCTCGCAAGTGCGCGCGCTGCGAGATGGATTCGCTTTCGGCGAGAGCGGGCTCCTCATCTTCCTTGTCTTCCGCCGCGGACTCAGTGCTGTCATCGACCTCGGCGACAACGGGGGCCGGCGAGGGTTCCGCCGTCTCCTCGTCACTCTCTTGCGGCGGATCGGGCGAGGCTGAGTCCTCGTGCTCGGAGGACGCCTCCGTGCGCGCGTCGAGATTCGAAACGAGATCGTCGAACGACGCGGGCTTCGTGTTCGCCTTGGCTTTCTTGCGCTTCGTCACGTGCCGTCCTCGGGCGGAGTCTCCGCCGGCGCGTCCGCCACTTCGTCGATGATCCCCTGTGCGGAGAACTCGACTTCGATCGGCGAATCGGCGTCCGCTTGAAAGAGCTTCGTCATGCGGAGTCTCGTCATCTCGAGCAGCGCGAGAAACGTGATGACGAGATCGAACCGCGTCATGAGTCCTTCGAAGAGCTCCTCGAACCGCAGACGGCGCCCGACGCGGAGCAAATCCACGAGCTCGTTGATGCGATCGGTGAGCGTGATGCGCTCGTGCACGACGTCGTGTGAGAGCTTGACTTTGCTTCGCGAGAGGATTTCCTGAAACGCCTCGACGAGCGAGAAAAGAGGCACTTGCGCGAGCGGCGGCAGCCCCGTAGACACAGCCTCCTCGAGTTTCATGCCGCGCAAGAAGATGTCGCGACCGGAGACTCCGCGCGCGGCGAGCTCGCTCGCTGCCTGCTTGTACTTCTGATACTCGAGGAGGCGGCGGATAAGGGCTTCGCGCGGATCCTCCTCTTCCTCCTCGGCGAGCGCGTCGTCTTGCTGGCCCGGCGGCGGCGCAGGCAAAAGCACCTTCGACTTGATGTGCGCGAGCGTGGCCGCCATGACGAGGTACTCGCTCGCGATGTCGAGATCCAAAAGCTGCATGACGGCGAGGTATTCGAGATACTTCTCCGTGATAAAACCGATAGGAATGTCGACGATGTCGAGTTCGTGCTTCTGGCAGAGGTGCAAAAGCAGATCGAGGGGTCCCTCGAACATCGGCAAGCAGACGGAATATCCGCCTGCGCGTGCTGCACTCGGCTCGAGGTTCGACACGTCCGGGCTCGCTTAGAGGAAGCGCGGCGCGGCTTCAAGAGTTAAGGGGCCCCATCCGCGCCATCTCGCTTCGCTCGCTTGCGCCGCCTTCCCCTTGTCACGTGCTCGTCGGCCGGCTTCGCCGTCCTCCTGCGCGCGGAGCGGGGAAGGCTCTGAATGGATGGATCGTGGCAAGATTGTCCTCCAGTAGACCAGACAATTGCATGCAGATTGCACTCGCTACATATTCTGCGACAATGCGACGATTGTGGGCTCTTCTGCCCGCGCTGGATGGCGCAGCACGTGCGGCGAGCAACACGAGCAGCGCGGAGGGGTCCACTTAATGGGCTACGATACAGCTCGTGGACAAGGCACTCTTGGACGAGGGCGATCCGTATCTGGGTCAAGAGCTCGAAGGGGGCATCGAGATCCGCGAGCTCGTTGGACAAGGCTCGATGAGCCGGGTTTATCGCGCTTTGCAGAAAGGCGTCGATCGCTTCGTGGCGGTGAAAATTCTCCATCGCGAGCTCGGTGCCAACGGCGCGTTCGTCTCGCGCTTCATGCGCGAGAGTCAAATCGCTTCTCGCCTCTCGCATCCAAACATCGTGCAGATCTTGCTCACCGGGCAGCTCCCGAATCATGCACTTTACACGGTTATGGAGTACCTCGATGGCGTATCTCTAAAGCAAGCGCTTGCGGCGGCGGGCGGAAGCATGCCTTTGCCGCGCGCATTGCACATCGTCTTGCAGCTCTGCGAAGCAGTCGGGGAAGCGCACGCGCAGGGCATCGTTCATCGCGATCTGAAACCCGAAAACGTCATGCTCGTGCGCCGGTTCGGGGACGAGGACGTCGTCAAGGTCCTCGACTTCGGTGTTGCCCGCGTCAACTGGGCCGAAGAGGCGGCGACCAACGACGCCGGACTCATCTTCGGCGCGGCACGCTACATCTCGCCCGAGGGCGCGCAAGGCGGCGACGCGATGCCGGCGAGCGACGTCTACTCCATCGCCACGTTGCTCTATCGAATGCTCGCGGGCCGGACGCCCTTCGAAGGAGATCAAGCACTTCGCGTGCTCGTACAGCAGGTTCACGACGCGCCTCCGAAGCTCACGTCGTTCGCGCGCACGGCCCACGTACCGAATGCAATCTCGAACGTGATCATGGCAAACCTCGCCAAGGATCCTCGCGATCGCGCCTCCGACGCTCGCGCGTTCGCTCAGAGGATTCGTGACGCGGCCATGATGCCGGCACGTGATGCACCGTCTCGTCGCCCCCCCACATCACGCACATCGCGCACCGTACTGCTCACCGCACTCGTGCTCGGCACGAGCCTCGTGCCGCTCGTTTTGTGGAAGACGAACCGGCTCCGCGGGAGCGGCGTCGAGGAGCGCATCGTTGTGCAGGCGACAGATGCAATCTACAAGAATCGTCTCGCAGAATCTCCGGACGACGACGCCGAGAACATCGGAAACGAGGAGGCCGCAGCTTCGAGCGCGTCGCCTCTCGCGGAGACGAAAGCAGGCAAAGCGGCTGGTTCCGCGGTCTCGTCATCTTCGACGTACAAGGTCTCGCTCGGGGTGAGCGTCGAACAGCCGCAGCTCGGGCAGACCGTGGAATTGTCCGCTCGCGTCGCGCCCGCGAAAGGCAACTTCGCGGTTGCTTCGTTCCTCGTCACCGGCCCGGGGATCCCGAACGGCGTGACCGTGCCCGCGACGAGGACGAAGCCAGGGGTGTTCAAAGCGAGCTACGCGTTCGCCGAACGCGGCACGTTCGAGATTGTGTTCAACGCGCAGGTAGACCATAAGCCGTTGCAAGGTGCACGTATCCTCGTGGCGGGCGACGCTTCCCCCTCCGCTCCACTTGCGTCTCCGTTGACGGATCCGCTCACCACAACGCCCCCCGCAGAATCGACGGCCCCGCCGGAACCTGTAGCCCCACCGACGAGCCCAGCGGAACCGACGAGCCCAGCGGAACCGAGTGCGAGCGTGAAATGGATGTAATCCACATGCGAGCCTTGCTCGCGGGCGCAGCCCTCTCGTTGACCTCGATCTCCGCGCACGCCGAGCTGCCTCCACCCGAGCCAACACCAGAGATCCCCCCCGGCGCGTCGCCGGACGAGAAGGTCCAAGCCCGCATGGTCGCCATCGCGCGCGCGGGCGAGGCTCCGAACGCCGCCGCCGCCGCGCTCGCTCGCATCATCGATCGTCCCCATACGATCGCCGAGCTCCAAGCAGGCTTCATCGCGCTTCCCACAGCACCCATTTCGGCGGGGCAACGCGGCGGCGACACGCCCATCGTCGGAAGGATTGGTCACGGAGACGCCACACTAGAAGTAGGACTTCATATCCTTTATCGCTGGAATCGGTATTTCGCAGTCGGCGCCGGCGCGCTCTTTGCGCCAAGCCCCACGTCTGACACGGAATACGGTGGTCTTTCAGGGCTCAAGCGCACCCACTCACGGAGCTACCTCCTCATGGGGACGGAAGCACGCTTCATCCCCATTCATTACAAATACGTCGAAGCCTGGGTTGGTGCGACCGTCGGCGGCGTCGTCATCGCCGATCGCTTTACCGACGAATCGGAACCCGAGGTGCCAACCATCGTCGCCACGCGCCAGTTCACGGTGCGCTCCGAGGGCCTCGCTCTCGGCGGACAGGTTGGCGGAAGTTACTATTTGAGTGAGAATTGGATTTTTGGAATGAACTTGCGGGGCTCGACTTGGTTTCTCCCCACATCGCCGCGTTGCTCGATCCTTGGCGATTGCGCAACAGTGACCGGCGCCGTCGCTGCCATCGAATTCGGTATCACGATGGCCTACCGTCTCGCGTTATAGTTTCCAAATGGAAACTCTATAATCTAATTGCCATAAAAGAGGCGATCCGGTCGAGCACCAGGGCGACGACGGCGAGCAGACCGAGCGCGCGGACGGGCGCGAAAAGGGCGTGAACTTGCGCGGGACTCGCGGCGCGCGCGATGAGCGCGAAGGCGACTTCGAGCACGATCGCAGCGATGAGAACAGGCCCTCCAATGGCAACCGCGAGGCCAATGCCGGACGCAAGATCATGCGCCACGGCAGCCGCGGGGTGCGCGGACGGCGGGGCGGTCGTGAGGGCTTCGGCCGCGCGCGATGCTCCGCCGTTGGCGAGAAAGACGACGCTGGCAAAAAGCGAGAGCAGCACGCCGAAGCTCGATGCTCGTTCTTCAACGACGGCGAGGCCCGGCCCGACGGGCGAGCCACGAAGTACGTCGACGAGCCCGCCCGCCATGGTCGCGACCCAAAGCGGAATTGCGGCAGCGAGAGCGACGGGCAAGCCCAAGATGATCTGTTCGAGCGCCGAGAGCACCCACGGCAGCGAGCGTTCGGCGTTCACGACGGGCAAAAGGGATGGATAGATCGCGGCGGCAAGCGCGAGACCGAGGATTGCACGCGCCGGCATCGGCAACGCCTTGAGACCGAACGCGGGCACGAGCACGACGGTCGGCATGGCGCGCGCCCACGCGAGACCGATCGCAGCGAGATCATCCGTTGGCGGGAGATCCATCACGCCATGCTCTATACCGCTTTCGAGTTGACGGTCATTTGCTTCCATGATCATGTCAATCGAATCATGGCGCTCGATCTCTCGCTCGTCGGCAAGGCGAGCAACCCTTCGTCGTTTTCGTACACGTGGAAAGATGTCGTTCTTTACGCGCTTGGCATTGGCGCGAAGAAAGACGAACTCGATTACCTTTATGAGGGACGCGGTCCAAAGGTGATTCCAAGTTTTGCGGTCGTCCCGGCGTTCCAGCCAATGTTCGAGATCGTTACGAAAACAGGCGGCGATCTTGCGATGATCGTGCACGGGGCCCAGCGTGTTCGCTTGCGCGGGCAAATCCCTGCTGAAGGCACGCTCACAACCACGGCGAAGATCCGCGGTATTTACGACTATCGAAAATTCGCAATTGTCGTCGTGGATACCGAAACGAAGGATCGCGCTGGCAAGGTGCTATTCGACACGACTTCGCAGATCATCTTTCGCGGGGAAGGCAGCTTCGGCGGCGAGCTTCCACCGAAAGAAGAAAAAGTTGCCGAGATCCCGAAAGGGAAGCCGGCCGACTTCCGCATCGAAGAAGCAACCTCACCGGAGCAGGCGCTGCTCTACCGGTTGTCGGGCGATCTCAACCCGCTTCATGCCGATCCCGAATTTTCTGCGCGCGTCGGCTTCACACAAGGTCCCATTCTCCACGGCCTATGCACGTACGGCTACATGGTCCGCCACGTTGCGAAAGGAGCGTGTGGGGGTGACGCAACGAAAATGACTGGCTTCGAGGGTCATTTCCGGAAGCCCGTATGGCCAGGCGACACGCTCGTGACGGAAGGCTGGAAAGTTACGGCAGGGAAAATTGCACTTCAAGTGAGCGTAAAGGAGCGCAGCGAAACCGTGCTCGCAGGCGCGTGGGTCACTAGGGACACGCCTTAGTTAGAGCGTGTAGGGCAGCCGTCGCGAGCGAATCGAGGCTAGGGCGGAGCGCGAGGAGCCCGCGTAAGCGTACTTGTCGTACGTGCGCAGGCACCGCAGCGCCCACCTGAGGTCCCGCCACAGGCGGGCCGACTGCGCCAAAGGCGCCATCGAAGCCGCATCGATTCGCGCAGCAGGCTGTCGAACACGCTCTTAGAAGAGAGCCCTTAACTCGACCTTATCCTTCTTTTTCTGCTCGAGCAGATAGTTGACGGCGCGCAGGATGCGCTGCTTGGTCGGACCGCTCAACGCGCCACCGGTGAGTGCAGCGTTGAGCGCACGCTGCGTGACGGGACGGCCCGAACGCGGTTTGGTAAATTCTTTCTTCTCGCCACCCTCCACGCTCTTCATCTGACGGCGAGCGAGTTTCAGGTCGCGATCCGTGCGCTGGAGGGTCTCGAGCTTGTGCGAGACCGCGAGGAGGCGGTTGCCGTTGAGTTGGTGGTCGGTGAGGAACGCGGAAAACTTGGTCGGGTCGGCCATGATTGAAGAGCAGCGCTCATAGTCTGCGTTTACGCCGGCGTCACCCTGAACATCTGAGAGGTAGTTACCAGCCTGCTGCGCGAATCATCCACCCCCGTCTCGGCAGGGTCGGATATCCAAAACCCACTTGCCCGAGGGACAAGTGGCAACGGCAGTGTTGACGCTCGCGTCGGGAGCCGAGCAATCCGTACTGCCGTAGGTGCACGTCATCGAATCAGGCCAGCACGGCGGACAATCTGAATCGGATTCAGGGGGAACCAAAGGGCAGTTCAACGGAGGAGGAGCGTTGTGCGCGAAACGCCAGTAGCCACGCGTGCACTGTGCAACGAGCACAGGACAGAGTCCGAAGCTGCACGAACTGCCCTCTGGCAGCGCGCACGCGTCACCGTCGGCAGGCGGCGCATCAGGACACTCCGCGCGATCGATCGACCCCGCTTCACTCCCCGCATCGATCGCCGGGGGCGCAGTCTCATGGCCGTCGCAGTTCGACGCCATGGATACGAGCGCTGCGAGCACCAGGCCAAGGGGCGACAGCATCGCACCCCATCGCCCGTATCGACATGGCTTCATCGCACAAATCATAGCTGTTTTTCGCCACTATCCGAGCGCGCCTAAAACACACTCACAGCCCGACGACGTCTCTGTGCCGCCGAACGACGTACCGCAGCTCGAGCGACGCGCGGCCGCGCGCAGGCAAATCAACGGTCCATTTAACGAACCCATCGGCGTCGGGTTTCGCCTTTGGCGTCGTCTTCTTCTCGTCGAAGTCGATTTCGACTTTTTCGATCTCGGAGACCGGCACGCGCTCGGTGATCTCGATGCTGCGCGCCGTCGTGTCGAGGTTCGAGAGGTGGACGCGGACGCGGTGAGATCTGCCGATCCACGTCGACGAGAGTAGACCGGGCTCCTCATCGACGGTCTCGATCTCGCGTCGTACGCGCACGTGCGGATCGGGGCCGAAGCCGAGCTCGAATTTCTCGCCGGCGGCGATGAGCGGGAGCTTGGTGCGACCGACGAAGCCACTCTCGCGAACGAGATCGACCGGACCCGCGAGGAGCGGCGCGCTGCCTGCGTTCGTCTGAACGGCGCGAACGAGCGCTGCCTCGGCGAGCTCGGGGTACGCGACGAGCGACGACGAAGATTTCGTCTCCATCGCGAGCGCGGGCACTCGGTACGGACGGCCATCGCTCGGGATCGTCGCACGGCTTTTCGCCGCGAGAACGCGTACGTCACCGCCATCGTCGATGCCCGGTACGCGCGCCTGTGGTGCGCCGCCGAGACCCGTGTGCTGGATCGCTTCGTTGCGCTGCTCGACGCGCACGACGTCGCTGCGACGTTGGACGACGAGCTCGTCGTCGAAGAGCGTGGGCGGCTTTTGGCCGAGCGACGGGCGCTCGGTCGAGAGCTTGAGCGCGACGTTCGGCCAATCTTCGCCGGTGTTTTGCCAGACGCATCCGTCGGTCGTGACCGAGAGCGTGCCGCCACGAAGCGTTGCGGTGTGCGCGGGGCGCCAGCACGCGCCGGGGACGATGTACTCGACGACGAGATCCGTCTTTGTCGCGGACTTCGCGTCGAGCGTGATCTCGATCGACGCGACGACGCGCGTCTCTTGGTGACCCGCGTACACGAGGCGCGCCTTGAGACGCTCGATCGTTCGCTCGAGATCGCGTTGCGCACGTATCGCGGCGTGCGCCTCTGCGTACGCGTCCGATTCGCGCTGCTCGAACGCGGTGGTCGCGCGCTTCGCTTCGGCGACGTCCATGAGCGTCCCGCGCGCGGCGTCCTCCGCGAGCTCCTTGGCGACGCATTTCTGCGCCTCTTGGAGCAAGACGATTGCGGCTTGGAGGCGCTTCACATTCGACGCGCCGACCTCGCACTCGCGACGCTTCTCTGCAAGCTCGGAGACGAGCGCTGCGTGTGCTCGCGCGGGCTCCGTCGCGACCGTGCGCCGAACGACGCGTGCTTCGCCGACCGCGACGCCGCTGCTGCTGCTGCGCGCGCAAACGCGAAGCGTCTTGTCGACGATCACCGGCGACACGTCTTCGATACGCACACGCGTGATCCCCGCGGGCAAATCGATCGACGCGCAGCGCTGCACGCTCGCGCGATCCTCGGTCACGGTGACCGCTTCGATGGGCGCCACAACGACGCGCGGCGTGCTCATGACTCCCTCCGATTGCCGCCAACGAGCTCCTGCTTCGCGGCGATCTTGATCGTGTAACGCGCCGAGAGCGTGCGCGCTGCGCCCGGCTCGAGCGACACCTTCCACGCGTAACCGCCGCGCAACGACTGTTCTTGATCCCAGCTCTCCCATGCGGGATCCACGGCGCTGACGTCGATCTTCACCTCGGTGTCGTCCTTGCGCGCAACCGGGATGCGCTCGCGCACCTCGACGTTGACGGCGCGCGGAAGCAAGTTGCGGAGCTCGACGTCGAGTTTGTGAACGAGCGCGAGCGATCCGCCGAGCAGGCCTGCGGTCTCTTCTTGGAACGTCGACGTGCGCGCGATCTTGATCGCGGGCTCGACGCCGAGGCCGATCTCGACGCGTCCGCGAGGCGGTGTCTCGGGCATGCGGCTCGTCGTGCGATACGTCGACGTTGCGTCGACGCCCGCGTCGTAGACGTCGAGCGGTCCGGAAAGGAGCGCGGCGTCGATCGGGCTCTCGATCTCGAGCAATTGATAAACCTGCTGCGCCTCACGCGGGACAGCGACGTAACGCAGCTTCGTCGGCGCGTCCCAGTCGGCGATAGGCACCGAGTGGAATGTGCCGTCCGCGGCGACGTCGCACGGCAAATCCGCCGCGTACACGTAGTCGTACGAGTCTGTGGAGTGTGCGAGCTCATAGCCCGGCGCAAGCGTGCTCGCGTCGATCGCGGCTTGCTCGATGGCATGCGAAGGCGCGCGTACGAGAGCGACTCGGCGGCGAGCCCCCAATCGGCGACCAAAGGCTTCGGTGTTTGCGCCTCGCCTTGGTCCTCGAGCAAATCGACCGAAGGCTTGCCGCTTGAAGCCGCGCGATCTCGGCGCGACAGCGATCCGCCTCATCGCGCGCGCGGAAGCCCGCAGAAGCGCACTTCGCTCGTTTCGTCCGCCACCTCGAGCACACGCTCCACGCGCGCGCCCCTTCGAAACACCGTCACACGCCCGATACGCGACGACATCACGCCGCCATGGTATGCGTCGACGCTTCTCACGTCACTGACTCAAAAGGAGTCCGCCATGGCGCTCGCCCCTGTCTACATCGTTTCGGCCACCCGTACTGCGATTGGCAGCTACCTCGGATCGCTGTCGTCGATCACGGCGCCACAGCTCGGCGCTGCCGTGATCAAGTCCGCTCTCGAGCGCGCGAGAGTTTCTCCTGACGACGTCGGCGAGGTGTTCATGGGCAACGTCTTGTCGGCAGGCATCGGCCAGGCGCCCGCACGCCAAGCCATGCGCTTCGCGGGATTGCCCGACGCCGTTGCTGCAACGACCGTGAACAAGGTGTGCGGCTCCGGGATGCAGTCCTTGATCTTCGGCGCGAAGACGATCGCTCTCGGCGACGAAGACATCGTCGTGGCAGGCGGCATGGAGTCGATGTCGAACGTTCCTTACTATGCAATGCAGGCGCGCCAGGGTTACCGCATGGGCAACGCCACGCTCGTCGACGGGATGATCCACGACGGTCTCTGGGATCCGTACGCAAACGTCCACATGGGAACGTGCGGCGACAAGTGTGCCAAGGAATACAAGGTCACGCGGGAAGAGCAGGACGAATTCGCGAAAGAGAGCTTTCGCAAAGCGCTCTCCGCACAAAAAGATGGCCTCTTCGACAGAGAGATCACGCCTGTCGCCGTCCCGCAGCGCAAGGGTGATCCGATTATGGTGAAGCTCGACGAAGGTCCGTCAAAGGGCGATCCATCGAAGATTGGCGGCCTCAAACCGGCGTTCGCGAAAGACGGCACGATCACCGCGGCCAATGCCTCGTCGATCAACGACGGCGCAAGCGCGCTCGTCCTTGCGAGCGAGGCAGCGGTGAAGAAGCACCATCTGTCACCGCTCGCGCGCATCCTTGGCTACGGCGGCGCAGCGCAGGCGCCCGAATGGTTCACCACGGCACCCGTGAAAGCGATCGACACGACGCTCGCCAAGCTCGGTCTCAAGGTGGACGACATCGATCTCGTCGAGATCAACGAAGCCTTTGCCGTCGTCGCCATGGTGAGCGCGCGGCTTTCGAAGATCGATCTCGCGAAGGTGAACGTTCGCGGCGGTGCCGTGGCGCTCGGTCACCCGATCGGCGCGAGCGGCGCGCGCATCGTGACAACCATGCTCCACGCACTCGAGGACATGAACAAGAAGCGCGGTCTCGCGGCGATCTGCATTGGCGGTGGCGAGGCGCTCGCCATGGTCGTCGAGCGCGTCTGAGACATGCTGCATGATCGTTCGCGGGAGCTGTCGTCCACGCTCAGCATGTTCGCGACGAGAACGCCAACGCTCCCGCCCGCAACGCACACGAACAGCTTCGCGGTCGGCGGCCGCGAGATCTTGCTCATCGAGCCCGCAACACCTTACGCGGACGAGCAGCGTGCGTTCCTCGAGTGGGCGCGCACACTCTGTTTGCAAGGGCGGAAGCTCGTTGCGATCGTGGCAACGCACCACCATCCCGATCACGTCGGCGGACTCGACGCGATCGCGCGCGAGCTCGGTGCAGGCGTTTGGGTCCACGAAAAAACCGAGGATCTCCTCGACGCAACCGCGAGGTTGCACGTGACGCGAAGGCTTCGCGACGGCGACGAGATCATCCTCGACGGGGCACGCCCCGAGGCGTGGCGAGTGCTCTTCACACCGGGTCACGCGCCAGGGCACGTGTGCTTGTACGAGCCCGAGGCGCGCACGCTCATCGTGGGCGACATGGCTGCAAGCACCGGCACCATCGTCGTCGCGCCCGACGAAGGCGACATGCAAGAGTACATCGCCTCGCTCGAGCGGCTCGCGTCGCTCGATGCAACCATTGCGTTGCCTGCACATGGTGAGCCGATCCGCGAGCCGGCCATGCTCTTTCGCAAGTACGTCGCGCATCGAAAAATGCGAGAGAAGAAGATCTACGACGCCGTGGCTGCGTCGGGATCGAACGGTGGCACGCTCGCCGAGATCGTCACGGTGGCGTATGCCGACACGCCCGAGGACCTCTGGCCCTTTGCGAAGCTCAGTCTCGAAGCACATCTCGTGAAGCTCGTACGCGAAGGCCGCGTTGCACGGCTCGCGCGTCCGGTGTCTGATCGCTTCCGACTGGTGTAGTGTTTTGCGGCTGTGTGGGAGCGGACATTCCTCGGTATGAGCGTGATCGTCGGTCTCGGCCTCGACGCTGCCGTCGCCGCGCTGCCTGAGGAGCGAAGGGGCACAGCGGCCAAGCTCATCGCGTACCTGTCGGATCCGCGCAAACAAGTCCGCGCGCGAGCCATGGCGCTCGTCATGCAGGAGCTCGCAGAGTCCATCTCGGAGATCACCATCCGATGAGCATCGAACGCGCGCGGATCATCAAGGGCACCCGAGACCCGTCGCCCGCCGTGGATGTGGATCCACCGGTTCTCTTCGCTCGGCGCATTCCGAAGGCATTGGCCGACGCACACGAAGAAGCTTCGAGGATCGTGGCGAAGGCAAACGAGAGGGCATCCGAGATCATCGGAGAGGCGCGCGCGTCGGTCGCGCACATTGCAGCCGAAGCATCGATGGAGGCACGCGAGCAAGAGATCGCAAAGCTCGCCGCCGAGCTCCTCGTCGTTCGCGCGGCCGAAGAAGTGCGACGCGAGCAAGAGATGGATCGAACGATCGAGATGGCGGTTCTTCTCGCCGAGCGAATCATCGGCGAAGCGTTGCGCATCGATCCAGGGCGCATCGCGTTCGTTGCCGCCGAAGCGCTTCGCGAGACGCGCGGGGCCCGCCAGCTCCGCATCGAGGCAAACCCGGACGACGTCGCAGCGCTCCATGCGGCGCTCGAAATCCTGGGGGCTGAGGTCGCGAACGTCGTGCAAAATCGCGAACTATGTCGCGGCTCGCTCGTCGTGCACACCGAACTTGGGCGCGTCGACGCGCGCGTCAGGCCACAGCTTGCGCGTCTCGCGGACGCGCTGCGTGAGGCCTTGCGTTCTCCGGCGTCGGCGCGGAGCAGACCAGGATGACCGAAAAAGCAGCGAAGGCTAAGCCGGCTTGGGTCACGAACCTCCTCCTGTTCCTCGCAACCGTTGCGAGCGTGCTGCTCACGGGCGTCGCCAACACGGGCAGCGACACGTCGTTCGGTGCACTCTTTTCGCGCGACTCGATCGCGCACGGCGCGGAGTTCGCCGGAACACTTCTGAGTATTCTCGTTGCACACGAACTCGGTCACTACATCGCTGCGCGCATTCACAAGGTGAAAGCATCGCTTCCGTACTTCATCCCGCTGCCACTCTTGAGTCCCTTTGGGACCATGGGCGCGGTCATTCGTATGCGCGGCACCATTCCAACTCGCCACGCGCTGCTCGACATCGGTGCATCGGGCCCCCTCGCCGGGCTACTCTTCGCGATCCCGCTGTACGTGTGGGGCGTTGCTCACTCGTCGCTCGTGACCGTAGGCGATGACACCATCTGGTTCGGAGAGTCGATTCTCATGAAAGTGATTCATCGGCTCGTGGGGCCCCCCATTCCTGAGGGAATGGATATCCAGCTTTCACCGGCCGGATTCGGTGCTTGGGGCGGCCTCTTCGTGACCATGATCAACTTATTACCGGTTGGACAACTCGACGGCGGCCACGTTGCCTACGCTCTTTTCGGTCCAAAACAGGATCGTTATGCGCGCTTCGTGCATCGCTCCATGCTCGCGTTCTTCTTCGTCATCGTCTTCGGCCACCTCGCGCGCGACCTAGTTTCCGGCGCGGGCGCCTACCATCTTGGCCGGCACGTTGCGAACAGCATGTTCTGGCTCGTCTGGTTCCAGGTGCTTGCCATCCTTGGAACGCTCTCACGTGATCCACAGCGCCCGCGCACGTCACAGCACACCATGTCAATCCGCACCCGACTCATCTCCACGATTGGTCTGCTCGTCATCGCGAACCTCGCGCGCGACCACCACAACCCCATCTACCTCATTGCCTTCTTTGGAGGCCTGGCACTGCTCCTTGCCATGGAGATCAAGGGGGGAACCTTACGACACCACGATTTGCTAGAGCACCCGGAAACTGCGAGCACCCCGCTCGATTCGGGTCGGAAGGCCATCGCCATCGTGACATTACTAATGTTCGTGCTGCTCTTCATGCCAGAGCCTTTCACAATGTAACAGCCATGCAACCAAAAGGTTGCATGGCTGGTGGGTCCCTCAAACTAGAACGCGTTTGATAACCGTCGCGAGCGGCGCGAGGCCAAGGCGGGCCCGAGGAGCCCGCGTAAGCGTACGTTGTGGTACGTGCGCAGGCACCGCAGGGTCCAACGAAGGCATCGCGCCGCGCAGCAGGTTAGCAAACGCGTTCTAAACGACTTCGTAGTCCTCGATGACCGGATTCGCGAGCATCTCGTCAGCCATCTTCGCGAGGTGTTCTTTGATGTCGGCGCCCGCAACGCGCTCGTCGACATCAATCTCGATAAGCTTGCCAACACGTACGGAGCGAACTCCGTTGAAACCGAGCTTGTCCAAAGCGCGGCGTACGGCATCCCCCTGAGGATCGAGAACTTCGGATTTCAACCGGACGAGCACCGTGACTTTCATGATCGACCTTCAGATTCGGAGGTTCTGTGCGATGCGGGTAAGTGGCGGACGGGGATCCGGCTCAAACGTTTCGCCGGTGATTCGTTCGAACGCTTCGATGTATCGCTTGGCGGCGCCAACGCGAATATCAGGCGGCAAAGGGGGTGGTGCACCGTCACCGCGATAGCCGAGCGTCGTGTAGTAACGTCGCACGAAATCCTTATCGAGCGGCTCCGGATCGAGCCCTGCCCGAAAGCGCTCGTCGTACGTGTTGGCCATCCAGAAGCGCGACGAGTCTGGCGTGTGGATCTCGTCGATGACGACGATCTCGCCTGACTCCGTGGTGCCAAGTTCGTACTTCGTATCGACGAGAATGAGTCCGCGCTCGGCACAGATTTTCTGTCCAGCCTCGAAAAGCGCCATGACCATGTCCGCGGCGCGATCGAAGTCTTTCGCAGGGATATCGCCCTTGGCGAGGATCTCTTCGCGAGATGCACTCACGTCATGTTCGCCGAGTGGCGCCTTGGTGGCGGGCGTGAGGAGCGGACGCGAAAGCTTCTGATTTTTCTTGAGGCCATCCGGCAGCGCATGACCGCAGAAGCGACGCGCGCCAGCCTCATAATGCGTCCACATGCTGGTTGACGTGGAGCCGGTGATATACGCGCGCACAACCATCTCGACCGGGAGGGGCTTGCACAGAATGCACTCGAGCACGTTCGGATCCGGCATGCGGATGTAGTGGCTCTTGGCTACATTCTTCGTCTTTTCGAACCACCACGCCGCAAGCTGATTGAGCACCTGCCCTTTGAACGGAATGGTTCCGAGGATGCGATCGAAGGCACTGATTCGATCCGTCACGATGATGAAGCGCCGATCCCCTCGGCTGTAGTTGTCGCGGACCTTGCCTTCGTACCGCGCGCCCAGATCCTCGAAGTGCGTGGCTTCGAGGGTCCGATCGAGATGAGCCCTGAGTACTTCGTCGTCGATCTTCATCACACACGTCTCATTTGGAGAGGCGCACGTCTACGCGCCGATCTTTACGCCACCCCTCTTCGTCTTTGCCCGTGGCATCGAGCGCGCCACGAGATGTCTCACGCATCTTGGCGCTGTCGACACCGAGGCTTGCCAAATACGAGTGCACTTGGCGCGCGCGCTTGGCCCCCAGGGTCATGTTGTATTCGGTCTCACCGCGCGGATCGGCACGACCGACGAGATCGACCGCGCGGCCCTTGAGCGGACCCGTGGTCAGGCACTTCGCTACGCCCTCGAGCACATTCTTCTCGTTTGGTGTGAGTTCGTCCGAATCGAAATTGAACTTCGGCGCCTCTTGAACGACGTTCTCGAATTTGAGGTTGCACGCCGCGACGATTTCGTTGTCGACATTGATGGCCGTCTTGTTGTCGCTTGCCGACGCCGAAGCCTGCGCATGCACCGTCTCCGTGGTTGCCGCGTTCGCGGCCGTATGCGGCGGAGGCTGCTCTTCTTTGTTGCCGCACGCGACGCCAGCAACGGCGAAGAGGACGACGGGCACGGCAAGTGTGAACTTTTTCATTGTCATGGGTCTCCCTGCGGACGGACGCAGAACTCGTGGGGTCGCCTAAATAATCCCTCTTTCGTGCGCGTCAATGATTGTTCCTTGCGCACAAGGCGCGCGCCGATCGAGATTCGTGAACGATGCCTCCTGCGCGCATCATCTTCTGGGCTGCAACGCTCGGCGGCATCGTCGTCTCTGCGCGCGCGATCCTCATCGGGCCGCCTCCGCTCGTCATCGCAGTTGGTTACGTCCTTGCGTACTTCGCGATCCTCCTCTCGGGGGTGTTCGTTCTGCGCCTCCGCATGTTCTCGGATGCGATCGTGCAGGGCAACGCCGGCGCGCGAGGTGTGGTCCTCACGTTCGACGACGGTCCCGATCCGGTGCACACGCGCGAAGTGCTCGCGGTGCTCGCAGAGCACGGCGCAAAGGCAACCTTCTTCGTCATTGGAAGGAAAGCCGAGGAGCACCCGGACGTCGTTCGCGAGATTGTCGCGGACGGGCATGCCGTCGGCATTCACGGCTGGGCGCACGATCGCCTTTTGTCGCTGCGAAGCAGCAGGCGCGTGCAAAAAGATCTGCGTCGCGCCATGCAGGCGATTGAAACCATCACGGGAGAGAGGCCTCTACTCTTTCGCCCTCCCATCGGTCACACGAACCTGACGATCGCGCGTGAGGCCGACAAGCTCGATCTCGAAACTGTCGGATGGTCGGCCTCTGCACGCGACGGATTGCGGACGACCAAGCCCAAAGACGTCCTCCGGCGCATCACGCCGAACCTGAAGGACGGTGCGATCCTTCTCTTGCACGACGCGCCCGAGCGCGGCACACGCAGACCTTCCGGCGTTGCGGCACTGCCGGAAATTCTCGCGCGAATTCGTGACCGCAACCTTAAGGTTGCCCACCTCCCCGACTGGCTCGATCTCGATCAGGATGACGACGCAGCTACCGGGAGTTCGACGACGAAGCGCGCACCTCCTTCGTAACTCGGATCAAGATCGATGATTCCAGCGGCGCCTTCGACGATGCTGCGGCACACGGCGAGGCCGAGCCCGCTGCCCGCTCCTGCGCCCTTCGTCGTCATGAAGGGTTCGAAGATACGCGCGCGCAGATCCGGGGCAACGCCCGGTCCGTCATCTTCGACTTCAACGCGGACGCGCCTCTCCGTGCCCTCGCCTTCGACCTTCGCGACGATTCGCACCGTGCGCGATTTGCCTGCGGCGTTCGAAGCAAGCGCCGAACCGGCGTTGAGCAAGAGGTTCAAGATGACCTGCGTGAGATGCTGCGGTGAGATGGCAACGAAGAGATCCTCTTCGACATCGACGTTTTCTTCGATATCTCGCCACTCTTTCTGCGTTCGAACGAGGACGAGCGCATCGCGCACGACTTCGGCGACGGAGGCGCGTGCGGGGCGCCCCAATGGAGCGCCCTGTTCGGGGCGTGCGTAGTCGAGCAAGTCACGCACGACGACGTGAATGCGCTCGGTCTCTTTGCGCATACGCCGCAAAAAATCTGCGCGTTCATCGGCATCCATCGATGCATCTTCGAGCAGATCGTGCATGCCCATGATGGCGGCGATGGGATTGCCGATCTCGTGCGCAACGCCGGCAGCGAGTCTGCCGACACTCGCGAGTCGCTCGCTACCCGCAAGCTGTTCGCGTGTCTCGCCAAGCCTTCGCGTCGTGGCCTTAAGTTCTGCGACCTTTGCGCGCATGGCCTGTTCGTCGGCACGTAAACGCATAGCCATGGCTCGCACGCTCGCACCAAGCTCGCCGATCTCGCGTGCCGCCGATGTTGGCAGCTCGAAGGTGCGCGCTCCGGTGGCAACGCGATCCGCAGCACGCGCGAGCTCCTCGATGGGGCGCACCATCGCGCGCGTCAGTGCGATGTACGCGAAGACGAGCAACGCGAGAGCGAAAATACCCATGTAGAGTGCAATCGCGCGAACGACGGTGAGCATGCTGCCATCGTCGACGTGAGGTTGGAGACCTCGCGTGATCTGCGCGATCGCGAAGAAGAGCGGCACGTACGCGACGAGAATGATGCCCGCGAGAGCGAGCAAGATCTGCACGCGAAGCCCGGGTCCCGTGTGAGGTCGCACGACACCCGCTTATACCGCTTTCAACCTACCCCGAAGATGCCCGCGACTTGGTACACCACGACGGCCGCGACGTATCCGAGCGTGTAGGTGTACGCGAGAACGAAAGCTGGCCATCGCCACGTCGACGTTTCTCTACGGATGGCGGCCACCGTGCTGACGCATTGGCACGCAAGGACGAAGAAGGCGAGGATCGCGAGGCCCGTTCGCACACCGTAAAGCGGGCTGCCGTCCGGCTTCTTCGCTTCGCGCAATCGCTCCGTGAGCGGAGCGGAATCATCGGGCGCATTCTCGACGCCGAAGATGACGCCCATCGTACCGACCATGACTTCGCGCGCGCCGAACGCGCCGATGAGACCAACGTTGATGCGCCAGTCGAAGCCAGCGGGCTTGGTCACGGGTTCGACGGCGCGGCCGATGGTGGCGGCAACGCTCGATTCGATCCGGTGCTCGGCAGGAGTGCTGCCAGGCATGGGCACCGCGAGCAAGACCCAGAGCACGGTCGAGACTGCGACGATGGTCGTGCCAACGTCGCGCAAGAAACGCTTGGCCGCCTGGCCAGCCTTGCGCAAGACGACGTAGGCCTGGGGCACACGGTAAGCCGGCATCTCGAGCACGAGCGGCAAGCCTCTGCCTTTCGTGACGGTGCGCCGGAGGATCCATGAGGCGCAGAGCCCCGCGACGATACTTGCAACATACAAGCTTACGAACAGTGCCGCTCGAAAGAACGGCGAGCGATCCCAGAAGAACGCGGCGAGCACCAAGCCGTACGTTGGCAGGCGCGCCGAGCAGGTCATCAGCGGAATGACGAGGATCGTCGTCAGTCGCTCGCGCGGATCGCGCACGATGCGCGTGGCCGAAATGGCAGGGACCGCGCAGGCATGGCCCATGAGAAGCGGCAGGAAGCTGCGGCCACTCAGACCGAGCACGCGCAGCAGCCGATCCATCAAGAACGCGCCGCGGGCGAGATAGCCGCTCGACTCGAGGAGCTCGAGGGCGATCGTGAGGATCACGATCTGGGGCATGAACGCGAGGACGGTGCCGGCGCCACCGAGGATGCCGTCGGTCACGAGCGACGTGAAGAGATTTCGGCCAAGGATTTTCGGCAGACCCGCGCGCGCGAAGCCGAGCAACCGATCCATCAGAACGGAGGCCGGATCGGCAATGAGGAACACGGCGGCAAAGACGAGCGCCATGATTCCAATGAAAAAAAAGGGCCCGATGATCGGGTGGAGCAGCACGCCGTCGATGTGCTCGGTGATATGGCGGCGCGCGAGCTCGCGGCGACTGCCCACATCGCGCACGACATTCTTCGCGACGGACGCTGGATCGAAATACTTGGCGGCGCGCGCGTCGGCGCCTGCGCGCAGACACTCGTCCACTGCCGCGAGAACGGCACGCGCGGTTGCGTCCCTTTCGTGTGAATCAACGAGGACTGCGGGGACTCCAACGGCGTCCGCGAGCGCGTGCGGATCGAGCTTGCGACCTTCTGCCGCGAGCACGTCTGCGTGCGTGAGGGCGAGCACGATCGGGAACTTCGTTCTTGCGAGCTCGCGCGTGAGACGAAGTCCGAGTGCGAGGCGCGTGGGATCGACGACCTGCACGATCACCAGACGATCTCCCTTGGATTTCGCCGTGTTGAGGAACGTGCGCGCAACGCCTTCGTCGGTGGCGGCATCGACGGTTGCCTCGATCGAATAGAGGCCGGGCAGATCAGCGAGGGTGGCTCTTACACCCGACGGAAGGACGACCTGTCCTTCGAGGATGTCGACGGTGATCCCGGGATAATTGCCGACGCGAGCATTCTCGCCGGTGAGCGCGTTGTACACCGAAGACTTACCCGAGTTCGGACGCCCGACGAGCGCGATGAGGAGATGCCCTTCGCGCGCATTTCGAGAAGCAGGGGCGTGGCTCGTGTCATTCGTCCCGTCGTGACACGTCGCGCTCACGGCACCACCGGTGCAGGCACGCACGCGATCGACGACGCGAGCTCGCGCGCAATCGCGAACTCACCGCCGGACGCCGTGCGAACATGCAGCGGTCCGCCAAGTGCCGCCCTCCGGAGCACGACGAGCTCTTCGCCTTCGTGCAGCCCCACCGCACCGAGCCACGCTGTCGCATCCGCTTCGAGACCGACGAACGACGCAATCCGGAACTGCATCCCGAGAGCAGCATTCGCGAGGGAGGACAGCGTCACTAAGAAGATCATTGACCAACGAAGATGAAAGTCAATGTCGAAAATGGTCGCGATGGAAAGTGCAGCGCAGGCCCCCCTGAGGTCCCGCCGTAGGCGGCCGGGCAGCGCCGAAGGCGCCGTCGATGCTGAGATTCGCGTCAAATTGAAAGCGGAAAGGCGCGGGAGATGGCTTCGGCGATGCCCCCACCTGTCGTGCTCGTGTGCTCGAGCACGTCCGTGGCAGCCTTCTTCACCTCCTCGGGTGCGTGACCCATCGCGAAAGAGCGCCCACCCGCCGACAACATGGGCAGATCGTTGAGCCAGTCGCCGACGCACACCGTTTCGGAGACGTGTACGCCGTAATGCTCTGCGATCCACGCGAGCGCCGTGGCTTTCGACCCGCCCGCAGCGCGCGCGACCATGCCCCACTGCGTGCTCTCACGTCGGAACGGAAACGTTGCAACCTGCATTGATTCGGTTGCGTCGCGATGGATGTCATCGACGATGCGGCTGATGTCGGCTTCGGCGCCGAGCGCGACCACCGCAGTCATTCCAAGCTCCGAGGTCCACAGAGCGTGCTCGGTGATGCGGCGCGCGCAGCGAAGATCGGTCGACCACGTGCGCACGAACGGCAAGTAATCTGCGCCGCGCGCGTCGTGAACAATGGCGTCCTCGGCGAAAAGGAATGCAACCAAATCGTTGCGCTCGAGGCATGCACGCAATCTCCTCGCCGCTCGGCCGCGAATGCCTTGATGAAACAGGGTCTCGTTGCCCTGCACGTTGACGATGTGGCTGCCGTCGGCGCAGCCCACCGGTCCCACGATCCCAAGCAACTTGGCGGTTGCATGCGTGCCAGAGTAGAGGCGCCCCGTCACGATCGTGACGGGGACACCGCACGCCTTGAGTTTCTTGATGGCGAGGACGTCTTCTTCGTGTGCGTCGCCATTGTGATCGAGCAGCGTGCCGTCGAGATCGATCGCCAGGAGCTTGTATGGAATCGCGCTCGCCTTGCGGCTTCGTTCACGCCGACGTTCAGCGCGTGCTGACACGTTCATTGCCGTACGCCGTCCAGACTGCGATCGTACGGGACGGTCACGAAGCTTCTGGGTAGACGGAAACCTTCTTCTTGTCGTTCGTCTTCCACTCGTACGCAACGACGCCGTCGACGAGCGCAAAGAGCGTAAAATCGCTCCCTCTGCCAACGTTCGTTCCCGCCGCGATGGTCTCGCCAACTTGACGGACGAGGATGTTGCCCGCGCGAACGGCCTCACCGCCATAAACCTTCACTCCGCGACGCTGCGAATTCGAATCGCGACCGTTGCGAGTGCTACCTGCGCCTTTTTTGTGAGCCATGTGAAACTCTCTTCGTCCGTGCGATCAGCCGGTGATGCCCGTGATTTCAAGGGCGGTGAAGGGTTGCCGATGTCCGGATTTGCGGCGGTAATTCTTTCGGCGGCGAAACTTGAAGACGATGATTTTGCTGGCGCGGTCTTGAGCGACGATCTTCGCCTCGACCTTGGCTCCGGAAACCGTGGGCGTACCAACCTTAATGTCTTCGCCGCCGCCCACAAGGAGGACCTCGTTCAGAGTGACAGCGTCGCCCACGTTGCCTTCGAGCTTTTCGACGCGAAGCTTGTCGCCCTGCGCCACTCGGTACTGTTTTCCGCCTGTTCTGATGACCGCGTACATTGAAGAGCCCTCTTGGTGTGCCGCGCGAATCAGCCAAAAGAACGGATCGCAACGGCGGGGTTGGGACGCGGCAGTATATTCAGGAGCCCCATTCGGTCAATAGCGGTGTTGGAAGAGCACATCGAGGATCGACGTCCCCTTGTCGCCGCGGGTGATGACGGTCGACCATTTCGGCAGAAACTGCCAGTCGACAAAAAGGTACGTCGTGTCCTGTTCGCGCGCCGAAAACCCCTGCGCGTAACCGAACTGTACCTTGAGATCACGCCGCAAACGATAACCGACTTTCGAGCGCGCGCGGTTTGCGCTCGTCGAGTCTTGCTCGAAGTCGACGTTCTCGTCGAGCTCGCCGAGGGCCTGATTTAGACCCGCCGACGCGACGCTTGCACCCACTGCCGTCGCCTGGACGCCGGACGCATCGGAATCGAGTCGGCCAAATAGTAAGAGAGAGAGTATTTCGTTTTTTGAATACGCGGGGTCGCTCCGCAAAACGAGTTTGCCTGTCTTGATGGGACCGGCGAACTCCACCCAAACGCGCGTGCGATCCGGCGCGTCCCAATACGCTGCAGCGACGACCTGCGGGTTGTCGGGCGCGTCGCCTGGCGCAAACGTCACCGTGCCGTGATCGACAATGAACCTTCGACCCTGCACGTCGATGGTGCCGTTCGATTTCAGGTTGAAAGAACCCGTGATGGCCATCTCTTTGGCTATCTCAACGAGTGTCTTGCCTTGCAAGTAGACGCGGACGCCGCGACCTTGAATGAGAACGTCGCTCCCGAGCACGACGGTGAAGCGCATGGTTTTTTGATCGGCCGCCGCATTTGCATCCGCTGCGCTGCTGCGCCCCGTGGCAACGGGGACGAGCGCGCCGCTCGGAGCACGCACACCAATGGCAATGGTCTTATCCGGATCGAGCGATTGCAACGTCTGGGTGGGTCTGTCGGGCACCGTGATCTCGGCGCGAGGGATGGTGGTCGTGACGAGCAACTCTCTGCCATCGCCCGACATCGTCATCGACGAGCGAACCTCGCCCGTAGCCGCCGCGTACGTTACGCCGTCGGAGCTGAGCGGAATGCCTCCCTTTTGCGGGATGGTGATGACGGCTTCGGCACCCTGGAATTGGATGCCGTTCATGCGACCGGTCAAAGACGCGCGGAACTCTCCCGAGCCGATCTTGCCGCTCATGTCCTCGATACGGAAGACGCCGCTCTTGTCGAAGTCGGCCTTCGCTCGGATGTTCGTCAGCTCTTCGCCCATCGCGTTGACGTAGAAGCGCCCGCCTTCAATCGCGAGCCCGCCCTCGAAAACCTGCGTGTTCGCATCGATGGACGCGCTGCCCCGACCGTCGACGCGTCCGTCGATCTCGGGAACGAATTTGCGCACGAGCGGGCGAAGGATGCCGAGCTTCATGGCGCGCACGTCGTAGTCGACGCGCGTTGCGAGCGCGCGATTCCAACTTAGATCGAGCCCCTTCCATCCGAGCGCTCGAGAAAGGATCTGCGCCGTGGAAAAGCCACCGTCGTCTTGATCGATCCGCGCGGACGAAAAGAGCATGCCGTCTTGCGCGCGGACCTGCACACCGCCGGACTTGACGCGCACGTTGCCGACGGTGAGACCATCGACCTTGGCGTCGGCTTCGAGCGACGCGTTTTCGTTCAGTTGACGAAGCTTCAGGCGACCGGTGAGCGCGCCGCGCAAACCGATGGGACTCGGGACGAGCGCGAGCTCGATGTTTCGCACGTCGAGCTCCGCGGAGGCGCGCCATGGCAGGTCCTGATCTTGGTCGTCGGTGACTCCGCGGATGACGTCACGTGCTTGAACACGGGCAATCACGAGCCCACGAAGGTGACCGCTCTCGCGCGTCGTCGCAGCGCTGCGCGGGCGCGGATCCGACGCAACGTCGCTCTTGGGTCGCTCATGTTCGTCGGCGCTGAGCGAGACGACGACACGTTCTCCATCCCAGCGCGCATCGATCGCTCCATCGACCGGCTCATAACGCGGCTGATTCTTTGCGATCACCTCCTCGCGCACGTCGTTGAAGCGGACGGTTGCGGTGACGTTTGGCCGACCAAGCCTGCCGGTAAGCTCGGTGCGCCCCGCGAAGGTGCCGTGCATGTCGGCCGCGCCAGACCATAACGGGATGTCGTGGAGTGCGCGCTCGGGAACATCGACGATGGCCGAGGCCACGAGTTTGCCGAAGTCGCGACGGGTAAACGCTCTCTTGCCCATCGCGATGGCTGCAAGCGGCACGCGCACTTTTGCTCCCGCGCTCGCGACCGTGCCGTGACCATCCCAGACGAGCCCCGAGACTTCGGCGTCGTCGGTGCGCGCATCATATGCAAAATGCACAGATCCATCGATGTCGTGGAGATGGATCGACTTCTTCTGCGCGTCGCTTAATGCGAGATCGAGGCCCGCGGTGCGCACAGTCGCGCGAACAGCGGGCAGCGCCTTTTCATCGCCGCGTTCGACGTAACCCGCGAGATCGACGATGCCGCTCGCCTGCTCCAGCGTACGGCCTCCGAAGACGACCGCCCCTCCGAACAGGGCTGCACCCTGAGCAAGATCGATCCTGCCACGAACATCGGCCGTGCCGGTGGCGCGCGCGAAGCTCTCGCCGGTAAACCCTGCCGGCAAATCGATCTGTGCATCTTGCACCTTTAGCCAGCCCACGGGACCCGCGGCAACGCGCGCATTTGCGCGGACATGACGATCTTCGAACGCGGCGTGGATCTCACCGCCAACGTCCTGACCAGCCGTGATCGACAGGTCGGCATGACCCTCGGTACGCGCTCCACGCATGCGCACATCGACGTCGAGCGACGTGCGCGTTCCCTTTGGCAGACCTCGAAGCTGCGCGATGCCGGTCAGGGCCGCAACGCGCTCCAGGTCGACGTTCTCACCCTTCGCGACAAGACTTTTCATACCGCCGGACATACGCGCGTCGATCTCGACGGGCTCACCGAGACCGGTCATGCGGGCGCCTCGTACTTCGACGTGATCTCGATCGACGCCGATGGCCGATGCTTCGAGCGTCACGCCGCCACGGACACCGCGTTTGCGGACGCGAACCTCGACGTTCGACAGCCGCGTCGACGGCACGAGAGTGACCGTTGCCTTGGCGTCGACGGAGGAAAAGTCGAGCGGATCCTTGTCTTGTACCTTGAGATGCACGCCGCCCACGCGAGCGGTGACGCCGAGGACGGGCGCGGCGAGCGAGCCCGTGATGGTTGCGCTGGCGCGAACGTCGTCGAGCGACGCCGCGTCGACGGCAATGCCCGCGCCTTGCGCGACGGCTTGGGCGTTCACGGTGGCCTTCGTGAGATCGATCTTGCCGGTGGCGCGAACCGAGGCACTTCCCCGTGGGAGTCCTTGCACGCGCGCGACGGCGCGCAGATCGGCGGCGCGCGCCGTGACGTCGAAGTTCGCCGTTCGCGCCGAAAGATCGGCGGAGACATTGCCAACGGCGTCGAGCCCAGGCTCCGTTGCGCGGAGCTTGACCGAAGCTTTCTTTGCGTCGAACGATCCGTCGGCCGTGAGCTTGGGTAGCGGCGTCCCGGCAGCGGTGGAGGGTTTCGATGCAACCGTGAAGTTGCCCTTTGGCCCACCGTCGTCCATCGAACCTTCGACGTGAATCGCACCCGAGACGTCGGTGCTCGTCGATCCGAATGCGCTCGCGTCGACGTGCTCGACGTCGACGTCGGCACGGAACGTCTTGACGGCGCCAACATCGAACGTGCCTTTCACCGTTGCAGCGCCTGCTCCGACCTCGGCGCGCGCGTCGACGGCGAGCGACGGCAGTGTGCCTTTGACCTTTGCCGAAAGTGCGACGGGCTGCGCGAGCGCAGCCGCCGCAGGAAAGGCACGCGAGATGACGTCGGCCGTCGTCTTCGTGATGTCTACCGAGCCTTCGACCCGATCACCGTCGATCGATGCATGCACGGAGAGCGGAATGCCATCGACGCTGCCCTCGAACACGCCGTGCACGTAGATGGATCCCTCAGCGAGCGGCACGGTTGCTGCTCCGAGCAAAGCGCCTTCGAGCGCGGCACCGCCGCGCGCGCCGCTCGCCGGCGGCAGCTTCACGGAGGTGTGGGCTCGATCGATGTCGACATGGAACACGTTCGACGCGAGGTCCGCGCGCGCGCGGAGATCGACCACGGTTGCATCGATCGGTTCACCCGCCATGCTTCCGTGCGCCCATACGTGCCCCATGCGCACGTTGCCAATGCGCAAGTGCAGCGCGTCGTCGGCCTTCGTGGCCGGAGGAGGTTCTGGCGTCGGGGTTCGGCTGGCAAACGCGCGCACGAGGCCGAGCGCGCCGCTCGCATCCTCTTCGAGCACGATCTCGGCGTCGTCGACACCGACCGCGTCGAGCGAAACGTTGAGGGGACCAGGATGCGCAAGCGAACCAACAAGACGCGCGAGATCGACGCGCACATCGACGCCGCGTGCGAGAACGGCGCGCTTGCCATCCGGATCCGTGATCTCGATGTGAGCCGCGCGAAGGTGTGCCTTGCGCGCAAGCGTGAGCTCCTCGACGTCGACGGAGATCCTGCCAGCGAAGATCCCTCGTGTTGCTTCACCCCCTGCCCACGCAGCGAGTCTCCGCACTGCCTTCGTGTTCGAGTGGATGACGATGCCGCCGGCCGCTGCCGTGACGAACACGACGGCAAGCCCAAATGCCTGCGCCGATCGCGCCATCGCCCGAGTCGCTCGCCATGCACCTCGCGGCTCGACGGGGGCGGGCTTCCGAATTCCGATCTGTCGATCGCCGTCGCTCAAAACGCCTCTCCGATACCGAACGAGAACGCGATCGGAATCGCGTCGAAGAACCAGGAGGGTTGCTGCTCGTCGGTCGCACTCGCCGGATACTGCAGGCCCGGGAGGCGGTAACCGATATCGAGTCGAATAGGTCCCACCGGAGTGTCGTAGCGCCCGCCGGTCCCGCACGATAGATGTGGGCGATTGAGGCGGATACTAGTCTTGAATGGTGAAACGTCGGCAGCATCGCAGAAGATCGCCATGGAGAAGGGACCCGATACAATGAAACGCAGCTCAGCGCTGGCCTCCCAAAGCGACAAACCTCCAGTTGGTAAAAGGCATTGCGATTGCGGCTCATTCGGATTGCAGTTCGACGCGCTATTCGATTGTCCGGCCGGGCTCAGATAAGGCACGTTCGCAAACGGGCCGATACCGCGGAGCGGATAGCCGCGGTTCGAGACGGGACCGCCAGCGTAAAATCCTCGGAAATAGAGGAGCTGATAATCCCGGTTCAGGTCCCCCTCATTGGGCTTGGTTCCAGTCGTCAAGTTTTGCTGCGCTGCCGCGCCGTAGTTGTGCGGAAAGAGAAAACCGAACGCGCTGCGCCCTGCGAGAACGACACGCCGCGAAAGCGGGTAATATGCACGTATCTCGGGCGACAGGCGCACGTCCGTTGCGTCACCTTGCATGGGTCCGCCCGCGAACTGCGTCCCCAAGCCGAGGAAGATGCCGCGGCGCGTGTGAATGGGGTCGTCGCGAAAATCGAGCGTCGTGAGGATCTCGAAGTACGAGATGAGCAGCGCGGGAACGTTGTCCGTGTGCCCGATGTAATCGAACGGGAAGTCCGCCTGAATGCCGTAGCGCGGATTGACGAAGAGACGATTGAAAAACGTGCGCTCTACACCGAGCGATCCGCGCGCTTCGTGATAACCGACAACGGCTGGAGAGTTGTTGTTCGGCAAGAGCACCGGGAAGATGCCGTACTCGGCACTTACCACGCCGGTGGTGCGCCCCTCGATGAATGCCGGCTGCCGAATCGAGCTCGTGATGCGCTGCTCGTAGAGGATCTTCCGCGTGTTCTCGGAGGACGTGAGCAGCGTTGGATAAAGATCGAATCCAGGTTTGAAGCGGATGTCGAATTTGCGCAGGCCACCGAGGAAGTTCGCGCTCTGCCAGCCAATGACTCCATGTACGTCCGTGCGCACGTTGTCGAGCTCCGAACCAAAACCGGCGACGATCGTCTTGAGCTTCGAAGGTTCGGTGCGGACCGTGAGCGGCACCACCTGCGTCGTACCCATCTGCGAGAGATCGGAGGCGACTTCGACGGACGCGAACACGCCGAGATCGAGAAGCGCCTGCCGCGCATCGTCGATCTCTTCGCTCGAATAGAGATCGCCTTCTTTGAGCTTGAAGACATTGCGAATCCTGTCTTCCGGCAACTCACCGAGGCCTTCGAAGCGCACCGAGCCTAGATGCGCAATGGGCCCCGCGTCGATATCGAACGTGACGCGCGCCGCGTGCGAAGCAAGATCGACTTCTGCACTTCGCGTGACCTTTGCGATCGCGTGACCGGCGCCGGTCATCGTGGAAAGGACTTGCGTCTCCGCACTGGCGAACGACGTCTCGTCGAGGGGCTCGCCCTCGTGCAAAAGTCGATTGATCCTGCGTAGAATCCTCCTTTTGACCATCTCATCGATAATGCCATTTGCGTTGATGGTGACCGTGTCGACCAAAATGGGAGGACCTTTGTCGACTTCAATCTCGACTTCCACCTTGTTGCCTCGCGGCACCACGCGCGCAACTCGAGCCTTCGCATCGTAGTAGCCACGAGCGCGCAGATACCGCTCGATGCGCGACAGGTCGCGGCGCAGCGCGTAGCGATCGAAGTATTCGTAGTCGTAGACAACCCCGTAAAACAAACCGAGAAAGCGCGACGATTCGCGCGTGGTAATGCGCGTACGGAGATCGTCCTCTTCGTCGAGCGCGCGGTCGTTCGTATCGGAGATCTCGACCTTCGAGATCGCGCTCTTGCCAGCGGGAATGCTGTAACATCCGCACGAGAAAGCAGCAGCAAAGATCAGAAACAAAAGCAGCAGCGAAGATGACTTATCGCCGCCGCAACGGAACATCGAAGTGCAACATAGCCTAAACCGCTTTCGATTTGCCGCGATCTCATCGTTGGGGCCTGCGCTGCGGTCCTCAAAGCCAAGAGGCTATTCTGGTCCGCTGCTCGGCCCCGCCTCGACCTCGCGGCAACTTGAAAGCGGTCTAATTCAAATGCACAGCCTCAACGTCATCGCACTTGCTCTGCTTGTGACTCTGCCTGCAACAGTGAGTTGCGGAGGGAGCCCCCTCGCGCGTCCTCCGCGTGTTCAGGTCAAGAGCGAAGACTACGTCGCCGTGCCGTTCCCACCTCGACCGCCGCTCGTCGAGGTCGTGCCGCCGCGGCCGCGCAATGACGCTGTTTGGGTGGATGGCGGCTGGGATTGGGATGGCGATCGCTATCGCTGGACGGCAGGCTCGTGGGTCATTGCTCCCGAAGGTGCACGTTTCGCGCGGTGGGTCATTGTTCGGCGCAACACAGACGGCCAGCTTTTTTTCGCGCCATCAGGGTGGCGCGACACGAATAGCCACCCAATCCCCGCTCCACAGCCGCTGGTCAGCGCGAAGACAACGAGCGGCGGCGCAGCAGGTGCCATCGATCAGTAGTTAACGTGACTTTTCCCGTGCGCTCGCCGCAGCCTGCATATTGTACTCCCTGAGAGAGTACAATATGCAGCGACGGTTGTCTCGACGGAATTAGCAGTTGCATACAACCAAAGCTGAGGTGAGAATGATGGCAGCTTGTGGCTCATGCCTAGCTCACGAGCGTTCACCGATGGGAGGCTTAATGAGTCACATTCGCAGTTTTGTTTTTTTTGCGTTGTTTGCCACGGGGTGCACGGGGTTCGACCTATCTGATCAATTTCCTTCGGGTACACCAAATAATCGAACTGAATTTCAAGGCGATGGTGGCGACGACGCGAGCGACGGCAACAGCAACAATGGTGACGATGTTCGTCCGGATACTGGTCCGAAAACCTACGTCGTCTCAACACTGGCCGGTACGGGCGCAGGGGGTGCCGTGGACGGCCCCAGCTCGCAGGCGACTTTCTCCGATCCGGTAGGGATCGCCATCGGACCGGACAACAGCCTTTACGTTACCGACCAAGTTAACAACAAAATCCGCAAAATCGCTGTTGACGGTACGGTCAGTACCTACGCGGGCACGGGGGCAGACGGGGACCTAACCGACGGCCCCTGCGAGACTGCAACCTTCTACTACCCTTGGGGCATTGCCGTAGACACCGCCGGCAACGTCTACGTGGCCGACCGATATCACAACGCGATCCGCAAGATCACCCCCACGCCGTGCGAGGTCACTACGCTGGTGGGGGGCACATGGATCGATGACGATGTCAGGGATATGGCGAGTCTTTCGAACCCAATGGGGCTGACGGTGGACGGGTCGGGAAATGTTTTTGTTGCCGATTCGGGCAATAACAAGATTCGAAAGGTGGATCCGAACGGTAAGGTCACCACCATCGCGGGCACCGGCACGGCAGGCAGCACCAATGGCCCGACGTCGAGTGCAACGTTCAACCATCCGGCGGGGATCGCTGTGGATACGAACGGTACTTTGTATGTAGGCGGGGACTCAACCCACGATATCCGTAAGATCACGACCGACGGCCAGGTGACCTTGCTGGCCGGCTCGGGTGCTTATGGCCCCGTCATCGACGGCACCGGGACCGACGCCGCGCTCGCGAATCCGTATGGAATCGCGTTCGACGCAGATGGCAACCTCCTGGTGGCGGACACCAACAACTACGTGGTGCGCAAGGTCACGCCCGACGGGAAAGTCACAACGATTGCAGGGCAGCGCGAGGCGTACACGAACAAGGGCGTGATGGGCGACACCGACGGCCCAGGCGATACAGCAGCCTTCGGTAGCCCCGTCGGCATCGCGGTGGATTCAAACGGCGTGATCTACGTTACCGACTCCTTTTTCGGAAAGATCCGCAAGATCGAACTCGTGCAGCAGTAACAAGAGGTAAGGCGGCCACGACGTAAGCCGTGGCCGCAACTGACGGCGACGTGAACGACCATCACAAGACTTGGTCGATGCGCGCGGAGATTGCCTCGATGACGCGCACACGCGCGAGATGCTTGTCGTTCGCTTCGATGACGGTCCACGGCGCGGACTCCGTGCTCGTGCGATCAATCATGTCGCTCGCTGCATCGATATAGTCGTCCCAGCGCTTTCGATTGCGCCAGTCGTCGGGCGTAATCTTGAATTGCTTGAACGATGTATTTTCGCGCTCTTTGAAGCGTTTGAGTTGCTCGTCTTTGGTAATCGCGAGCCAGATTTTCACCATCACGATGCCGTGATCGACGAGCTCCTCCTCGAACTCGTTGATCTCGGAATACGCGCGCATCCACGCGGCCTCTCCTGCGAAACCTTCAACGCGTTCGACGAGCACGCGGCCGTACCACGAGCGGTCGTAGAGAACGAATTGACCGCATGGTGGCAAATGCCGCCAGAAGCGCCAGAGGTAGGGATGCGCCTTCTCTTCGTCGGTGGGTGCCGCAATGGGAATGACCGAATACTTTCGCGCATCGAGGGCAGCCGTCACGCGCCGGATCGCACCGCCTTTCCCCGCCGCGTCAGGGCCTTCGAAGACGACGACGACAGCGTGTTCGTTCATTTTCGGTGAACGACTTCGCAGCGCGAGCTCGCCCTGCACTTTTTCGATCTTGGTGGCGTACTTGGATTTCGAGAGACGCTCTTTGAAGGGGAGATCTTTCAAGAGCCTCGCCGTATCCACGGTTTGCACGAGCGGCGCCATCACGCCTTTCGCTTTTCCATTCGTTGCGGGCGCCGATGCCGCATGCCGCTTGGCGCGTTCGGCGGCGCGTGCCAACTCGATGTAGCGACGGAGCGTGCCGAGAACCGCCTGGCCAACTGCAATGGATCGGTAGTTGGCGTCCAAACCGTCAATGACAATCCACGGCGCTTCACCCGTGCTCGTGTCACGCAGCACCCGCTCGCTCACTTTGCGGAAGCGATTGTATTGTGCATGATTCTGCCAGTCTTGTTTCGTGACGCGCCATGCTGTGAGCTTGTTTTCCTCGAGCGACACGAGCCGCTTTTTCTGGTGCTTCTTCGAAAGATGGAACCAGAGCTTGAGCAACGGCGCCTGTTCGTCGACCAGCATGCGCTCGAAGCGTCGAATGCGTTCGATGTCGGTGCCGAGTTCCGCCTCACCGGTCACCCGGTAAACGCGTCGCAGGATCGGACCTGAGTACCAGTTGCCGAACAGAATGCCCATCTCGCCTTTGGGCGGCAACGCCATCCAGTAACGCCACATCCTCGGGCGCTGAGTCTCTTCGAACGTCGCGACGCCGAATGCGCGACTCTTCACGTGGCGCGGATCCAGCCACTCGTTGAGAACGTTGATGGCCTCCCCTTTTCCCGCGGCATCGACTCCATTGACGAGGACCACGAGAGCGAAACTCGGATGCTCGAGCAGCGTGTACTGCGCTTCGAGAAGATCCGCGCGAAGCTTGTCGACCTGTTTCTTGTAGGTTGCATCATCAAGAGAATGCGGGAGCTCTGCGGATTCGAACATGAGCGCGAGAGTAGCGCGTTGCTCCGGCGAGTGAATCATTATGTCGTGAATTGTTCTCCTCCGGAAACGTCGCGAGCGACGCAAAGCTAGCTAGGAAGACCGACCGAGGAATACTCGGAGTATTTTGAGGGAGGTCGACCGACGACTTGCGGCGCGCAGCAGTTTCCGGAGGAGAACTGCGTAAGGAATCGACGAACGCGCCGTGCACGCGATATAGAATATATTGTTTATGCTGCGCGAAGCCGTATTCTCGTTTTTTCGTCGCACCGCGGTCTTGAGCGCAGTCGGATGGCTCCTTGCTATGCCTGCTGCGTGCAACAAGCTCGAAAAAGGTTCTTCGCCAACGGACAATGTTCCGCTTGCGCCGGCAGAGGCGTCAGCGATCGCCACCACACAGACGCCCGGCGGTAATGGCGGTGATGACATGGCAGGCAAGCCTCCACTCGAACAGGCGCGCGCTTACTTCGCCAACGGTCAGAAGTGGCTCGCGAGGCTCGTGCTCGAGCCGCAAGCGCTCTCGCCTTCAGGTACACCGGAAGAAGCCGAATTTCTCGCGCAGATCTGCGAGGCTCAGAGTGATCCGAAGTGCATCGAAGCGTGCAATCGCAAGCTCGGTCACAAGGTCAAGGCGGACGGCGGCACCGTCGTGAACGACGCAGGCGCTACGTCTTTAGAACTCTCTCGCGCGCGCGGTCTCGTCGCAAAAAAACAATTCGGTCCTGCGCGGGCCATCCTCGAGCCGAGGGTTCTCGACGGAACATCGTCAACCGACGAAATCGCCCTTCTCAAGACGATCTGTACGAAACAGGCCGATCGCATGTGCGTTGCTTTTTGCGACTCGAAGTTACGCTGACGCCTATAGGCATCGGCGTTGCTCTCGCCTGTCGGGAGGCGCCTCGATGAGTGGCAGAAGTTTCGCGTACGGGCTCGGGTTCGGTGTCGCGCTGGGAGGCGCAGCGGCGCTCACGTTGATCACATGGAACAGGCGGTCGCGCACACTCGCGGCGAAGAGCAGCGTTGGGAGCGGACCGTTTATCGACAAAGTCGATATGGAGACGAGAGAGTGGACATTGTGCGAAGAGAGCAATAGCAGAGAGCACGAGCTCGAAAACGAGCGCAACGACGCCAGGGGCGACAGCCAGCGCTGGTAGAGCACGTAGCGGCAAATCGAAAGCGGTCAGAGCGCAGGAATTAGAGCACCGAACGGAATTCCGGTGTCGTCGCGCACGATACGAAGCTGGTTGTGAACGATCTTCACGCCATCGCAATGCACCGCCAAATCTTCGGCAAGGCGCTTCGACGGTCGGTCGGGAACGGTGCCCGTGAGCGTAACCTCGGCATCCTCCACGTGAACTTCGATGTCGCTTGCGTCGAGATCACGCCGACACATGAAGATCTTCCAGACGCGTTCGTAAATCACGCCGTCGGAGAGCCCATCATCTTGATGGTTGTAGGAGAGCCACGGCCACGCTTCACGCTCGTAGAGGTTTGGTCCGTGTTCGGTGCGACCAAAAGGGCTTTCGTCAGCCATGTTCGGTGCGTCCTTCACGTAACTTCGCTCGCTGCGCACGTAGGCGTAGCTGCCTTCCTCCGGATGGGTATTCGGGCCTTGACCATAGCCGCCCTCATCAACGCGTGCATTGCGCGTATAGAGATCGCGTTGATCGTAGTGCGAGGCTCCTATCTCCCATGGGCTCATGTTGCGTGGCCGCCTCTGCCATGCATGGCGATCGCGCCGCGCTACGTCCGGATCGTAAGGCACAACTTGAACGCCGTAGCGCTCGCGCTCTTCGCGCGCCGCGCGTTCTCTCCAGACATCTTCGTCCCATTGGTGGTCCATGGAATCGCACCGTGCGAAGCACGTGCCTCGCGGAGTTCGATCCACCGTACGGCAAGCGTGAAGGCAAGGAGAGGAGGGCACATTCGTGCGTGACTGCTACATCGTGGCAAGATCGCTCCCTCGATCGCCCTGTTGGGTTGGCAGCCACCCCTCCATCCACGCAACATGAGCCTGCCATCAGGGTGCATCCGCAGCCGGATTCAGTAATTTGATTTCGATCACCTGCGCCCGCCCCGCTGGAGAGTAGACATCTCGATCGTGAAAGCACGCAACGATGTTGGAGCCGTTCCTTCGTTCAGGAGCGCCGGGTGCCGGTCCCCGCTCGATGCGGCAAGCACGTCAGCGACTGCGCAGCGCAGCGTTTTGGTGATTCATGTTGGGGATCGGCGGGAGATTTACGCTCGCCTTCTCGCAAGATATGGTGCACGGCCATGAAAGGTTACGAACGCGTTCGGGCCGTCATCATCGGCGCGGTCGTCGCAGGGATCCTTGCAGCGCTCATCGTGCTCGGCTCGCGCAACCTCACGCACTTCGACGCGGCGCTCGTGGGTTATACATTCGCAACGCTCTTTGCTGCGTTCGGCATCGCATACCGCTACGCCATGTGGCTCCAGCGGCCGCCTTCGCGAATGTATTGGCGCCGCGGATGGCGGGTGCTCGCAAGCGGCGCGTTTCTCAAGCGGTTCGTATCGGGTGTCCGGCGCGCCGTCGTGGACGTGGCTGGCAATCGATTTATCTTCCGGCGCGGATTTCTGCGAGGAGCAGCGCACCTTTCCATCATGTGGGGTTGCATTCTCGCGGCCGCCATCACGTTCCCGCTGGTATGGGGATGGATCCATTTCGAGACCGTGCCGGGCTCCCTCAATACTTATCGCACCGTGGTTTTCGGTTTTCCGGCGAGCGAGTTTCCGCTCGGAGGCATCATCTCTTTTATTATCTTCCACGGTCTCGTGTGGGCATCGATCCTCGTGATCGCTGGGGTCATGCTCGCGTTCCGCCGCCGTATGATGGACCACGGCGCCGCCGCAACGCAGCAGTTCGGGGAAGACGTGCTTCCACTCGTCCTTCTGTGCGCCATCAGCATCACGGGGTTGATGCTCACGGTGAGTTACACCTGGATGCGCGGTTACGCCTACGGCTTTTTGGCAGTCTTGCACGCAGTCACCGTCATCCTCACGCTGCTCTGGCTTCCGTTCGGGAAATTCTTCCACGTCTTTCAGCGACCCGCACAACTCGGCGTTGCACTTTACAAAGAATCGGCCGAAGAAGCTGGCAGAGCCACGTGCAAGCGATGCGATCGACCGTACGCCGCAGCAGCCGTCGTGCGCGATCTCGCCACGGTCGAGCGCGAGCTCGGCTTCCGTTACGAAATCCAGGCGCCCTCCGCAAAGAAGGATGGCGGCAAAAACCCCGAACCCGCAGCTGGTCCCTCCAAAGACGAGACCCAACGGCGCGCGAATCATTATCAGCAAATTTGCCCATCGTGCCGGCGCGCGCTTTTTGGTCTTGCCCAGAGCGCACTGTGGAATCCGGCCGTTGATTCAGAGCGTGAAAGCGGAGCGGCATAAGCATGGCGACTCTCCCCACCAAAGAAATTGACACCATTCACGAGTTCGGGCCCCACCGGTCCGCGATGATACGCGGAAAGACAACCGAGGAGCCGGAGCGGCTCGTCAAAACGCATTGCTGCTTTTGCGGCCAGCAGTGCGGAATTCAGCTCAAGGTCAGAAACAATAGCGTCATCGGGCTCGAGCCGTGGGAGGATTTTCCTTTCAACCGCGGAATGCTTTGTCCAAAGGGGGTCAAGCGTTACCTTCAGGGTTCCCATCCCGACCGTCTCAAGACGGCGCTCGCGCGAGATCCCTCCGCTCCCGGTGGCTTCCGCTCGATTCCGTATGCCGAGGCCATCGAGAAAGTCGCGAGCGAAATCAAGCGCATTCAAGAGAAGTACGGCAACGGCTCGGTGGGCGTGCTCGGCGGAGCGAGCCTCACCACCGAAAAAGCATATCTGCTTGGCAAGTTTGCCCGTGTCTGCCTGAAAACGCCGTTTATTGATTACAACGGCCGCCTCTGCATGGTCAGCGCAGGCGCAGGCAACAAAAAGTCATTTGGTATCGATCGCCCAACGAGTCCGTGGTCCGACCTGCTCGGAACGGAAATCATCTGGATCGCCGGCTCGAACATCGCCGAGTGTTCGCCTATCACCACGAACTACATCTGGCAGGCGCGCGAACAAGGCGCAAAAGTCATCATTCAGGATCCGCGGATTACTCCTGCCGCGCGAACGTGCGATTTGTATTTGCCAATCAAACCTGGGCGCGACGCGGCGCTTTTTGCGGGCGTGCTCAACTTGATGATCGAACACGGATGGATTGATCGCGAGTTTATCGCAGAGCACACGGTCGGATTCGAACGTGTCGAAGAATACTGTCGCACGTGGCCCCTCGCGCGCACCGCAGAAGTTACCGGTGTTCCCGAACGTTCCCTTCGCGAAGCCGCAGAGCTCTGGGGAACCGCAAAAACAAGCTTCTTTTTGCACGCGCGGGGCATCGAACATCACTCGAATGGCGTCGACAACGTGTTCGGCACCATCAATCTCGTGCTCGCGTCGGGCCGTATTGGAAAGCCGAAGAGCGGTTATGGCACGATTGTCGGTCAGGCCAACGGCCAGGGAGGCCGAGAGCACGGACAGAAGTGCGACCAACTCCCCGGTTGCCGCGACATCTTCAATCCTGAGCACCGCAAATACGTCGCTTCCGTCTGGGGCATCGACGAGAAGGACATGCCCGGCCCGGGCGTCGACGCCTACGAGATGTTCCGCAGAATCGAAAAGGGTGAAATCAAAGCCCTTCTCGCGATGTGCTTCAACCCCGTCGTGTCTCTTCCCGACAATACGTACGTCGCGCGTGCGCTCGACATGCTCGAATTGTTCGTTCCCATCGACTTCTTCCTCACCGAAACCGGCCGGCACGCAAACTACGTGCTGCCCGGCAGTCTCCACGAGGAGGACGAGGGGACGGTCACGCAGGTCGAGGGCCGCGTCATCAAAATCAACCGCGCCGTCGACTGCCCGGGCGACGCGCGGCGTGATTGGCTCATCATCGGTGATCTGGCGAAAGCACTCGGAAGGCCGAAAGGTTTCACGTTCCAATCTCCCAGAGAAATTTTCGAGGAGCTCCGGATTGCAAGCAAGGGCGGCGTGGCCGATTACTCGGGAATCACGTACGAGAAGATCGAAGAGAACATGGGCGTCTTCTGGCCATGCTATTCTCACGACCCCAAAACGGGCGAGCCTATCGACCACCCCGGCACGCCGAGGCTCTTCGAGCGTGGAAGTTATAACCCCGTCGCAAAAGGGAATGGGCCATTTTACTTCCCCGACGGAAAGGCACGCTTCAACGTTGGGGAGTACCGAACACCCGTCGACGACGCAAATCCCGACTTCCCGTATTACCTCACCACGGGCCGTGTCGTAAGCCATTACCTGTCGGGAACTCAAACGCGGCGCATCGGGCCGCTCGTCAAGCAGTACCCGGAACCTCGCATCGAGATGCATCCGAAGCTCGCCGAGAAACTCGGAATCGCCGACGGCGACTGGACGGTGTGCGAAACCATACGTAGTGCCATCACGCTCAAGGCCCAGGTTGTAACCACCATTCGCCCGGACACGATCTTTATTCCGTATCACTGGCCCGGCGAAAAAAGCGCAAACCGTCTCACGGTTGCCTCGCAGGACCCCATCAGCAGAATTCCGCAATACAAAGTCTGCGCGTGCCGCGTGCGCAAAGCAGACGGCCCCCCGGCCTATGCTGCCGTTCTCGAACCGCAGCAATAAACCCAAGGACCCCCTCCATGGCCGTCCCCGGATATCTCGAGTTCTTTATCGATCCAAGCCGCTGCATCGGCTGTCAGTCGTGCGTTCAGGCCTGCAGCGAATGCGATACGCATCACGGTGAATCGATGATTCACATCGAGTATGCGGATCGAGCAGCGTCCACGCAGACCGTGCCCGTCGTGTGCATGCATTGCGAGCAGCCGACGTGCGCCGAAGTCTGCCCTGCCGACGCCATCAAACGCACAGCCGACGGCGTGGTGCAGAGCGCTCGCAAACCGCGATGCATTGCATGCGGCAATTGCGTTCTGGCCTGCCCATTCGGCGTGCCGGAGCTCTTTGAGAATCAGCAAATCATGATGAAGTGCGATATGTGCTACGATCGCTCCTCGGTCGGGAAGAAACCGATGTGCGCGACGGTCTGTCCGAGCCAAGCGCTCTTCTTCGGAACCCGGCAGGAAATCCTCGCCATCCGTCCCCAGTCCATGCCAACGAACCGTTTTCAATTCGGCAATCAAACCATCACAACGCGTGTCAACGTGATGGCCCCACGAACCAAGGCGCGGCCGCCGCTTCTCGACGTCACGGCAGCCATGGACGAACGGCCCAAGAATCGTACGATAAGACTCAAAGTCGTCGGACAGGGTGAACTCGACCCGTTCGCTGAAGTGGAGATCTAGCCATGGCAGACGATCCCCAGAAACGTTTCGAAGAGGCACGTTCCATCGACGCGAGTCTCGACTCACCCGAGGCACTCGCCGGCAGAACGCGAGTGGACGTCTATGAACCAGCGCTCGAAGTCGAGGAATACACGACGGCGCCGGACATGCGGCCTCTCTCCGAGCAGCCTCCATGGCGCAAAGACTTCCCGATCGATCTCCCTACGGATCAGTACGTTGCAAGGCGCGATTTCGCAAAATTCTTGGTTCTGACGAGCTCGGCGTTCGTCGCAGGCCAAGGCTGGATTGCCGCGCAGAACCTCGTGCGGGAAAATCGGCTCGTCCAGCCGCGCATGAAGATCGCGCAGCTTTCGGAAGTGCCCGTGGGCACATCGAAGATGTTCGCTTATCCCGACGAACATGCCCCCTGCCTGCTCGTTCGCCCGGATGAAAAAACGCTCCTTGCTTACAGTCAGGCGTGCACGCATCTCTCCTGCGCCGTGGTTCCCAAAGTCGAGGAAGGGGTGCTCTACTGCCCTTGCCATGAGGGCTATTTCGATTTGCAAACTGGCAAGAACATCGCAGGGCCGCCACCGAGGCCGCTCCCGAAAATCGAGCTCGAAATCCATGGCGACGAGATTTACGCCGTCGGCATCGATTTGAAGACGGTGTGAACATGACAGCCATGATGAAACGCCCGACAACGCGCGCACAACGCATGACCATCGTTTATGGCATCGTGTGTTTTGCGCTCATCCTCGTCGTCCTTCAGCTCTGGCTCTTCACAGCCACCATGAATGCATGGCTTGGCAACGACAACACCGTGGTTTTGCCGGCGCTCGGCGCCAGCCTCGTATGCCTGCTGCTCAACATCGGGTTACTGCGCTATCTCTGACCGCTTTCGATTTATTGAATATGGGGCTTTGCGCAGGGATCTTTGTTGGCGGGCGGGGCCGACGAATGGGGGGCAAGGCCAAGGGCCTCTTGCGCGGACCTGGTGGCGAATCCATCGTGGAGCGCTGGGCGGAGATCTTCCGGCGCCTCGGCATCCCCCACGTTCTCGTGGGCGAACACCCTGCCTATGCATCTCTTGGGATTTGCACAATCCCGGATAACACTCGAGCACCGGGTCCTTTGGGAGGCCTTCTGGCATTGCTCGAGCACGCTGCCGAAGGCCACACCCTTGCCGTTGCATGCGATATGGCGCACGTGTCCGAAGCACTCGTGAAGAGGCTCGTCGATGCACCGCCCGCGCAGATCGTCGCCGCCCGGCGAGGCGGTGTGTGGGAGCCCCTGTTTGCCCGTTACAATGTCGATGCAGTTCTTCCCGTGGCACATACTCAGGCTGCCAACGGAAGGTTTTCGCTTCAAGGCGTTCTCAACCTATGCAGCGCATGCGAGCTGCCTCTCGACCGAGAGCAGGCCAACGAACTTCGCGACTGGGATTCGCCGGAGGATATCGACGCCGCACCTTGACGCTCCGGAGGTCGTGTGAAAAAGCTTCACGTATGAAACTTCGTATTCGCGGCAATTCATTGCGTTTGCGCCTGACCAAAAGCGAAGTTCTGCGGATTGGAGCGTGCGAGCGAGTGGAGGAAACCATCTCCTTTGGAGGCGCTTCGCAGTCGCGCCTGACCTATGCGCTCATACCATCACGCGACACGAAAGAACCAACGGCGCAGTTCAACGGAAGCACCGTTGCGGTCAGCGTACCTGAAGCCCTCGCGCGCGCATGGGCCACCGGGAACGAAGTTGGATTCGAACACTCGCAAGCCATTGGCGGCGGCCATTCCCTCAAGATTCTGGTGGAGAAAGACTGGGTCTGTTTGACAGGCCGCGACAACGAGGACGAATCCGACGCATATCCCCACCCGCACGCAGGTGGTTCCCACGCGAAGTGCAATTAATTCCGGGGCGGCCACAGAGGTCCGCCCCTACGAATGCGTTTTGTCGGTCGTAGGGGCCTGCCCTCAGGATCCTACACAAGTCGATTTGTCATGGAGAACGGGGGTTGGACCCATGGCAGGGTCCGATAACGAAGTAGGTTGCAAGAGACGATCAACCGTGATCAAAGCTCGC